>Ga0209253_10005060_pt1 | contig 11453 bp, 7 predicted proteins | sample FrelakmetBRP12BR_FD_187145 | JGI IMG/M metagenome (GOLD analysis project Ga0209253, IMG submission 187145) | Freshwater lake sediment microbial communities from the University of Notre Dame, USA, for methane emissions studies - BRP12 BR (SPAdes)... | ecosystem: Environmental > Aquatic >...
GGAGCAGGAGATCGCCCGGACCTCGGCGAAAGAGGCCGCCGCTTCCTTCGACAGGGAGGACGTGGAGGCGCAGAAGCAGGTCCTCGAGGCGCGCAGGCTTCTCCTGGCCCGGCTGAAGTCGGTGCAGGCGCAGGGGCGGATCATCGTCCGGCTATCGGAGCCCGACAAGCTGGAGGGGACCGAGAACGACCTCGTCATCGAGCCGGGGGACCAGCTCACGGTCCCGAGGACGCCCCAGGTGGTCAACGTGCTGGGGCGCGTGTACAACCCCACGGCCGTCGTCTACAACGTTGCCGATTCGACGACAGGGTACTACCTGCGGAAAGTCGGCGGCCCCACGGAAGACGCCGACCGCGACCACATTTTCGTGGTCCAGGCGGACGGCAGCGTATTGACCAAGGATACGGCCGGCCAGGGGTTCTTCAGCGGCGGACTGATGTCGGCAAACCTGGGAGCCGGCGACGCCATCGTGGTCCCGGAAAAACTGGTCTTCACACGCGTCATGAAGGACGTCAAGGACATCACCCAGGTCCTGATGCAGATCGCGGTGACGGTGGGCATACTGATCGCGCTGTTTTGATTTCCATCGCCCATTTCACGGTGGGGCTTTCGGTGGCGACGAGTTGAGCGAAGAGCAGAAAAAAATGGAATCAGGGCCCGAGCTGGTCACCTTCTCCGAAACTAAGGCGATTGTCCGGCGTAATTTGTGGAAAATCGTCCTGGCGAGTATAACCGTCGGAATTTTCACCGCGATCTGGATGTTCATGAAGCCGAACCTGTACCAGGCCTCGGCCATCCTCACCCCCATAGGAGAAGACAACAAAACAAGTTCCGCCTTGGGAGCGCTCGCCTCCTTCGGAATACCCGTTGGCAGCTCCTCGAAGCTGGAGGAACTCGAAGCCCTCTTCCGCAGCGACGATCTGACGGTGAGGGTCTTCCGAAAGCACGATCTCTGGCCGATCGTTTTCGGGAAAAGCTTCGATTCCACGACGGGAAAATTGAAGATCTGCTGGACGGACCGGTTGTTGTTCGGGCGAGGGAAAGCGGAAGTGCCCGGCGATTGGGATGCGATCCGTGCGGCGGAGAAATCCTTCAAGGTTTCGGCCAATAAAAAGATGGGGACGCTCTTTGTCGCCTTCGAAACCCTGACCCCTTCCGGGTCTGCCGAGATCATAAGGCACTATCTCGATGAGGCGAAAAGCCGCCTGCAAGAGGAAGCTCTCGAACGGGCAACCCGGAACAAGCGATTCCTGGAAGAGCAGATCGGAAAATCCATGGATCCCCTCAGTCGCGAGCGAATGTACGTGGTGTACGGTCAGGAGGTCGAGCGGGAGATGATGGCCCGGAACCGGGAGCAATTCGGGTTCAAGATCATCGATGCCCCCCGGATTCCGGACCGGAAGTCGCGGCCGGAGCGGGCCTGGAATATCTCGATCGCCTCCCTTCTGGCATTTCTCGCCGGATGTGCTTTTTCCCTGGCTCGCAGGAGAAAGGTCTGACGTAATACTGCAACCGGCCCGCATCCGGCGAACGATTTTTCGCTGACCCGCGACCTCCCCTGTTCCATAGCCCATGGACCACACGAAAATGGAAATGCCGGTCCGTCTTCTCCGGATTCTGGGGGTGGACCGGGCCGTTGCCTTCTCGGTCCTTGGAAACCTTACTTCCCTGTTCCTGGGACCGGTCACGGTTCTCCTGATCGCCTGGCGCTTCTCCCCGGAACTCCAAGGGTACTATTACACTTTCGGCAGCCTGATGGCCCTGCAGGCTCTTTTTGACCTGGGCCTCGGTCAGGCCATCATACAGTTCGCGAGCCACGACTGGTCGGCCCTCTCTTTGGATGAAAAGGGCCGGATCATCGGAGACGAGGCGGCCCGTTCCCGGCTTCTCAGCCTTGGCCGCCTGTCGTTCAAATGGTACGCGTGGGCAGCGGTTCTGTTGGTTCTGGGGCTGGGGCCTGCCGGCCATGCCTTCTTTTCCCAATCCACGGACGGAAGCGTCTCCTGGTCCGGACCATGGGTCGCTTTGTGCATCGCCATCGGGGCAGGCTTCACCCTGCAGCCCGTGTTCAGCCTGCTCCAGGGGTGCAACCAGGTTCCACAGTTCTGGTTCTACCGGTGGATCCAGCAGGTCGTGAACGGCTTATCCCTTTGGGCTGCGATCCTGCTCGGCGCAGGTCTCTGGACGCTGCCTGTCGCGACAGCCACAGGGTTGTTATGGAGCGCCTTCTTTCTCCGGCGGCGCTATCCGGGCTTCGTCGGGTCGTTCCTGGCAACCCCCACGGGGCCTCTGGTCCACTGGCGGACGGATGTGTGGCCGGTCCAATGGAGGATCGCGATCAGCTGGATCGGCGCCTATTTCACCACGTCCCTCTTCGCGCCTGTGCTGTTCCGCCTGTCCGGCCCGGTGGCCGCCGGGCAGATGGGGATGACCGTCACCCTGGCGCTGGTGCTCCTCGCGGTTTCCTCGAACTGGGTAGTGACCAAGGGGCCGCGATTCGGGGTATTGATCGCCCTGGGAGAATACCGGGAGCTGGATCGGCTCTTTCAGAGATCATTCTTCTCCTCCATAGCTGTTTCCTGCCTTGGGGCTATCGCCATCGTCCTTGGGATCTTCCTTCTTCCCCGGTTCCACCACCCTTTCAGCGCCCGGCTCCTTCCTTCCTTGCCGACCATATTGCTGCTGTCGGGGACGGTGTTGAACTCCGCCACTATGGGGATTTCCATATACCTGCGGGCGCACAAGCGGGAACCGCTGGCGCCGGTTTACCTCCTGACCGCGCTGGTCGTCCTGGCATCGGCTCTTGTGCTGGGCGAGCGCTTCGGGGCCCTTGGGATTACGGCGGGTTACCTGGGGGCAGTCGCGTTTATTCAAATGCCCTTGTCCCTCCTCGTTTTCCGGCGTTGCCGGGCGGAATGGCACAAGGTTCCATCTGCCGGTTCCCTTGGGGTCGCCGCCCCGGCGAATTCACCGGCAGGGGGACTGTGAGCGGGAAAAAGATGCTGGTTGGAACCGTAAAAGACGCCCTCGTTCGGCGGCTGGCGGGATTTGCTGCAAGCAGGGTCATCCGGGATTACGACGGGTTCTGCAAGGGAAAGCCGACCCGAAGGGCCCTTCTGTCATACCTCGCGCTGCCGCTCCTGCCGCCCCCGGCGCTTCGGGACCGCGTCAAATTCAGCAACCGGGGTATCGCGCAGGAGATCCCCCGGGTCCTGAACGAATTGGGGTATTCGGTGGACATCGTGAACTACGACAACCGGTCCTGGCTTCCCGACCAGCCATATGACCTGTTCATCGGGCACGGGGGGATCAATTTCGAACAGATCTCCCGGCGCCTTCCGGAACGCACCGTACGGATCTATTTCGCCACGGGTATCTATTGGCGAGAGTGGAATGCGCATAACGAAAGGCGGGCGGCTGGATTGTTTTCACGCAGGGGAGTGACCCTTGCTTCATATCGGGCCATTGAAAATGACGAGGAGTACGCTCTCGATAAATCTGATGGGATTATATGCTTGGGTAATAGAAGGGCGGTCGAAACCTATAGTCGGTTCCCGCGCGTCACTGGTATCAATAATGCCATTTTCCCGGTTACCTGGGAGGGATGGCGCGGGAAAAACTTTGGGGAAGGGCGGGAACACTTTCTATTCTTCAGCGGACGCGGGAACGTCCACAAGGGACTCGACCTGCTGTTGGAGGCCTTTGCAGGGACCGATCTCCATCTCCATGTCTGTCAGCATCTGGAGCCGGATTTCGCGGATGCATATAAACGGGAACTGACAGAGTATTCCAATATCCACGTTTACGGGTTTATACCGATGCGTTCGTCGAAGTTTTATGCCTTGGCCAAGAGATGCGACTGGGTCGTTTCCCCTACCTGCGCCGAAGGACAACCCGGCGCTGTTTTGGAGTGTATGGCACACGGATTGATTCCGATCCTTTCCGATGAGGCGAATATCGATGTCGGTAAGTGGGGAATACCTCTATCGGATTGTCGTATCGACACGTTGCGATCGACGGTGTTGTACGCAAGCGTGATGGGAACGGATTCGATTCGGCAGATGACTGCTGAAATGGTCGATGTGACCCGTAATCAATATTCCGCCGTGAATTTCAGCATGAATATGCGCAAGGCAATTGCCGGGCTGACGTTATCTTGCCAGCGATAACGAATTCCTTTTAAAATGGTTCCTCGGTTTCCTTCGATGGTGGATGCAAACTATTCCCATAAGAATGGTCTGCTGGGTGTAGTTGCAGAATTGGTTTACTCAGGGGTACCATTAGTTTCTTCTTTGGGTGCGATCCTATTCAAGATATCTTCCCCCAGCGTGGTGCGTTCGCTAGTATTGTTATTGCTCATATGTTCTGTATTGCTCGTAATCCGACGGATAAGAAGGGGTTGGAGGGACGAAAAACTTGCAGGGCTAGCCGTGACGATTGGTTTTTTAGGATGGTATGCTTTCCCGGCATTTATAAATTATTATTCAGAGGGAAATTCTTTTGTATACAATCTGCCCATTTCATTAGATCAGGACAATGCGATTTGGGCGGTGACATATCTCTCTTTGTTTTTGTTCATCTGGGTACTTGCAGCCTATTATTTCGCTAAAATCCGTTTGTTTCGCCCGATATTCCCAACCGTCTTCTACGAAACAAATCCGGTGCGATTGACTTTCCTCGGAATCGCCTGTTGCGCTGTTGGATTCATTCCGTATGTGGTTTCGGGCATGGGAATCTCCGAGGTTTTTTCTCTGATCTTTCGAAGCCGTTTGGCTGAGAAACCTTGGATCTATGTGGAGAACCTTGGCAATTTCTGGAGCCCGTTCTTGTATATGGCCCACAGCTCCATGGCTGCCGGGACCTGCATTTTATGGCTTGTGACGCAGGAGAAGAGTTTCCCCCTTTACCGAAAATTAGTTATCGGAGCGTACGCTTTTCTAGTTTCCCTGCTAATATTCTTCGACCAGGGAACACGATCCATTATGGCATTAATAGTACTTCCTGTTCTTCTAATAAAACTTTTGGAGATCTGGAAGTTTTCTAAAATACGTTTTGTAATTTCATCTTTTGTTTTGGGAGTAATATTTTTAGCGCTTCTTCAATTCCAGCTTTTTTTCAGGATAAGCGGCATCCCTGCTTTATTACCGTATCCGCAACTTCTTAAATGGGCCACCCTTGATGACACGACGGATATGTTCAGCGAGACCGTGTACTCTCTCAATCTCGTTCCGGCGTCACACGATTTTTTCAGGGAGAGCGTCTTGGTGCAATTTCTGGTTTCCCCTATTCCCAGATTTATGTGGCCATCGAAACCTGCTAGTCAGGTAGTCTGGTTTTACACGTTACATCGTTGGGGAATCGACATTTATGAGGGTGGAGGAAATGTTTTTCCTGGCATTGTCGGGCAATCATACATGAGTTGGGGGGGATGGGGACCGATTTTCCTTGGATTGTTCATGGGTTGGCTTTCTTCAAGGGTTGATGATTTTCTTTTCTGTACTAATAACTTTCCTGATTTATACTACCGGGCAATAGGAGTTATTATGTCGGTTTGGATATTGCTTTCTTACCGAGTATTAAGCCCTGGATTCTTATATCCTGTGATAATTGTTTTTTTAATTATTCGTATTAGTTCGATGAGAAGAGGGACTGCTTCCGTTTAGCATGATGAGGTGTAAATCATTTAAAATGCATTGTAAATTATGTAATTCGAAAAATATTCAATCAATTGAGGACCTGGAATATGAGGGCCTCGTTTATACGATTATATTTTGTACAAGTTGTGACCTAGTGCAATGCATGGAACATCATCACGAAGTTTCTCCTGATTATGTCGATTTGGACTCCTTTAACATCGACCCGGAAAGGATATGGTGTCAAGGACACCACAAGGCTTCCGCCTATCAACAATGGGATGAAAATTTTAGATATTTGAACCAGGCCAAGAATCATCCATTGCGACTATTGGACATAGGATGCGGCACGGGGGGATTCTTGGAACACGCCCAAAAGGGCGAATTTGAGTTGTTCGGTTTCGATGCATCGAAAGCACAATCGGAATATGCCAGAAAACATTTTCCGAATGTAAGGCATGCAAGATCTTGTTCTGAATATTTGGATAAACATGGTGACCGGAATTTGCTCTTTGATGTTGTTACAATGTGGGATGTTTTAGAGCATATCAGGAATCCATTGGATTATTTGCGTGAAATGCGCGGAGTAATTCGCCCTGGAGGGCTTGTCTATATTTCGACACCGAATGGATTGGCGAAATTGTGGAAAAGAAAATTGTATAAATGGCTTTCTATAGATATCGACCTTCGTGAAGAATTTATGCCTTGGGAGCACGTGTTCTATTATTCTCCTCGTTCATTTGAATACCTGCTGAGCCAGAGTGGGTTCAAGGTGTTGAAGCATGGCGCAGTTCCATGCTACCGGAGGCCGCTGTCGATGTTTGAGATTACACGGCGGACGCTATTTTATTGCATGAGGTTGTTTCCTTCAAGGGCGCTCCAGATACAAGTATGGGCATCTGCGCAGGCATGATCTTGGCGTTGTGATGATTTCATGAGAATCGGCATCAATTTGCTTGCCCTCTACCCAACGGTATCGGGCGGCATGGAATTTTATCTGCGTAATCTGTTGGATTCCTTGTTCGAAATCGATAAGTCCAACCAATATATCCTCTTCACGAACCATGATAATCACAAAACCTTTGGCTTTAAGTGGCCGAACGTTCAGATCGTGTTTTGCAGGATCGGCGCTCGCCCCCAATGGAAGCGGGTTGCCTGGGAGCAGCTGATTCTACCGTCGATTGCGAAGAAATACCGCCTCGATCTTCTGCACTCGCCGACCTATACATGGCCGGTGAGTTCCAAAATCCCCGGCATCGTATCCATTCTCGACATGTTGTATCGCGTCTACCCTGAAACGATCCCCCGAACGAAGGTGTTCTATTGGCGGGCCCTCGTTCCCTGGTCCGCGAGGCGGTGTCGCAAGATCCTCACAATTTCGGAAACATCGAAGCGGGATATCGTGAGGTACCTGGGAGTACCACCGGAGAAGATAACCGTTACCCCCCTCGCCCTCGATTGCGGGCTCAATGCCGGGAAACAACCTTCGGCTGGAGAGATCGAAAGGGTGTGCGCCAAGCACGCAATCCAGCGCCCTTATATCCTCTATGTGGGTGGCGTCGGAAGGCACAAGAATCCCCTCGCCTTGGTCAAAGCGCTGGCCATCCTTCGCGGACGGACGGCTACGAAGGAATTGACACTGGTGATTACGGGAAACGACAACGGCTCGGCGGGAGAGATCAGGGCCTGTGCAAATTCTTCCGGTCTTGAGAAGACCGTCCGTCTTCCGGGATACGTTGCAAGGGAAGAGCTGCCCGCCCTATACGCTGGTGCCTTCGTTTACGTGACACCCTCCCTGTTTGAAGGGTTTGGCCTCACCGTCCTCGAAGCCATGGCCTTCCATACTCCGGTAGTCATATCGGACCGTGCCTCATTACCCGAGGTAGCCGGGGATGCGGCGTTGATCGTCGATCCGGAAAGTCCCGACCGGATCGCGGACGCAGTCTACCGGGTCGCGGCCGATCCGGAGTTGCGACAAGAACTTGTAAATCGCGGCCTGCGGCGGGTCGAAGAATTCTCCTGGGAGCGCACCGCAAGGCTGACGTTGGAAGCGTATCGAGAGGCTACGGAATAATCCGCAATACATCCCCAGCATCCATGCCCCAAGGAAACACCATGCACGGGAATTCGTTTTCCGTGGGTTCCAAACATGCGGTATATAATAAAAATCGCAGTGGCTTATAAACAGCCGTTTTGTCGCCGTATTTTTTCAGTATTTCTGGGAGGTTAATGGGCGGTAGCTCGCTCATCGCGCCGCCCATCGGTTTTCTTTATGAAACAGGCATTAAGATGCAACCCCGCGGGGCTTGTTCTCCGAACTGTCACGTATCTTTGGGTGTTCGCCATTACCCTGGCCGCGTTCCCTGCGAACGCCGCCGACCTGTACCTCGTCGACGAGAAAGAGATTTATGTCGCCCTGGACAAGCTGAACGCGATGGGTATGCTCCCCGGTTTTCTCGCCAACACCCGCCCCTATGATATGCAGGCGGTCCGCTCCGCCGTGGACAACGCGTCGTGGGCCGCGTTCGTCGATTCGCAATCCGGTGCCTCCCTCGCCCGGTGGGTCGCCTTCTACGCGAAACCCATCGCACTTGCCCGCGGCACGGCCTCCCTGTCCTATGCCGACCGGGCCACGGTGGAAGAGAACAACGGCGGAATCCCAACCCCGGAGGGATTTTCGGGGGAAATCTCCGCATTCGGCCGCTACGAGCCGCTCTCTTACCTGTCCGCCAACGGCAAGGTGGTGGCCTGGTACGGGGAGGGGGGGGATCATGGATCCCGTATCGAGGAGTCATCCGTCGAGTTTGGCCACAAGTACATCTCCCTGCAGGCCGGAAAGATCACGACATGGTACGGCCCGGGCCGCCGCGGCTCCCTGATCTTCACGAACAACGCGGAACCGTATCCTGGAGTCCGCCTCCACAATCCGGTCCCCATCCCCATTACGGGCATTTTCTCGTTCCTTGGGAGCGTCCAGTACGACCTGTTCTTTGCCCAGATGGAAGAGGACCGACCGATTCAGAAATCGATGCTCTCCGGTATTCGCCTGGCCGCCAGGCCGAGCCGGTTCTTGGAGATCGGGGTCTCCCGCGCGATCCATTACGGGGGAGAAGGGCAAAGCAACGGGCTATCGGCATGGTGGGACGCGATTCGGGGAACCAACGAAAACGACCCGGGGAGCACGGGGAACCAACTCGCTGGGTTCGATGTGGAGGTGACGCTCCCCTTCAAGGCGCAGCCAGTTCAACTCTACCTCGAGATGGCGGGGGAGGACCAGGCGCAGGGCTTCCTGGTCTCGACCCCCTCCAAGTGGGCATACCTCGGTGGGATGTTCCTCCCGGCGATCCTCGGGAACCCTGACTTCGACCTCCGGGTCGAGTACGCCGACAATCACAGCGGCGGCAACGGCTCCTACTGGTACACCCACTTCGCCTCCGGAGGTGCGTACGCACACTTCTACAAAGGCCAGGTTCTCGGCCACCCGATGGGTACGGACGCCCGGGACCTGTGGCTCCAGGGGCACTGGTTCTTCCTCCCCTCGACGTATTTAGAGCTTGCACTGAACAAGACCGACCGGTATTCCCTGGGTCCTGCAACAGAGAGCACGGGCAGGTTTGAGCTGGCTTTCCTGGGATGGTTCACACCCTCTCTTCGTGCTCGAGCGGGCTTTCAAATCGCCAATGTGACGAACGCAGGCGGGGTGGCGAACAGCAGCCGGAACGATTTTCTCTCCTGGATTGACCTTGCCTGGCAATTTTCCGGTGGACATTGAGGAAGGACAGGTCTGCGAAAGGGATGGCACCTCGCAAGAGGTTGCCGATCATGGGGGTGGTTCTTTGGATATAACCTTGCTATTTTTACCATGGGGTGGTTCCTTTTACCTTTTTCCTGAGGAGAGGCCATGATTCTGCGCGGTTTTTGGATATCGATCGGGATTCTTGTTCTCTTCCTTGTCTGTTCCCAAAATGTTTGGGCCGCGGAACCTTACGGCTCCGCTGCAGGGAATTACACGCAGAGCCAACCCTCTTATCAGGGAACAACCGGTTATCAGGGAACAACCGGTTCCTATCCTCAGGGTCAGGGTCCTTTGTCGCCTTACCCTCAAATGCCCGGTATTTCGTCCCCTTATCCTCAGATGCCTTACACCACCCCATTCTTTCCAGGGGCAGATTTCCCTCGAGAGATTACAACCCCTTCGATGGAAATGGGGACTTCGCCCCGGCTGCCTCCACTCCCGCCGGAAGGTCAGTCCCAGTTCGAGCAACTGGTTTCCGGAAAGGTCGAGATTACCCGACCGCAGTTTGACGTCATCCGGAAGGACCCGAATATCACGTTTTCAAACACCATTGGGATAACGCCTCCGGGGTCTGTTGTTGTGCCCGTCAAGATCGTCCCCGGTCTCGAAAAGAAAGATCCGCGACTTATGCTGCCGCCCGAGCCCGAAATCGACGCGGGCTACCTTACTGGCCCTCCCGACCGGATCGGCGAGATGTTCCGCCTCCTGGGTATCACTAGCCCCTATTCCATCTCGATGGATCTCAAACATTTCGGACTGGATCTGTTCCTCCAGGGGCGCACCGGGTTCCTCACGACCAACCGTTTACCGGTGGGTCCCGACTACGTCCTCGGCCCCGGGGACGAGGTGAAAATCAGGGTCTGGGGAAAGGTCGAGGGGGCATGGAATCTGGCAATCGAACGGGATGGGACGGTGCGGCTGCCGAAAGTCGGCGTCGTCGCGCTGGGGGGCCTGAGCTTCGAGCAGGCACGGGAGGTGCTCCAGAAGGAGTTTTCCCGGTATTACAGCGGATTCGAGATGAACGTCACCCTCGGAGCGCTCCGGACGATGTCCGTCTACGTTGTCGGAAGCGCCCGGCAGCCGGGGGCCTACACGGTTTCTTCCCTTGCGACGCTGGTCAACGTCCTGGTCCAGGCCGGGGGACCGACCAAGTCCGGATCCATGCGGGACATTCAGATCCGAAGGGGGGGAAAGACGGTCTCCCGCTTCGATATGTACGACCTCCTGCGACGGGGAGACAAGTCCGGGGACCAGCGCCTCTTGCCGGAGGATGTGATCTTCATCCCCCCGATCGGGCCGGTCGCCGCGATTGCCGGAAGCGTGAACACCCCGGGTCTTTACGAACTGAAGGGGGAACGGACCGTTTCGCAGTTGGTCGATCTGGCGGGGGGATTGAATGCCGTGGCGTTCCGGGGGCGGCTGCAGATCGAGCGGATCGTGGATAACAACCGCCAGACCGTGTTCGAATCTGATCTCGAGGAATCGAAGGAAAAAGAGGTCGACCTCCGTTCCGGGGATATCCTCAAGGTCTTCCAGGTCGTCCAGGACCGGCGGACCGTTCGCATCGCCGGGGCTGTGCAGCGGGATGGCGAGTACGGGTTCAAGCCCGGAATGACGGTGAAGGACCTGGTCGCGCTGTCCGGCGGCACGAAATACTACGCGTACCTGAAAGAGGCCGAGTTGGCCCGGCTGTACCTCAGCGAAACAGGTCCCAGGGTCGAGAAGATCAACATCGACCTGGAGAAGGCGCTGGTCGGGGATCCACAGTCGAACCCACCCTTGCAGGAAAACGACCAGCTTTTTGTCCGCACCATCCCGGAGTGGAAGATGTTCACCCAGGTCGCGGTCCTGGGGGAGATCCGGTTTCCGGGAACCTACACGGCCCGGAAAGGGGAAAAGCTGTCTTCCCTGATCGAGAGGGCCGGGGGGTTTACCGGAAACGCGTATGTCCGGGGTACCGTGTTCACCAGGGTCAGCGTGCGGGAATCCCAGCAGAAAATGCTCGAGGAGTCCATTGCCCGGCT
>Ga0209253_10005062_pt1 | contig 11451 bp, 9 predicted proteins | sample FrelakmetBRP12BR_FD_187145 | JGI IMG/M metagenome (GOLD analysis project Ga0209253, IMG submission 187145) | Freshwater lake sediment microbial communities from the University of Notre Dame, USA, for methane emissions studies - BRP12 BR (SPAdes)... | ecosystem: Environmental > Aquatic >...
TAAGCTACGTTCATCTCAACAGGGACTATTTTATTGTCTTTACGAAGGTAATAGGTCTCCCAATTGGTTATCTTTCCCTCTTGAAATAGTTTTTCATAGGTCATTTCTCTTGCCTTATCAAAAAACTCCTTATCGATCTTAACAGTTTCGCCCGTCGTGGATTTATAGGTTCCCTCTTCTGTTATCGAGAGTTCCATTATATGCTTTCCTATTATCTCTTCGTTCTGATAACCAACTAGTTTCAAAAAAGCTTCGTTAACTCTGATAATAGTGCCGGTGCTATTACCAACAATGATACAGTCTAATGAGCTTTCTATTAAATTATCCAAATAGTCTCGTGTTTCCTCTAGCTCTTCTTCAGCTCGCTTGCGCTCGGTGATGTCTCTAAAGCTTCCCATAAGATATTTTTTGCCGGCTATCATTACCGGCGAAGAAACAATATCAGCATAAAAAATGCTGCCGTCTCTTTTCCTTACCGGCAAACTCGGTGCAAGTTTAATTTCTTCTTTCATTTGTTTTTCGAACTGTTCTATGACATAGGGCAGATCCTTCTCGGGATGGATATCCTTGACACCGAGGTTTTTGATCTCTTCTTCGGTATATCCTAACATCTTACAGAGCGCTTTATTGCACATAGAGAATCGCCTGTTCTCTATGTCTGCTAAAAGTATTCCATCCCGGGCATCATTAAAAATGGTTCTGAATCTCCTCTCGGATTCCTTTAATTCCTCCTCCGTCTTCTTGCGTTCGGTGATGTCTTGGATCAGACCATCATAGGAAATAAGCTCACCTCGTTTATCAAAGTGAAAAACAGGTGTGTTCCTTATCCACCGGAGAGCACCATCTTTCCGTACGATGCGGTGTTCCAGTGGTTCCCCTCGTTGTTCAGAATAAATTTGTGAAAATTGTTTCTCAACGAGCGGTCGGTCTTCTTCATGCACCATCTGAATCCATAGGTGGGGGTCAGATGCAAATTGCTCAGAGGTGTAGCCGGTTACCACAACGCAGGTAGGACCATGAACGGTTTCAACCGGAACTCCATTTTCAATCCGTACAGAGTAACAATAGTCTGTGAGCGATTCCGTAATTCTCCGGTACCGTTCCTCACTTTGCCTCAGATCGTTTTCTACTTTTTTATGTTCAGTAGTATCGATCATACCAGATGTGAGCCATCTCCTATTAAGGATGAATCTTTTGCATAAAATTCAACTCAAACAGGATTCCAGTCTATTTTTATAAATTCGTATTCCTTTAGTTCAGTCTTGACGGCGGTAACTATGATTTTATCGGGTAATTAAATAAAAAACTTGATGAAAATAATAGCCCCCAACATCTCCGGGGTATCTTAAGGAAGTATTTGTTGACCCAGTGCTGAAGGTGTTTGCAGATATAACGCCTCTGTCAATCGGTCTGTTTGGTAGTGCGGTTAATTTTGCTGCAAATGATTACAATCTCTGCACGTGGGTTGTGCTAAGAATTTCCGGGGTAAATCCTTGGGTATACTGACAGTGCCGACTGGCGTAACTGGGATGCCATCGTATTGGGAGTAAAGAACTTGCTAACAAAGTGTAATTATGATAATCTTTTGAGGGAATTATGGGACCCAGCATTGTTACTGAGGGGGGTATTTAAAAGGAAGATAGATTCTCAACTATAGTGAGCGACTTTGATAAATTGACATGAGGAGTGTCATTACGAGCGGAGCGAAGTAATCTTTAACTTTTCAGAGGAGGTATCTCTTTGAACACAAAAATAGTTACAAAACCAATTTTGAATGTGTTTGTCTTCCTGTGTACAGTGATGATGTTTACTCCCGGTTGCGATACCTCATGGCAAATACCGGAAGGCTTGGAATTCATTGCTGGAGAAGATGGATCTGTCTGGGAGAGGGTCAATCAACCAGGATTTGGCAACGATAATAATATGTCTGTAGTGGCGATGGCAGAATACCAGCAGCGCTTGTATGTCATGACCAGAAACGAAGTTGAAGGGGTAGAAATCTGGAGGACCTCTGGTACTGGATGGGAACAGGTATTCTTCCCTGGCAGTGAGACCAATGGCATTTACGGCAACACCTGGATTAATAATCTCTGGGGTGGCATGATTGTCTTTCAAGGTAAACTCTACTTTGGATTTTCTTCCGGGCTCCAGGGGAGTGTGCTTAAATCCACGGGTTGTGAGATCTGGAGGTATGACGGAGTAAACTGGGAACCGGTTATCTCTGATAAAAAGGATCCTGGAGAATCAGGATCCATTGCTATGCTATCAGGGTGTGAAAATAATGATGGTGATCTTACAGCCCAGATTACTGATACCACTAAGTCCTGGGAAGAGAATGAGTGGGCCGATGGGATACTCCAGATCACCTCAGACGAGGGGAAGTACAGACGGTTTGATATTATAAGTAATACCTCAGATACCCTCACTGTTCAGCAAAATGAAGTCGCGGGTAATGTAGACAGTGAGTATACAATCTGTGGGAGTCAACATTACTCCAACCCATTTCCCCCCTATGAATACGATCTTGGGGAAATCCAGGTGGGTGATCGCTATGAGATTGGCACCGGTGATGACGAAAATGGCTTTGGTGATTACTGGAACAAGACCATCACCAAGATGTACCTATTTAACAAGCAGCTCTATGTGAGCACCGGACTCAACTATGAGTATGGAGCACAGGTGTGGTACACAGAAAATGGAGATGACTGGATGGTAACAGAACCTACCAACAGTTTCGGTAATTATCACATCGATTCCAATTACCCTAACTCTCAAAAACCAGTGAGCACCAGCATTGCCAGCCTGTGTGCGTCTTCAGTATCAGGTTCTGAAGTGCTCTACGCAGGGGGAGCTGGTTCATCAGGGAGTGCGGGAATGTGTTCCCGTATGGCAAAGCTTACCACTTCCGGATGGGAACTTATTGTTGATGCAAACGTGGATGATAATGACACGGGCACCAACGAAAACGGATTTGGTGATGGGATGGGGTGTACTTTAGATACTGGAAATTTCTTGCCCTGGAGCCTTGCATCCTTTAACAATAAGCTTATAGCGGGCATTCAATCGTTGGGGGGAGCCCGGGTGCTCTATAGCACAAACGGTAGTTCAGAGGACGGCAGCTGGTTTTACAGCGTCGGGGGTGATGGTATGCTGCCTGAGGGTTTTGACGGAGAAATGAATGGCGGAGCACCTACCATGTATCAGAATGTTGCAGTAAACCTTTTCCCTTTTGGGGACTATCTTTACGCTGGCTTAGTGTCGACCTTTGCGCCTGCTATGGGAGCAACTGAGGAGTACCTCACCGGTTCTCATATCTGGAAGACCAGTGATGGTATTACATGGCAGCAGGTTACCAGTGATGGTTTTGATGATGATTATATCGTAAACTTTGAGGGATTTACAGTCTTTGCAGACACCCTCTATGTTGCAGGTAGCAAGGGCGCCAGTTCGTCTACGGAAGGATTAGGAGGTGCAAAACTTTACAGATTGATTTCAGGGACCACCGAGGATACAGATGCAGATGGTATTGCAAATACGGTGGATAACTGTCCTGACACACCAAACGGCTCAAAGTTGGGAATGTGTACAGCAGGTAACCTGGGAACTCCCTGCACCAGTGACGGTGGTTGTGGAGATGATGGCTTTTGTAGTATGAACCAGGAAGATACTGATGATGATGGAGTGGGAGATGTATGTGACAACTGCCCTGAGACAGCAAATGGCCCAGACGGAGGGACCTGTGCAGCCGGCACTAATGCGGGAGATCCCTGCACCACCGGTGGAGATAACACCAGTGAATGTGGAGATGATGGCTTTTGCAGTATGGATCAGGAAGATGATGATAGGGATAAATTGGGAGATGTATGTGATGCATTTCCCAATAGCTACCCACCCCTGCCAGAGGCGTTAGATGCTATGAAGTCAGATAGTGCGGTTACCGTACGAGAGGTCGCCGTAGCGGAGTGGGAAGAAGGTTCAAACTTCTATTATGCCTTTGAGCCAAACAATGTAGACTCAAAAGTTGGTTTTATTTTCTATCCTGGAGGATTAGTTGACCCAAGGTCTTATGCCCCTCCTGCCCGTGCAATCGCAGCAAAAGGGTACTTAACCGTGATTGTCAAAATGATAAGTGATCTTGCAGTGCTCAGCGCCGATAGGGCAGATAAGATAATAGGCGATTACAGCGGAATCAAGACATGGGTAATAGGCGGGCATTCTCTGGGAGGTTCTTTTTCATGTGCCTATGCCAAAAAGTTCACTGATAAGATTGAGGGCGTAGTTTTATGGGCGTCTTGGCCGTCTGATTTATTTAGGCTTGACGGTACAGATTTAAAGGCCGTATCTATTTATGGCACAAAAGACGGTGAAGTTGAATCAATTGAAGTATCTGGTGAACATTTACCACCCGATACTCAATGGGTTCGTATTGAAGGCGGTAATCATACCCAGTTTGGCTGGTATGATACCTCTCCAGATCCTGTGCAGGAGGGTGATAATCCTGCAGACATCACAAGAGAAGAACAACAGGAAATAATAATAAAGGCAACGGTAGATTTTCTCAGCTTGTTTGCTAATGGTAATTGATAATACCGATGGTATCCTTGAAATAGGGGGTGTGGTCTGTAATTTGGGATAAACTATTAGGAATGCTTACTGTCGGGTATCAGCACAATATGGAGTGATATCCAAAATGAAGTAATAAGTTTAAGATAACTTTTAATGGGTGCACACCCCTCAAGTAGTTTCCAGGTAGGCATTTATTGCATATTTGATTTGGTAAGATCCACTATTGATGGTCTCGTAAAAAGTCAAAAATCAGACGACAAAGTAAAAAGTTTCAGATGCAAGGCGTGCAAATACGAAGGAATGAGACGTACGTACGTGTACGCCGCAATGACCGAGGATGCAGCGCAACGCAGCAGATGGACTTTTTACGAAGTCGTCACTATTGGGAGTTCTCTATTAACAGAGTTCATAGCAAAAACGTTAACCTTTAGTAGACGAACCGAGCAGGATGAATATGGTAGAGCTATTGTTCAATTTCTCTTACTGCTTTAAAACCTCCCCATACGGCTTCCATAATCCGCGCAGGTTCCACGCAGTCACCAACGCTGAAGACAGTGGTGATGTTTTCAAGAGACTTACTTAGATCATTTTCCGGTATCATACGACCAGCAAAAACGAGACTGTCAACTACAATCTTCTTTTCCACACCGTTCTGCTTGACTACGACATTACCGTTTTCCAGCCCGAGGGGAACGGTCTCTGAAAGCACAGCGATAGCAGCAGCCTTGATCATCATCAGAAGCAGGTCGCGGTTGTTGTGATCGTAAAGATCTTCTGCCAGTGAATCGGCGTTTCGCCTGGTACTGATGGTAACCTGCTTCCCCTGCCGTGCCAGATAGAGGGCCGTTTCACAACCGATTACACCACCCCCCATGACAAGTATTTTTTCTCCTTGTGGTTCCCTACCGTTGAGTACCTGGATCACGGTGAGTGCCTTGTCTGCGGTTCCGTTATCAAATGGAATGGGCTCCATTTGAGCTCCCGTGGCTAGGATCACATACTCCGCCCCGAAATTTTTGATGTCTTCGGCAGCAGCCTTTTTATTAAGTACCACATCCACTGGCAAACGATGTGCCAGTTCATTGAGATAATGTATGTAATCTAAAATATCATGTTTGAAATCCGGCTTTGCTGCCGGCCAAAGGTTTCCACCCAGCCGGTGAGAGGCTTCCCAGAGGGTGACGTCAAAACCGCGTTGTGCACCAACCCGGGCTGCTTCAATACCAGCCGGTCCGCCACCGACTACCAGGAGCGATCGTTTCTCTTTCAGCGGGGTGAGCCTCCACTCGATTTCATGCCCGCAGGTAGGATTCAGCGAGCAGCTGGTAGGCTGTTGGGCAATCATTTGCCACTTGCAGCCCTCATGACAGCCTAAGCATGGACGAATCTCAGAGGTTTTACCGCTTTGAACTTTATTTACCCATTCCGGCTCAGACAGCAGTCCCCTCCCGATTGCAATAAAGTCTGCTTTACCGTCAGCCAATGCCTTTTCAGCTACTTCAGGGTAGTGTAGACGGCCAACTGCAATAACCGGCAGGGAAACTACCTTCTTGACTTTTTCAGCAAGAAACACCATACAACCCGCTGGTGAATACTGGGGTGGATGAGGCCACCAGTGTGTCTCGTAGCAACCGGCGTCAACATGCAGTGCCTCCACCCCCATTTTTTCTAACTCCTGTGCGATCCAGAGTCCTTCCTCTTCTTCTCTTCCTCCCTCAAGATAGTGGGTTATCCCATAGCGGTAGATAATGGGAAAATCAGCACCGGCATCACGCTGAATTGCTTCAATGGCTTCACGGGCAAAAGTGAGCCGCTTCTCCCGGGAACCACCGTAGCGGTCTTCACGCCTGTTCCAGAGCGCGGTCATGAACTGATCCAAAAGATATCCCTCGTGGCCATGCAGTTCAACACAGTCCGCTCCACCTTCACGGCAGCGCATCGCAGCGTAGCCGAAAGACTGGGCAAGGGCTGCTGCTTCTTCGGTGGTGATGGCCCTGGTCATAGCTTCAGGACCGATGGGAATAACCGGTGAAAAATGAGTGTTTTCCGAGGCCGAGACGGGCAATACACCCTCAGGCACTACGGGGGGCGGGACGACGCGGCCGAAACCAGCTGTCAGTTGAATGCTCAGCTTGCAATCATAGGAATGGAGGGTTTGCGCAAGTCGATGCATCGAAGTGAGATGCTTGTCAGAGGCTACATTAAACAAATCTTTTGAGAAAGGCTCCAGAGCCTGGGAAACAAATGTTGCTTCGGTGGTGATAAGACCTGCTCCACCGGCAGCCCTGGCCTCATAGTAGGCACGATACCGCTCACCCCAATCTCCCCCAGGATCATGAAGACCATGGGCTCCCATCGCTGCCATGACGATGCGGTTTTTAATCTTAAGTTTACCGATATAACCAGGCTCCAACAATTTCATCCTGTATTCTCATGTGCTGTTTGTCGTTGTATTTTTTTTGAACCCTATGTGATCTCAGGAATTTCTATGTTATTTTTCGGAAGATCGTTTGTCTTGTACCTTATCCATGAACTCGGGTGTAATAACAGTTATACCTTCTTTTTTAGCCGCTTCCACAACCCCCCCGATGACTTTGTTCAAAAAAATTCTGGGCACCTTCACAATTTTGGCACACGCCTCATCTTCCCACTTGATATCAGGATCAAACCGATCACAGGCATACCTGATAAAATCGACGGGATTACCCTTACCCTCCGGAATGGGTACCGGATATGGCCTGGAGTGTCTGGCAAACCAGAATCGTATATTGTCCCTGTATCCATAATCAATCGGCATGGTGGGGAAGCCTTTTCCCTTGAACAACCTATCCTTCCACTTCTTTTTCATAATAATCTTCTCAATGCGAAGCAGAAAGTGATGTTCTTCAAGCCCTTCATTACGCTTGAGCGGATAGCGCTGATCCCAGGTGCAGAGAAAGACCTGAATGGCCTCTTTCACGATCTCCGGGTATGACGGGTGATCGTGAGTGCCGTACCGGGGAGACGGCTCCAGTGTAAAAATGCTCTGTTTCATCTTTTCCTCAGTGGTCTCACCGGGGAAACCAAGCATTACACAATTCTTCATATATTTTTTCTTGTCCGGAATAAAATTGAGTGCGCACACCTTCCTCCGGATGATGTTCTGGGAGGTATTGCTGCTACCCCGGGAGATGAGCATCATCGCGTGGCCACTTCCCCCCGTGATGAAATAGGGGAAACAGAGCGAGTAGGGCCCTAAGTTGGTCTGCCCTGACTCTGTCAGGGTACTTGCCAGAACAACCGGCATGGGGAAAAAACTGGAAGTCTGGTAGAAATTATCTAGGATACGTACTTCAGTGAACTCATCAGCCATAAAAAACCTCCTTACCGAATATCTTTTCCTACAAAATCTTCCTACTTTTCATGAAACTTTTGACAGTACCTAAAATAGAAAATCCCACTTGGTGATAGAGTCGCTTTTTGATGGGGTCAAGTATAGGAAGGCTCTTATTCTATGTCAAGAATAATAACTTTTATAGACACAACATGTAATAGTATCTGTAATGAGAAAAGAGTCAAATTATTTTGATACTGCTTGCAACTATTCGGAGATAGTTTTCAGGTGGGCATTTACCGCATGTTTCGTTCAGTAACATTCATATATCAGATAGGGTCAAGACCTTTATTCAATAGCCAACGGCTACAATCCAGGTTTTACAATTTGTGTAGTCTACAATGTTCTCATCAAGGACCATTATAAACTCTCTGGTCATTCACCTTACTTTTCTTTAAGGAGAGCGATGGTAGCACCCCATCCGCCTGCCTGAGGTGGAGCTTGAAAGAAATTTTCAACCAACGTATGTTGGCATAAAACCTTACGTACGATCTCCCGCTGAACTCCCATACCTTTACCGTGAATAATCCTTACCTCTTTTAACCCCACCTCATAACATTCTTCAAGATAGCTTTTAAGTACTTCAGGTATATCTTTAGGAGAGAAGGTGTGCAGGTCTATGGAGTCTTCAACAGGAAGCTTAATAGGTTTTTCAAAGAAGCCATTTTCCTCTTTGTTCATATCTTTTTGAATCATAAATCAAATGCGCGTCAGCTTGCAAGCCTCATTTTAAGGACTGCACACCCCACTGATATTCTCGATAGGAAGGCGCAGCAGCGAAGATATCTCAGGATTATTAGACATCCTCTCTGCCATATCATAGAAAAATTCTGTGGGGAAATTGTATCTTTTGATAAATAGGTTAACAGAGTAGTAGATATCATCGCGCTTGATTAACCTCTCACCTACTCCTTCTACGATTACCGCCCTCCATTTACTAAAATATTTGTCAGAGTCGCATATTTTGAAGGCGATATTGGAGTTGTCCCTCACACACCGTGCCATCTTACCTCCAGGTCGGGAGCCAAAGTAGAGATGCGTCCCATCACTGGTGTAGGTGACCTCTATGGCATACGGTTTGTTTCCGTCAACTGCAACGATGGTACCCCAGGTCCACTCTTCAATAAATTGGCGGATTTCTTGTTCCCTCATACTGTGCATAGTTGTTTCCTCTTTAAAGGGATGGGAGGTCGGTACTTTTTTTTGATAGTGCTCACCTGCACCAGGAAAGGAGTGCAATTCCTAAGATGAGAAAAATAATGCCCCCGAAGCGGTAGGTGGTGTCCGCAGCCTTGTGAATCCACCACTCTATGAGTGAATCAATATGTTGTTTAGGAAAGAACAGAAGATAGATCCCCTTCCCCAGTATGAAGATTCCTAGAATTGTAATAAACCAAGGATGGACGGAGAAATTTTTTGCGGAGATGAGGAGTATTCCGATGATGAGCGGGAGGGGAAAGAACCATTTCCCATTAGCCTTATCCAGTAGTTCATGTAGAAATCTTTTCAGCCACTCAGGGTAGAGTATAAGGGTAGCACCTAGTAACACAAAATAGATGCTCATAAAATATAAAAACCATTTCATCTAATGTTCCCCTCCACAAAAAGAAGAAGTGAGTACAAGAGGGATTACTTATGGTTTTTTACTACCCGTAGGCGTTTTGAGCATATTGGAGATGATAGGGACAAGTGGGTTAACACTTTTATCCAAGGTATAGTGCAGTGTGTGGGGTTGACCGTTTCTTACCACCTCAAGATTAAAGGTAGTCTCACTGCCTACTTTGTATACGGCCTCGAGGGTATCAGAGAGGTCATTAACTTCCAAGCCATTTACCTTTTTTATGATGTCTCCGTTTTCTATCCCCAGTTTTTCAAAATCATTTCCCGGTTGTAAATGACGAATGAGAAATCCCGCAGGGGTGCCGTTTTCACGGTGTTGGAAGGCGATCACCTGACCTACGTATTGATCAACATTGCTTACTATATTGCTGAGCTTATCTGCTGAAACCATCCAGGAGTCATTATCTATTCTCCTCACAAACTCACCGGGGAGAAAGGTGCCGCCCTTGGCTAAGGTGAGTACCACTTCCTGTTCTTTCTTCTTTAAGGTAACGCTATCTTGAAGTATTTTGGTGAGCGTGAATCCTTTTATACTATCACCCACGCGGTATACACCCTGAGTACCTTTGATGAGGTCTGCGATAATGGCTGAGGACTTTTCTCCCCATACGGTGGTGCCTACGAGTCTCAGGTCAAGCGCGGGAGGTTGCGCAGTGTCTTTTATGGTTTTAGTGCGGGGGGATTGAGATGATGAAGGGTCATCGTCTTGCGGCCCGGACGAGCGCATGTGGTATGGTGATGTAGTGAGGTGACCAGAGTGAGCAGATGTATCAGTACCGGCAGGGTTAAGGATAGACCTATCAATTTTAGAGAGTATGGTTACCGCGATGATCAGCAATCCTACAATACAACCGATTGCCAGGTAGTAATACTTAGTCATAATTACCCATGGTAAAGTGTAGTGAGGGTCCGAACAAAAACCCCTATTTTGGTCCTATTGTTATTTCGACCCCTTCGTTTTACTCAGGGTAAATTCCAGGAGAAATCTATGAATTTGCATGAGATTTCTCAGTCGCTCCGCTCCTTCGAAATGACAGCCGATGTGGGGTGAGAGGGTTTTCGTTCAGCCACTAGTTATAGTGGTGTAATGTTTTTCCCTTCGGTGATAAGTTGCTGTAAACTGTTTTTATAAGCTTCAAACGCAGCCGTACCAAAAAGTACAAAACGCACAGTCTCAAGAGAAGTTTTTTCTGTGAGATATTCAATGGTGGTGGAGAGGGCTATTCGTGAGGCTTTATCGATGGGGAATCGATACGCACCGGTGCTGATGGAGGGGAAGGCGATACTGGTGAGATGATTTTTTTCAGCTTGCAGGAGGGAGTTTTTATAGGCATTCCGGAGTAGTTCTGGCTCGTGGCGGGAGCCATCGTGCCACACGGGGCCTACGGTGTGAATGACATATTTTGACGGGAGATTACCCCCGGTGGTGATCACTGCTTCACCTGTGGGACAACCTTCTATTTTTTTGCACTCTTCTAGAATAGCCGGTCCCCCCGCTCGGTGGATGGCACCATCCACTCCGCCGCCTCCCCGCAGGGTAGTGTTGGCAGCATTGACAATGGCATCCACCTTTTGCTTGGTAATATCGCCTTCGACCAGTTCGAGGATTGAATGGCCAACTTTTACCTTCATCAAGGACTCCTTACTAATAGTAAAGTATTTTTAAAATATCTCTTTTCATGGATGATGTCAAGCATCGAAGCTGAAATTGTGGCAGGGGAGGTGTCTCACCGTTGAAAAATTAATAGAAAATAATTAGGTGGAGTGTTAGGATACAGATCAATCAGATAAAGAATTCTAGCCAAACATATTTGAAATTTTACAGTTTTTTATTAGTGACCTGGGGGGATTTTCGACGCCACAACAATACAGTCATTGGCTCACGTTACGAC
>Ga0209253_10005063_pt1 | contig 11451 bp, 7 predicted proteins | sample FrelakmetBRP12BR_FD_187145 | JGI IMG/M metagenome (GOLD analysis project Ga0209253, IMG submission 187145) | Freshwater lake sediment microbial communities from the University of Notre Dame, USA, for methane emissions studies - BRP12 BR (SPAdes)... | ecosystem: Environmental > Aquatic >...
CAAAATATCTAAAACCATATCTGCTTTTGATCCTGATCGCCATCGCCCTGCTGTTCGTCCAGGCCAATGCCGACCTGGCCCTGCCGGATTACCTGTCCAAGATCGTCAATGTCGGCATCCAACAGGGCGGGGTGGAAAACGCCATCCCTGTGGCGATCCGCGCATCCGCGATGGACGATGTCATTCTTTTCCTGGACCCGCACGAGTATGTATGGGGGCACTATTTCGGTTCCACATTTGTACCGGATTGGACCAAAGGCATCATCCCGAGCGACCCAAAAGTGGTCCTTAGCGCTTACAGGCTGGTGGATAAAAACTCAGCTGATTACGCCACACTTGTCAAGCAATATCCTGCTCTTGCCGATGAGCCGATTTATGTCCTCAATAAAATCGATAAGTCTGAAATCGATATACTAAACCCGATCATGGGCAAGGCGCTGCTGGTGGTCTCGGGCATCCAGCAGGCGATGGCCGACCCCGCCAAGGCGGCGGCCCTGGGCGCCGGGTTGGGAATTGACATGTCGAAGCTGCCGCCGGGTACGGATCTCATTAAGCTGCTCAAGAGCCTGCCCGCCGCAACGCTCGAAAAAATGGGCATCACGCCCGACCAGCTGGGCAGCAAGTTCGAATCCAAGTTTGCGGCACTGGGCGACAAAATGATCGTCCAGATGGCGGTCGGCGCGGTCAAGTCCGAATACACCGCCCTCGGCATGGATACCAGCACGCTCCAGATGAACTATATCATCCATATTGGCGTCCTGATGCTGCTGGTGACGCTGCTTTCGGGCGCCTGTACGATCGTCGTCGGTTACCTGTCCGCCCGGACCGCCGCCGGGTTGGCGCGTGACCTGCGCCGGAATGTGTTCGAGCGGGTCGAAAAATTCTCCAGCACCGAGTTCGACAAGTTCTCCACGGCTTCGTTGATCACCCGTTCCACCAATGACATCACTCAAATTCAAATGGTGGTCATCATGATGATGCGCATGGTCATCTATGCGCCCATCATCGGGGTCGGGGGCGTGATCCGTGCCCTGGCCAAGACCACTTCCATGTGGTGGATCATTGCGCTGGCGGTGGTCATTCTGCTCGGCCTGATCCTGACGGTCTTCGCGATCGCCCTGCCCAAGTTCAAGGCCATCCAGAATTTGATCGACCGGCTCAACCTGGTAACGCGCGAGAACCTGTCGGGCATGCTGGTCATCCGGGCCTTCAACATGCAATCCTTCGAGGAAGAGCGTTTCGACAAGGCCAACAAGAACCTTACGAGTACTCTGTTATTCATCAACCGCATCATGGTGGTCATGATGCCGCTGATGATGCTGGTCATGAATGCCGTCATGCTGACGATCATCTGGGTCGGCGCCCACGAGGTGGCCCAATCCCAGATGCAGGTCGGCGACATGATGGCCTTCATGCAGTATGCCATGCAGATCCTGTTCTCCTTCCTGATGCTGGCAATGATGTTCATCATTCTGCCGCGCGCCTCCGTATCCGGTGACCGCATCGCGGCGGTACTGGAAACCGAACCAGTCATCAAAGACCCGCAACAACCCAGGCAATTCCCCGAACCATTCAAGGGTTCGATCGAGTTCCGAAATGTCAGCTTCCGCTACCCCAGTGCCGAGGAGGATGTGCTGCATGACATCAGCTTTACCGCCCGGCCCGGTCAGACCACCGCTTTTATTGGCACAACCGGCTCGGGAAAATCCACCATTGTCAGCCTGATCCCGCGTTTCTACGAAGTGACGGAAGGCGCCGTCCTGGTGGACGGCATTGATATCCGCCAGGTGGCCCAGCATGACCTGCGCGACCGGATTGGCTACGTTCCCCAGAAGAGCAACCTGTTCTCCGGCACGATCGAAAGCAACCTGCGCTATGCGGATGAACAGGCCAGCCAGGAGGAGTTGAAACTGGCCGCGGATATTGCCCAGGCCAGCGAGTTCATCACAACCAATCCGGAGGGCTGGCAATCTGAGGTGGCCCAGGGCGGGATGAACGTCTCGGGCGGGCAGAAACAGCGCCTCGCCATCGCGCGCGCCCTGGTCAAACAAGCCCCCATTTACATCTTTGACGACAGCTTCTCCGCCCTCGACTTTAAAACCGACGCGGCCCTGCGCAAGGCGCTCAAGCAGCATACCAGCTCCAGCAGCCTGCTGATCGTCACCCAGCGCATTGCAACGATCAAGAATGCCGACCAGATCGTCGTCCTGGATGAGGGCCGGATCGTCGGCAAAGGCACCCACCACGAATTAATGAAAGACTGCGAAGTATATCGAGGCATTGCCACTTCGCAGTTGAGCAAGGAGGAACTGGCATGATGCACGGCGGCACACCACAACCACGCGGCCCGATGGGCGGCCGGGGGCAAGGCCCGATGGGCGGCGGCCCGATGGCCTTGATGCGCAAAGGCGAAAAGCCGCGCGACTTCAAAGGTACCCTGAAAAAGTTGATCCAATACCTCGGGCAATACCGGGCATTGATCATCTTCATCTGGCTGCTTGCGATCGCCTCGACGGTCTTCTCCATCGCCGGCCCCAAGATCCTGGGTAAGGCCACCACCAGGTTGTTCGAAGGGGTGATGTCCGAGATCGCCGGTAGCGGCACGATCGATTTTACCTACATCGGCCACATCATCATCACAGTACTATTGCTGTACCTGTTTTCGTCCGTGCTGGCGTATATCCAGGGCTGGATCATGTCCAACGTGGCCATGAACATCACCTATCGCTTCCGCAGGGATATTTCCCAAAAGATTAACCGCATGCCGTTCAAGTACTTCGACGGCACCAGCCATGGCGAGGTGCTCTCGCGCATCACCAACGATGTGGATACGGTCAGCCAGACCCTCAACCAGAGCCTGACGCAGATCATCACCTCCGTGACGACGGTGGTTGGCGTGCTGGTGATGATGTTCTCCATCAGCTGGCAGATGACACTGGTGGCTTTGATCATCCTGCCCATATCCTTCGGGATCATCGGCTTGATCGTCGGCAGAAGCCAGGTTTTCTTCAAACGACAGCAGGACTACCTTGGTCACATCAACGGGCATGTCGAAGAAATGTACGGCAGCCACCTGGTGGTGAAAGCCTTCAATGGCGAGGCCAAGAGCATCGCCCAATTCGATCAAATCAACGATGTCCTTTACGACTCGGCCTGGAAGTCCCAATTCCTGACCGGCTTGCTGTTTCCAATCATGGGTTTTGTCGGCAACCTGGGATACGTGTTCATCTGTATTGTGGGCGGCGCCCTGGCGATCAAGGGCAGCATTACCGTGGGCGATATCCAGGCCTTCATCCAGTACGTCCGCTCGTTCACGCAGCCGATCCAGCAGATCGCCAACATCTCCAACATCCTCCAGCAGACCATGGCAGCCGCCGAGCGCGTCTTCGAGTTCCTGGCGGAAGCCGAGGAAGAACCCGATACCACCACGCCGGTCGTGATGGAAAAGTTTGAAGGTCGCGTGGACTTCAAGGATGTCCACTTCGGCTACAACCCGGAGAAAATCATCATCGATAACTTCTCCTTCTATGCCGAGCCCGGTCAAAGGATCGCCATTGTCGGCCCGACCGGCGCCGGCAAGACCACCATGGTCAAGCTGTTGATGCGCTTCTACGACGTCAATGGTGGCGCCATTATGGTGGATAACCACAACGTCAAGGAATTCAAACGCAACGACCTGCGCTGCATGTTCGGCATGGTCTTGCAGGATACCTGGCTCTTTAATGGCACCATTATGGAGAACATTCGCTATGGGCGTTCGAACGCCAGCGACGCAGAAGTCATCCAGGCCGCTAAAGCCGCCCACGCCGACCACTTCATCCGCGCCCTGCCGGGTGGCTACAATTTCGTCATCAACGAGGAGACCACCAACATCTCCCAGGGCCAGATGCAATTGCTGACCATCGCGCGTGCCATCCTAGTGGACCCGACCCTGCTGATCCTGGATGAGGCCACCAGCTCGGTTGACACCCACACTGAGGTGCTGATCCAGAAAGCCATGCTCGACCTGATGAAGGACCGCACCAGTTTCATTATCGCCCACCGCCTGTCGACGATCCGCGACGCAGATTGGATCCTGGTGATGAATAACGGCGACATTGTAGAGCAGGGCAAGCATGAGAAACTATTGGCAAAGAAAGGTTTCTACGCCGAGCTCTACAACAGCCAGTTTGAAGGCAAAGAGATATAAGAAAATGAAAACAAAAAACGAAATACACCTGAGGTCGCTCGGAAAAACGGACATCCTGGTCACGCCGATCGGCCTGGGAGTGATGGAGCTGGCTGGCGGAGGCGGATTGATCGGTATGGCATTCCCGGTCATTTCCACGGAGGAAAAGAACGCCATCATTAAAGCCGCCCTGGACGGCGGAATCAACTGGTTCGACACGGCTGAAATGTACGGGGCCGGGGTATCCGAGCGAGCCCTGGCAACCGGCCTGAAGGCGGCCGGAAAATCAGATCAGGATGTAATTGTAGCTACGAAATGGTCGCCTTTCTTCCGCACGGCCGGCAACATCCCGCACACCGTTGATAGCCGTCTGGATTTCCTGGGCGGGTACAGCATCGGGAATTACATGGTCCATCAGCCATACAGTTTTTCATCCCCGGAGGCTGAGATGAATGCCATGGCTGACCTGGTGGAGGCCGGCAAGATCCGTTCCGTCGGGGTGAGCAATTTTAATCCAGCCCGCATGCGGCGGGCGCATGCCGCATTGGCGAAACGAGGCCTGCCTCTGGCGGTCAACCAGGTGCATTACAGTCTATTGCATCGCGATATTGAGAAAAACGGGGTCCTGGAAACTGCCAAAGAGCTTGGGGTGACCATTGTCGCCTATACACCGCTGGGGCGCGGCCTGCTGAGCGGGAAATATCATAAGAACCCGCAGTTGTTACGCCACATCCGGATGTGGAGCAGAGCCATCATCCAGCGCAACCTTGAGCGGACCCGGCCTCTCATTAGCGCAATGGAAGAGATCGCCTCCCGCTACGAGGCCTCCATCGCCCAGGTGGCATTGAACTGGTTGATCCATTTCAACGGGGAGATCGTCGTTACCATCCCGGGCGCGACCAAGGTCCGCCAGGCCGAGGAAAGCGCCGGTGCGATGAAATTCAAGCTATCTGACGATGAATTGGTAAGGCTGGATGAGCTGTCCCGCCGGCTGTGAGAGGATCTTCTTCCTACCGCGTGACCTTCGCCCTGACCACAAAACTGTCCACCCCGCCAAAGCGATATTTGTAATCCTCGTTTCCGCGCATGAAGTCAAATTCGCTGCGCTTGTTCTCATTGGCCCATTGCAGGAGATAACCCAACAGCACCCAACCCGCCGAAAGGTCCATGAAGCGACGGCTAAATCCGGAGTTGTAGACCCAGATGCGATCCAGATAGTCAAAATTGAGATAACCGGCCGCTTTTTGTCCTTCCACTTCCAAAAAGGCCAGTTGCAGCCAACGATTATCAAAAGCCGCCCGGCAAGCCAGATGCATCTGCTGCCGCATGGCAGGGGTCAGGAAAGCTGCCTTGCTGGGTTCTTCCGCCATCAATTCCAGGAAAGCCTCCACCTCTTTTTCCAGGGCTTGCTCATCCTTGACGATATACCAGCGGACATTCAGGCCGCTCTCGGCCAGGCGACGCATCTTCCGGCGGATCTCGTGGCGCTGCTTCTTCTCAATACCGGCGAGATAGGTGTCAAAATCGCCTTTCAGCGGAATGGCTGGAACATGGTATGTTCTTTCCTGGGTGAAAGCCAGGCCGTGTTTTTCGGCTTCAACCTGCAAGACCGCCAGCGTGGGGGAGGTTTCCGGGAGGTTGTGCCAATCCAGCAGTTGCCAGTCCAGCCGTCCGGGCTGGGCGATGAAATCCAGCAAGCCGGCCAGGAAAACAGGCAGATCCGCCGGGCGGGTCAGGATATCCAGGTAATCTGAGATCTCGATGCTGCCGAGCAACCACAATGCCAGGCTGCCATCACGGTCACGGGCGGAAAATAGCGGCGCTATACCTGCCAGATGCCCATCCTGGCAGGCTGTCACAACGGCCAATTCAGACTCGGGCCACTCGCCTCCACCGCGTGTCGCCCACCATGTCGAGAGGTACTCGTAGCGCAAGAAAGGGATGTGCGTGATACTTTCGGCCAGGAGGGAATTCCAATCATCCGCCAAATGTTCCAGGTCGGAAAAGTTGCGGTGAAGGGCGAATTCCATGCGGCGATTTTACCAGTATAATTGAGGCGTGACTGCTGATTTTGATCTCAATTTTCTCCCTTTGTATCGCTCCCAAGGCCAGGAAATGTCCCAATGCCCCGGACTGCTGGCCGGGGCGCCTCCCAGGCGGCCGGCGCGCGGTCGGGAAAACGATGCCTTGCTCGTTTACCTGACCCTTTCAGGAAACACCCGTTTTCCCCCCGCTGAACTTGATCAGATCACAACCCGGATGACACAACGTTTTTACCAGACAGCCGGGTCCCTGACTTCAGCCATACAAGCCGCCGCGGGTGAACTAAACCAGGTGCTGCTCAATCGCAACCTGCAGACCACGGGGAAAGGCGAATATGTGGTCGGAAGGTTGATCACGGGCGTATTGCGCGGCACACAATTCGTTTTTGCCCAAAGCGGTCCAACCCACGTCTTCCATCTGACTGGCGGCGAAGCCCGGCAAATCCATGATGAGCATATTGCAGGGCGCGGCCTGGGAATCGGTCAGAATGCACAGCTTTACTTCGCACAGGCCGATTTGCGCCAGGGTGATACGTTGGTGCTGTGTCCCAATCTGCCCACCGGCTGGGATGGCATCCTGCCCGGCGAGAAAAATGCCTCGATTGATACATTGCGCCGAAGGCTCCTGAGCATCAGCAGTGGCGATCTGAATGCTGTACTGATGCAGGCACAGGCTGGAAAAGGGAATTTGAACAATCTGAAGGGGATGCAGCCGGCTACATCAGCTCCCGCAGGCTTACCGGAAAGCTCGACAAACTCGCCCAAGGCAGTTCCGGCGGATGTCCCGGAATATGCCAACCAAGCTGCTGGCATTCCCGGAACAACCCAGGATATTTCACCTGCGCCCGACATTTCTCACCCGTCCGCCATGCCCAGTTCTCAAGTCGAGAGTGGACGTCCCGCCAGTCGTTTTTCACAACTTCTCTCAGGAACGGAACAGCCGGTCCCTTCCGCCAGTCTGTCCAACCTTGAGGTTCCGCCACAGGACGCCGGGGTTCCTGCCGAACCTGCCGTGCCACCGGCCCAGACCGCTGCAGCTCAGCCGCTCCATCGTCCTGTGAATATCCCCACCGAATCCAGCTCTCGCCCGCTCAGGCGCGCCGGGCGTTTCGTCTCTCCACGCACGACCTCCGACCTCCCTGAGATCAAGCGTCCCGCCTCCCGCCATCGTCAAGCCTTTTTCGGCGGACTGGGAAGATTCATCCGGGGAGTGCGGGGAGGCACCGAGAGGGTATCCCAGGGAACCAAAAAGGTTCTTCCAAACCTTTTACCCAATTCAAGGGAAGAGGCTGAAGTTTCCGGCCCAAGCATGGCCTTATTTGCCATTGTGATTCCTGTTATTATTGTGGCATTAGCGGTTACCGTGTATATTCATTATGGGCGGACTCAAAAATATCAGCAGAATTATGATATGGCCCTGGCTCAGGCGTTCCAGGCACGCGACCAGACCAACCCGACCGAAGTGCGGCACGCCTGGGATAGTACCATCTATTACCTGGATCTGGCCGAGAAAAGTCTGAAGACCCAAGATTCAACTGCCTTGCGCCAGGAAGCCCAAATTGCCCTCGACAACCTGGATGGCATCCTGCGGCTGGATTTTCGCCCGGCCATTAGTGGCGGGCTTAGCAGCAGTGTGCAAATCAGCCATATGGCCGCCACGGATATCGATCTGTTCCTGCTGGATGCCCTGCGCGGGAACGTCATCCGTGCTTTCTTAACGAACCAGGGCTATGAGGTGGATCCGTCATTCCAGTGCGAGCCGGGGCTGTATGGCTCGATCGTCATGGGTACTCTGGTGGATCTGGAAGCCTTGCCCATGAGTAATATCTATAACGCCCGCGTCATGGCAATGGATGACAGAGGAAATCTGCTCTACTGCGGGCTGGCGGAGCCAAAGGCTGTTGCGCTTGTCGCACCGCAACTGGGCTGGCGGGGTGTTTCCGCATTTTCCCTGGATTCTGATGGAAAGAATCTCTACGTGCTCGATCCGGCTGGCAATGCCGTCTGGCAATATTCCGGCAACCTGGGCGAATTCACAGATCCACCGACCATGTTTTTTGGTGAACAAGTGCCTCAGAACATGAAAACCGCCATTGATCTGGCCACCAATAATGCGGATCTATACATAATTTTCCAGGATGGTCACGTCTCAGCCTGCCCCGTCACACGTTACTCGGTTGCGCCGATGCGCTGTGCTGATCCGGCTACCTTCGTGGATACGCGCCCGGAACGACAGGCTGGTTCTAAAATCAACGATGCCATCTTCAGCCAGATGACCTTTGCCTCCGTCCCCGACCCGAGCCTCTACCTGCTTGAACCACTGACACGCGCAGTCTACCGCTTCAGTCCCAGGTCCGATTCGCTGGAACTGCGCGGACAGTTCCGTGCCACCATGGAACAAAACAACACCTTATTCAACGGACCAGCCTCGGCCATGACCATCAGCCCAAACCGTTATATCTTCTTTAGCGTCGGCAATCAGATATTCTATGCCACTGATGTGCCATAGGAGAAAAGATGGGGAATAGCTCCGGGAGGTCCAGGCCATCATTCCTGGATTTTCTACGCAGCTTGTTTGGCAGCTTGAATTTCCCTGGCGGAGGTGCCAGACCGGCACGGCCGGTTATCCCATCCGATAACATCTCCGAGCCGGCCAGAAGCGTGACCGCGCGTGTGCTTTTGGTGATCTACAACCCCATCACAGAGACTGCCTCCGGCAGATCACTAATTCAAACCATGCATTGGAACAATCCCGACGAACTGTCGAATGCCTTTATCATGGACATCCTTGAAACCAGCCGCGGCCTGGCGCGTTTCCAGATCGTCCAGCGGATAGAGCTTAATGAATTTCCCGCACTAACAGATGGATACCGCTACGATCCAAAGACATTCCTGACTGTTCTAAACAAAACCCTGCCTGCTCATCTACCTCAGTATGCCAACTACCAGGCCATCCTGACCGGATTGAATATTCTGCCACGCTTCACCAGCCGTGAAATTGATGAGGTCTGGTTAATGGGCTTCCCACAAGCTGGTTTTTATGAATCAACCATGGGCGGCCAGGGCGCGTTCTGGTGCAATTCCACCCCCCAGACCTGGTCTGCTAGTTGTAACCGGCGGTTCATCGTGATGGGTTTTTCCTCCGAACGAGGCGTCGGGGAAATGCTCCACTCTTTTGGTCACCGCACCGAATCCATCCTGACCCAGGTATTCGCCAAAACTCAGGGAAAAGCCAACCTCTACGCGCAATTCACGCTTTATGACAAAATTGCACCAGGAAAAGCCCAGCTGGGTACCATCCATTTTCCCCCGAATGCGGATAAGGATTACGATTACAACAATCCCCGCCAGGTGCCCAGCAATTGCTACGACTGGGATAACTTCCCTGCTTTCAAGGAAGATGTCCGCCAGGTCAATTCCGATGAATGGGGGAACGGGGACACCCGCCTCCTTCACAAATGGTGGTTCAGGCACCTGCCCAAAGTTGCCGGGCGGACCAGTGGCGTGGCCAATAATTGGTGGCAATATACCATGGACCCGAACCTGGTAACCCATTAACAGGTTGCATGTTCCAGCCGAAAGGCCGGAAAAATTATCAATTCAGTGGTAAGCTATTCCCTTGTTATACGGGGATTGCTACGCTCGCAAAGTGCATCCGCTCACATTTACGCGTGTGCGAAAATAATACGGGCCGCCTTGAAATCCTGGCTGCCCGTATGCGTTACTCCAATTGGCTAATTGATCGGCCGGACGGGGCGGCCCTCGATATATCCCCGGTAGCCCTGCGGCTCGAGTTGGAAGCGCGGCCCGTCTGCATCCGCCCACTGGAAACCGTAGATCTCCGGCTTGTAGTTCTTGACCGTTTCCCACAAGCTGCCAATGGCGGCCTCGAAGTCCGCATCATCATACGGCTGTCCCTGGAAGATCATCATCTTGCAGGCCGGCAGGTCGATCAGGTCATAGCCCTCCGGAACAGGGCCGGTATAATCCAGGGGCACTTCCACTCCCTGGGCGTAGATGGAGCTGCCGGGCTTGCGCAGGTTCTCCGGCAGCCACATCCCGATCGGCTCGTACAAGGCCTGCTTGATGTTACACAGGACATTCCACACCTCGCAGCCCACTTCTTCGCAGTAGGCGTAGTAATCTGCAGCCTTGACGCCGCGTTTGAGGATCAATTTCCGGGCCGGACGGTCCACGACCTGGACGAAAATGGTGCTGCTCTTCTGGGTTTCGGACATTTGGTGCTCTCCTTTCTGCAAGGCGAGGGGAGTTTCACGGACGTTTTTGGGAATGAAATACCGTATGGGACGCCTGGTCCGGGCAAAGTTATGCGGCGTGACCCCGAACTGCTTCGAGAAGGCGCGCGTGAAACCCTCGTGGGAGTCGAAGACAAAATCGAACGCCACGTCCACCACCCGGACATCCTCGTCCCTCAGCCGGACAGCCGCCCGGGACAACCGTACAGCCCGGATATATTCGAAAGGGCTTTTCCCGGTCAGTGCTTTGAAGATCTTGGCAGCGTGCCATGGCGAATATCCCGCCTTCTCCGCCAGCATGTGGAGCGTGATCGGCTGGTTGAGATGCGCCTCGATAAAAGACTGCATCCGCTGTACTGCGTTGATGTTAGCCCAGTTGTCCATGCGCTCACCTTGAGTGAAAGGATATCACCTGATCTCCGGACGCGCTTGACCTGGCTTGTGAAGATTGGCATGGAAGGGATTACAGAGTACTGCGTAGATAATTGAACCAAAATCGTCGGCTTTTCTCTGCATTTTGGCTGCTTCAGTTCAGTTATTTTTGCAGGAAGCAGTATATATGCAATCATGTGGAATGATTGCGCGAGAAACATCTACAGCATCCCTGTTTGCGAGCGGTTACTTCCTCAGGTCCGCCAGTCGCTCCTCCACGGCCTGCACCTCCAGCTTGAGCTCAGCCAGATAAGCTTCCAACTCCTCGATCTGCTCGGCTTTGGTGAGAAATTGGCGCTCGAAGCCTCCCTCTCCGCCGCAGCATTCACAGCCACAGTCGCATTTTCCACTCATGCAATCACACTTTTCATCCATGTTTTATCTCCTATCGAAGGTTTAATTATCAGATTCTGGTCTGTATTTCTGTTCTCTGAGTGCTTGATGAAACCAGACCAGTATTTCATCTTTCTTTGGAAATCGTCCCACGCACACCAAGCGACCATTTATGACCAGGCTGGGATAACTGATCACAAGCGTAATCTTCTCAATATCT
>Ga0209253_10005064_pt1 | contig 11447 bp, 16 predicted proteins | sample FrelakmetBRP12BR_FD_187145 | JGI IMG/M metagenome (GOLD analysis project Ga0209253, IMG submission 187145) | Freshwater lake sediment microbial communities from the University of Notre Dame, USA, for methane emissions studies - BRP12 BR (SPAdes)... | ecosystem: Environmental > Aquatic >...
GAGATTCACGAGGGAAGAGTTCGCAGTTTCAGCAGGCAACCTTGTCGATCAGGTTAAAGAGCTGCTACATGAAGGAAACGTGACGAAAGTAATTGTGAAGGATGAGAAAGGAAAAACGTTGCTCGAGATTCCTGCCACTGTGGGCTTGATTGGTACGGTGCTTGCTCCGTGGCTTGCAGCCTTAGGCGTCATTGCGGCGTTGGCTACGAACTGCAGGATTGTGGTTGAAAGGAGAGAATAGGCCTTAGCGCTATTCTTGTGTTCTGACCAGAAGCAGGAACAAACCAACCATGATAACAGCACTGTTAGCAGGGCTAGTTTAGCGCGCGCGAGCTTTATATGATCATTTATCTAGATTGACAGAGGAGATCGTATGACGGCCAAGAAAGGTTCAAGGAGTTCTAATGTGCTTGGCGTCCGCTTCTGGTACACTGGGATCCGTGTGAAGGATCTCGAGGAATCGATAAGGTTCTATAAGGAAGCGCTCGGATTCCATGTTTTTATGAGAGGCAAGATGAAAGTCCACGAAGGGACATACGTCCAGATGCGGACGCCGACAGGCAAGCAGATACTTGAACTGAACTATTATCCGAAGACCAGCAAGTTCTATGAAAACTACGTGAACGGTTCAGAGTTGGACCACATCGGACTGTACGTTAGCAACGTAAGGAGGCAGTACAAGAGGCTGGTCGAATTCGGGTGCGAACCTGCAGTGGAACCGTTCAATCAGGGTTCGTGGGTTCTTGCCTTCGTCAAGGACCTAAACGGGATCTGGCTGGAGCTAATCGGTAGGGAAGGCAAGAAGAAAGAATAGCGCGCTTTCTATGCATTTTCGACTTTTGCCATCTCAGCGTTGATTCCATGCCGGGTTATCTTGTATCCGAAGGTTTCGAGCGACTTGACTGATCGATCGATCGCGATTGCGCACGCTGGTCAACTTCACTGTCTTAGGCTCTCACTTGCTGAACTCAAACCGCATTATTGTTCTGGTTTTTGAGGTGGAATCACGATCCACAAACCCAACTTTCAGAAACATTGAGGCAAGCCCGGTGTAGACGGTCGTATCCTGCTGTTTCTCGCCGGAACGACTTGGATAGCCTTCAATGATCTCGGCGCCCTGCTCTCTGGCGTACTTGACGGCAGCTTCCAGCAGTTTAGTTGAGATTCCTTTTCCTCTGAAAGGTTTGGCCACAAAGAAGCATACCAGGGACCAAACTGGCTGACTGTCTATGCGTTTCAGTGTTCTGGATCTTTCGAGTCTGTGGAATTCCCCTCTTGGAGATATGGAGCACCAACCAACGGGCTGTCCATTCGAATATGCCAGTATTCCTGGAGCTTTCCCTTGGCTCACGATGGTCTTCAGGGCTTCTTTTCTGTAGCTGCCTTTCCTTTTCTGCCATTCAGATGATAGTTGCCTCCACCACATGCACCAGCATGACCTGCATATGCTGTCTTCTCCAAAGAGCTTCTCAATGTCTTTCCAGTTTTCGAGAGTCAAAGGGTGAAACGCTAGATTCATTTCCATGATTGCCACCTGCTGTAACCTGACAGCAAGTCAAAGACCTCCGTGAGAAGAGGTGGACTGCCTATTCTGTTGTTTCTTCTTCCTGAAGTACTCTTTCATATGGTAATAGGGATCGTAAGTCCTTTTCAGGTCAAGCCAGCCAACTTGCGTCGTGTTCGCTCTTGTCGATTGCTCATGTAGGAAGGTTGGTTTTCCCAGATTCTTCAACAGTCGAGGTTTTCAGCAATAACTCCGCTGTTGTCAGTCCAGATGATTATTGCGGAGTCACAGTCCTCAATCATCCTCTTTTCTCTTTCTTTCAGGTTCATCCCATATTGGCTGGTCTTCCAGCTGCCTACATTGTATCTCATGCTTTTCGCATGACCCACAGTGACATTTCGATAGCCCTTGGATTGGAGGAAGTCTTGGTAGAGTCTGCACGCACCTGATGCTTCTCCTACTAGGATTGTCATGTTACGGGCAATTGCTTCGTCTATCTTCAAGGCAATTTCGGTTGGCAATTTGCTATCTCTGAAAGCCTTGCTTCCCATTAGAAGCAACTTGGTGCCAGCGAGTCTTCCTTGATTTGCCAGAGGCGCTCCCCACAGAACCATATTCTTGTGCAGGTAACTCTATGGGTGTATTCAGTAAATGAGATTTACTATTAGAACCAAAAGCAGATCGATCGATAACTATTTTGTCCAGTAAACCTGCCCGTTCGAATCCTTTGACTTTTTCAAAACTCCTTTTCTTGCTCTTCTCGCAAGAAAACCAGCAATCTTGTCCTCTTCGCCCTTGGTCGAGAGACCTTTAGCTTCCAAGGCTTTGACCACCCGCACCAGAGTCCTCTCCTTGGGACTCGTGAAGAATCCTTCACGAATCAGTCCTTCAAACGCCTGACACGCCTGATAACCCCAGGTTTGCGATCTCTTGCGCCGAGGTGCTTGCTGGAAAATCTGCTGCATATCAAACTCATCAACAAGTGTGCGCATCTCTATGTCGGATGGTCGCCTCTCGAAACGCTTGGCAGCATCCAATATCTTGGGCAGAAGCTGCATGTCGCCCGCTGTGATCAGAAAGCTGTTTGGGAAACCTAAGGACCATTGCACCGATTTTTCAATGGCATCTTGAGTCTCCAACGGTTCATAGAAATACGTATTATGAGTCCTGGGACGGCTCTCCCACGGCCGCCGAGCAATGGATTTGATGGTCTGTACTGCAACGTTGGGCTTACGGCACAACCCAACTAACTCATTGAAGTCAGCTGCATAACGGGGATTTTGCATCAGCAAATAGTTGTATGGCAATAAGACTGTATCGAAATCAAAGCGCTCTAAGCTGCGTTTGTGCATTGCTGGCACTTTGCTACCGTGGCCTGTCACGCCCAGAAATCGCACCAAGCCTTTGTCACGAGCCTCAACAAAGGCCTCCAAGGCCCCTCCAGGTCCCATCACTTTTTCCCAACCTGCTGGGTTGGTCAAACCATGCAACTGCCAAAGGTCTATATAGTCAACTCTCAACCGGCTCAAGGAACGCTGAAGATCTTCCCAAGCTTCTTTGTATGTACGCTTTCCAGACTTGGTTGCGAGGAAGAAATCATCGCGATGCTGCTTCATCCACGATCCGATGCACTCCTCGGCATTTCCATACATGGACGCGGTATCGATGTGATTCACTCCGTATTCTTGCAGCAACGCCAATATGCTATCCGCTTCTGCCTGCGTTGCCTCGCTGAGCGCGTAAGCGCCGAAGATAACACGCGTGCTTTGATGTCCTGTACGTCCGAATTCCTGTCTCGGAATCATCTCAACATTCCTCCGCTCTACTCAAGCTACATTAGCTCAGTTGGCATCGCCATGCCCTCACAATGTGTCCTCTCGCGCGCGCGAGTCTCTGGCGGATACTATTTCTTGAATTGCTCGATTTCCTCTTGTATCGCCCTTTGAACGTCTTTTTCTGACGCTGGTCCAAATATCTTGATTTTGCCGTTGACTAACGGGTCTGTTGTTCCATATTTTCGTATTGTTTCAGGGGTTACTTGAATCTCAACTATCTTGACCTTGTCCCCGAAGCCTTGGGCTATTTTCTTAAACGATTGATACATGTATGCTCCAACGGGACAGAAGAAGTTGTTGAAAAGAGTCACTTCCACTTTTTCCTTTGAAGGCTGACAATTCAACACAAGAGGTTCTGCTTCAACTGTTTGCTTCAGCAACGGAAAATACATTAGTTTGAATGGACCACGCTCATTTATCGTTTTGAACCCTTGCTTTTGGAAGTATTCGTAATACATATATTCTTTGATGCTGGTGGCATCTACGATTATGCCTTTGTAGCCTTGTTTCTTGAGGTCTTGCTTCATGTAGTCAAACATTGCTTTTCCGTGTCCTTTGTGCATGTAGTCATGGAGAAGTTCTGTGCAGTAAACACAGGCTACTTTAGGCTCAATTCTGTATGGAACCAATGCCTTTTCAGATGTCTCCCAATAGATGTGACCTACAACTCTGTCATCGTCAAGCAGATGATACCCTTCCACATGCTTTCCTAAATTGCTCTTGAACCATTCCTTTGACTCTGGCAAAGCCTGTGTCCACGAAGCACCAACGGGAGATTCAGTCATGCAACAATAACACGCTTCCAAGTCATCTTCAGCTACTTTTTCAACCTTCATCCAATTCACCAAACTACCTGTTTTCGGATTCTTTTTCCTAATCACTCAGTGTAAATGGTTCAGCTATAACTTTTCCGCACTCGTCGTTTTGGCTGGTTGGGGTAAAGTTTGATCCACATTCGCCTGAACTGCGCACGTCTTCTGAGCCAAAGCGATCTAAGCTCCTTGCGAGAGATGTTGTTCCATGTCAAGCGCCACTTCAATTACGCCAGAGAAGGCTATGGAATTATGCAGAGAGCATAGGGACAATCACAAAGTTCGTTTGTTCAGTCAATGCTGGGGCTGTCTGAGATTCTCAAAAGAAGAGCCCAGCAAAATGTGTTTTCACAACCCGCCAGAAAACCGTGGATGCAAAATCGTCAACGAGCTGTTCGATGAATCAAAGTTGAAATAGCCACGCAAGCATTCCTCGCCTCTTACGAAGGTTGGTTGGGGGAAAGTTTTGTCCCAAACCCAAACATATGCAATAACAGCAGATGTTACAAAACCAGCAAACTCTCTCTGCGGCTGCAGTTCAGGGTCTTAAGGAGAAGTGCAAACAAAAGAGAAAGGGGATTTTTGGTTCTATTCTTTGCGCGCTGCTTTTACGAACATGTACGCAGCGATCACTACGAAAACCATACCAGCTATGCCTTTGACGTCATTAGGCGAAAGTATCTGGCTAGCTGGGGTGTAGGTTGTCAGGTAGGCGTCGCCAAGCAAGATTGCAGCAAAAAATACGACGATTATTCCGAATACGATATTGTCGATTTTCATGATTAGCTACTTTTGACGATATTACCTTATGATTGTTTGCGTGGACTACGTTTAGCTCGTGCTGTGTTTTCTGGGAAAAAAATGGTTGGTTGGGGTAGAGTTGTGTCCAACCAACCAAATACTGATGACTAACGCGCGGGAGTGATTTAGGCATCTTCAAAGATGAATAGGTCATCAATCGTAGTCTTAAGGGCTTTCGCGATATCATGCGCCAGCTTGAGAGAGGGATTGTAGTTTCCTTTCTCTATGAAGAGTATGGTTTCTCTTCGCACTCCGACCTTTTTTGCCAGTTCGTCTTGGGTGAGGTCGTATCTTGCCCTCAATTCCCTTATTCTGGTTCTCACAGCTCTCAGGGCTCTCCTTTTCTGCCTAAGTACCAGCGCAGCACGAGAAAGGATACGCTGGATACCAGAAGCGCCGCTATCATCGGATAGCCTGCTTCGATTTCTGGCATGCCAAAGAATTCTCTTCCAACGATGTTAACCAGCAGATACGCAATGATAAAGTATTGACACATGAACATCGCGTAATATGCAGCTTTCCCATTCAGCTTCTGGGTTCTCTCATCAGCCAACGGCAATCCAGACTTCTCGTCTCTGAGCGTTTTCCACAGGACCAAAGCGCCAATTAGCACAATGAGTCCTAATACACCCATGCTCACGACTGGCCAAACGAAGTCAGTCATTCAACACACATCCGGTTGGTGATTTCATTTCTTCGTAACTCCCTTTGATGACCTGGCTATGAGGCCGATTCCGACTATTCCTATCACGGTTGCAATGCCAGTATGGTTCTCTCCCATGAGTCCCTTTCCAAGTGCCATCAATGCGGCCCCTGTCAAACATACTACAACCCCCAGCGCAAGAATAGCATGCTCTTTCATTTTCTCAACCTCCATTAACTATTTCACACATTATGTTATGTTTAACACACTCTATGTTAGATCGATAACACATCAAGGATATAAGCGTTTCTGTGATTGTGGCGCGGGTATTGAACAGCGCGTGCTTCCGCAACCTACTAATCACCGTCGTTCTTGGTTGGTTGGCGCGCGAAATAGCTAAGTATCAGTATGGCTATGGAAGATTCGTTGGATGAGGCTGCCCAACAGGTGAGAGGAAGGCAATATGAAGAAGAACGTCAAGGCCAAAAGGATAAAGAAGGTCAAGAGGAAGGCTAAGGCCGCCGAGGATTACCTGACTGTGCTTGAGGCAGAGATGAACAGGAAAGCCTTGGACATGGACAGCAAAAGAGACCGAAGCTCGTACGTCGTTTAGTACAGCGATTCGATCGCTCGGTTGGCTTGAACTTCACCCCAACACTACTTCCGTGTCGCAGTCTCAAAAGCTTCCATCGGAGAGAATAGTGATGCATTTAGATATCTTGAGAAAGCAGTAGACAACGGATGGGTATACATAGATTACCTAGGAAAATGCAAAGAACTCGAAAACATGCATGAAACTGCTGCTTGGCATCGCATCCTACGGAAAATTCAGAAAAAGGCGAAAGAAGCCACACAAGATGGACGCGCACGCGTTTTATCCAACCAAAAACGATGATGAATAAATCATAGCGCGCCCTATTGAGGCAGTATCAATCCCATGTTGATCATATCGTGTTATTTGCCGTCCTGACCGTAGAATGCATCCTTGCCTACTCGAGAGCGCGCGCGCTGTTGCTAGGCTGGTGGTTCGCCGAAGGTCTTGCCGTATTTGGCGGTGATGCTGACGAGGTCGAACATGCCGATGTGGCAAAGGTCGCTCGGGTCGATGTCTGCGCCTGGGAAGTAATTGGGGTTGAATATGCCGTCGCCTCTGGTGCAGTACGCACTGGTTGCGCGTACGATGTCGAAGAGCTCGATCTTGTAGTTTCCGGGGCGTGGCTTCGTTGATCCTGACCATTTCCACGCCCAGTCGATCTCGCCCAAGATGGGCATCTCGAGGAAGAAGTACTCGTTCCTCGCGAGGCTTATTGTGTCGCCGGCAAGGGGCGGATCACGCGTCATGGATACAGGATAATATGTGCCAATGCTGTACATGGTCTGCTGCCAGGGCAAGCCTGCTAGGTAGAAGCCTGTTGATGGGATGTCTGCGTACCGGTAGGTTATGCTGATGTTACCTGTCAAGTCGCGCAATGGGGTAAACTGGCTGTGCAAGAACGTGGCGTAGCCTCCTTCGATTCTGTAGTCAACGCCTTCAACCAGCGTAGTGGCGTCGAGAGTGCACGTGATCACTTGAACTACGCTCTGGTTCAATGTGAACCCAGCTGTGCCCTTTTGAACCCAAGTCTCAGTCTTCTGACCGCACAATGGGTCGATAAGCTCTTGCTCAACTAGAAAAGGGTAGGTTGGTGCGCTGTAGAGCCAGTAACTGAGGTCGTCGAAGTAGACTTGGAGCTCGCTCCAACCGTCGCTGTTCACGTCGGTGATGTTTGTGTATCTGACGTCCATGAAGGCGCTATACTGCCAGCTTTCGTCGAATGCGTAGATGTACCAGACTGTGAACTCGAAGTCGTGTGCATCAAAGTTGCGTACGAACGTGCCGGTGACTGGCTCGACTATGCCAACGTCTTTGCGAACGTAGTAAGTGCACATTGACTTGGTAACGCCTCCATCGTCCCATGTGCCTGTTTCCCAGTCCTGCAGCACCCAAGGTTGATCGGTGGTCATGTCATAAGGCTGGAAGCTGAGGCCGGATGAATAGACTCTGTCCAGAAACGCGTGTTCAAAGTACCACTCGGATTCCAGGATGTTCAGCCTATCCGGACCCGAGACAGTAGCCATTCTAATTGTGCCCCCGCCCACTCTGTAAGCGTTCATGAACGTGTATACGTTCTCGATGGCCAGTTCGCCCTCGTTGACAACTCCCACGAGGTTCTTTGAATATGCCCAGTAGCTGCTGTAGGTCCACAATGGAATGTTTATTGAGTATTTTGAGTGCAAATAACAGAATCTCTGTGCAGCCTTCTTCGCCTCAGTCATATTAGGTGGGTTCCAAATGATCTCGGTTGCCGCGTCAACATCGGGGTAGTTGGGCTGGTTGTTTTCGTTCATGCCTGAAATGTAGTTGCTACCGTATGGGTACCAGAATTGGCTGTTGAACAAGTAAAACAGGTAGGTTGGATACCTCCCACAGCTCCAGCCGCCTGTATAGATGTTGTAGTCACGGTAGCCCATGACCTTCGGGCCAAGGATATATCTGTCGCGGTGCCACGAGATGCCCGTCGTTTTGAAGCCTGCCCCGATCGAAGTGCCTGCCAGCGTGACCTCAAGCTGATTGATCAGATACTGACCTGAGGCCAGCCTGTGAGCGTGGTCAACACGAACGCACGTCACAAGGGGATATTGTGTGGTGTCTGCGTTTGGCCCACCTGGCCAGTCAGCTGGGTAGTTGAGCCAACCGTTATGGTCTGTGTCGGCGAAGCCTGCCTCAGCCAACAGGTCTGCTGCAGCTTGTGGGTCATACGGGTACGGGTAGTTGGGGCCGATACACGAGGTGTTAGCCCAGCCCGGTGTCATAGGTGCGGGCATTGGTTGGTCAATTCTGAAACCGAAATCCCCCAGGAAATGCGTTATTATGTAGTCTTTGTCGATCAGACGTGCGATTGCTTGCCTGACCTTCAACTCATTGGTGGCTGACCTTACGCCCGGATACGACTTGATCGAATAGTTGTTGTTGATGTCAAACTCGTAAAAGCCGTTCTCGTCAGCCCTGCAGATCTGTAGGTCCGGGTTAGCCTCAGCGGCCTCTTTCCGCTCCGCAGTCAATGTCCCCTGGAAAAAGTCAGCTTGACCACCCAACAGTGCTGTCCATGCAGCAGAATCATTAGCATAGAACGTGACATCAAGGTTTGACCGCGGGCCTTTTGCCGCGTAAACCCTAATCGAGGATATGATGGACAGTGAGAATACGAGTAAGGTTATGAAGGCCACGGCCGGCGTGGAGAATCTCTTCATACTTCTTTCTCTCCCCTAGTATGTAGGAACTAATAGCTAGTTAAATCTTGCGCGTGCTCTTCGAGGAACCTTGGAAAACCAAACACTGAAAACACGTAGGTCGGTCGATCGCACGCGCTCGCAGTACTGAAGTCATTGACGCGCGTGTTCAATGAGCATCTTCGTAGACTGAATCAGGCATTGCTCTTGACCATGCATCTGGATTTTGGTACTTGAATGCTGGTGCTTTATCTTCTGTCTGTTCTTCTTCTCCGACAAGAATTTTCTTCATTTTGGACAGGAGTTTTCTGTGAGTCTCTTCGTCTCTGATTATGACTGCAAGTATTTCTTTCAGGTCTTTTATGTCCACGTTGTAGGTTTCACGTATTTCTCTTGTCATGTATTGAAGCGTCTTTAGCTGAACCAAGATATGATATTTCTCGCCAACAGTGCTCTCCAGGAGCATCAGCTTCTTCACCAATGACGCCATGCTCTCTTTGGGTATCCTCTGTTCTTTGGAAATCTCTTTTGCGAGATTCTCGATTATCGTCCATGTTTTGCCAAAAAAGAGCTTCTTCTCGTAGTTTTCAGGTTGCTTTTTTTGTTTGGCAATGCTTTCGGTTATTCCCTTGAGGACTGCTGAATGTTTGCGACTATCGTATGCTATATGAAGCAGCAAAGAATTGACTAATGGAAGATCCACTTTGTCGGCGAGATTCTTATAAAGCGAATATGCTCTTTCTTCTAGAATGCTGGCACAATGCAGAAAGTCTGCAATGCTTTCCTGCTTCATCTTTGCCATTTCTAGGCTTCCATTTAGCTGATAAAATCGCAAAGTGATAAATGATTTGTGAATTCGAAATTCAGGAGAGTTTTATCTTGGCTGGACAAAGCTTTCCCACAACCACCCCCTCGCTAGCGCGCGGAGGAGCTACCTCTAGATGTGCGCGAAAGGCTGGACTATACTATGCACTTGGTTTTATCTCTCCTTTGAAAACGTGGTAGCACCTGTCTGAGCAGAAGCCTTGAAAATCATTGTCTGGCATGAACAGGTTTCCACAAGCTTTACACTTTTGCTTAGCCCTTTCCTGCATTCACTTCTTCCTCTAATCAGAATGTTATCTTGACTGGTTATATGTTTAACCGAGCGCGAGTATGCGTATAACTGCGCCTGAAGCGAAAGAAAGCCAAAAAAGAGTCTTTCGCCGAAACAGCCCTTCTCCTCAGAAAGTTGCTTGTTGGTGGGTTAATGACAAACGCATCGATCGAAACGTGGAGCTTCTGTTGATGGGGCCAGTCATGATGTATAGCTTGTTCATGCGTCTATTTGTCTTGGGCAACCCATGTTCTTACGGATTCTTCAACAGCTTTTGAGAGGTCGCCTTTCTTGCCGCCAAATCTCTCGACAGTCTTGAGCCTGAGCTTCTTTTCCAGCTCATCTGGGAGCTCCACGCAAATTCGCCCCATTTCAATTACCTACTATCAGTTTTTTTGCACGGTTCGCACGTGTCAGAACTTCTTCCAATAAGCAAACTGCCACAGGCCAACTATCGCTCTCATTTCTGTTATCATAATACGGCAATCCTTTTGCTTATCCTCATAGAACATTATAGGCATACTAACTTATAAGGATATCGGATTAATCGTTTAAGTGTATAAGCGCGTGTCTTGATATACTTTCGGTCTGCATGCTTAGAAAGTCTGGCGTGCTTCGGGTTCAAACACTAACATAGAACGTCTAGGGCCTTGCCCAAGAAGAGCGTGCGCTACTTGACTCGCAACAATGTAAGAGAAATAATCTACTCAGCGTGGGTGTGCGCTATATGCTTCAGCATCATAATGAGGATTCTTGGTCCCGCATGTTCCGCAGAACTTCTCCGTTATAGCTACAAGTTTCTTGCATTCTATGCAATCATACACCAATTGCTTACCACAATCCGTGCAGAACTTGTTCTCCAAGCCATCCGTTCCACATGAGCACCGAACCATAGCTTACGACCCTATCATTAGTGTCTGCTCCGCGTTTTTAAGTCATTCTACAATAGTCAACTAATGCTAAGACTTAGTGGAGAGATTGTCAACAGAAACTGCTCGGAAAAGTCTAGTCGTAGCCACCCTTGCGTTCCTCCCTCCTGTGCCAAAAGAAGCAATCAAAAGTCCCGCACTTCCTTTTTCCTAGCTTCCCAGTATTCTCTTGCTTCCCCGAGTTCCTTTTCCTTTTTAGCGATTTCCGATTTGCTCCTACATTCTGGACATAGGCACTTGCCTATGTCTTGCACATACCGGGTGTAGAACATCCTCCCGCAATTCTCGCATCGATGATCGCCCATGATTTCGCCTTCCGTATAATGGCTATCTTCCAAGGATTTAACAGGTTCTAGCGCGCGCTAAATGCTTACTGACCTATATCCCTGTCTCGCCTAGACTTATGTAGACGAACGAGAGTAGTCTATGCGAGAAATCAGAAATGACAAAACTGAGAAGGGGGTGAAATAGTGGAAAACAGGAAGTTGGAACTTGCATTCATCGATAAGCATGGGAAAGCGTACTCACTAGATGATGCTACCCGTGAGGATTTGGCT
>Ga0209253_10005065_pt1 | contig 11446 bp, 6 predicted proteins | sample FrelakmetBRP12BR_FD_187145 | JGI IMG/M metagenome (GOLD analysis project Ga0209253, IMG submission 187145) | Freshwater lake sediment microbial communities from the University of Notre Dame, USA, for methane emissions studies - BRP12 BR (SPAdes)... | ecosystem: Environmental > Aquatic >...
CTCCTTCCCCCGTGGGGGAAGGTCGGGAAGGGGGTAAAAAATAAAGTTCCTTTTAATTCCTGGTTGAACAAATAAAATCAACCCCTTACGACAAATCTATCCAGGTAAGAATACATATTTATATTAATTTAGCATTAAAAATTGATCCTAATGAAGAAAATGAAAGCTCTCGTAAAAGCCAGGCCTGAAAGAGGGATCTGGATAAAAGAGGTGCCTGTTCCGGTACCAGGACTCAATGACGTAATAATAAGGATCAAGAAATCAGCAATATGCGGTACTGATCTTCATATTTATGAATGGGATCCATGGGCTCAGCGGACTATCAAAACTCCGATGATCATTGGCCATGAGTACATGGGCTATATTGATAGGACGGGTGCGGGTGTAATAAATCTTAAACCGGGTGACAGGGTAACTGGCGAAGGACACCTGGCATGCGGCCACTGCCGGAATTGCCGCAGGGGAAAAGAACACGTATGTGAGAACAGTGTAGGGATCGGTGTAAATATTGACGGTTCATTTGCAGAGTATGTTAAGATCCCTTCGGTTAATGTTGTACCGCTTGACCCAAGGATTCCTGATGAATGGGCTGCTATTATGGACCCATTTGGAAATGCAACTCACACTGCTCTGTCATTCCCGCTACTGGGTGAAGACGTATTAATAACAGGAGCCGGCCTGATAGGCAGTATGGCTGTGGCAATAGCAAAGTATGCCGGGGCAAGATTCATTGTTGCCAGTGATCTGAGCGATTACCGCCTTGATATAGCAAAAAAAATGGGAGCAACACTCACTGTAAATCCTTCCAGGGGCGAGAAAATTTCTGATGCTGTGAAAAAGCTTGGCATGAGGGGATTTGATATAGGATTGGAAATGTCGGGATCGCCGAAAGCTTTCATTGAAATGATAAGCAATATGTACAATGGATCAAGCATCTCGTTGCTTGGTCTGCTGCCGTCCCAGTTTGAAGTACCCTGGAATGATATTATTTTCAAGGCAATTACCCTGAAAGGGATTTACGGAAGGGAGATGTGGGAAACCTGGTATAAGATGGAGCAGATGATCATTGGCGGGATCGACCTGAATCCGGTCATTACCCATCGCTTTTATATTGACGATTTTCAGAAGGGTTTTGATGCCATGGAGCAGGGGAACTGCGGTAAGGTCATTCTAAACTGGGATTGAATTCATATCGGAAACAACTGAATATTTAAAAATTTGCATATCTTAGGTGTGATTGTAAGCTGGTAAAACCAATTTCATATATGCAGGATTTAGTTACTTTTGAAGAGAGGCTGAAAAATTTCGATTGGTCTTTATCTGAAAACGAACTCGAATACAAGAAGGGGAATGTTATAAATATTGGATGGTATTGCTCCGACCGTATATGCCTGAAAGGAAAAGCTGATAAAATTGCTCTTTATTATGAAGGCCTTGGTGGTGTTGAAAAGAAATACACCTTTAATGATATTCGTCTTGCCGGAAATACAATCGCAACCTTCCTTCGAAAACTTGGGGTAAAAAATGAAGACAGGGTCTGTCTCTTCATGGATAGGATACCGGAATTATATCTTTCATTCCTGGGAGTCCTCAAGATAGGAGCGATAGTACAACCTCTTTTTTCTGCGTTTGGAGATGAATCACTATTTGTAAGACTTGAAAATGCACAGACACGAGCAATCATTACACAAAGAAAACATCTGTCAAAAATCAGAAAAATTCTTGATAGACTTCCGCACCTTGAGTTTATTATTTTAGTAGATCACAATAAGATGAAATCTCTTGAAAATAAAGAGGTCGCATTTAGTCTGGAAGAATCCTTGCCAGTTGAGAATATTGAGATCTTTCCTACTGTTGCTGAATCACCATCAGTTTTGCACTATACATCAGGAACAACAGGTCAGCCCAAAGGAGTAAAACATGTTCACTATTCTCTTATATCACAATACCTTACAACCAAATGGATCCTCGATCTCCGGGATGATGATATTTACTGGTGTACTGCTGACCCGGGATGGGTTACGGGCACATCCTACGGAATAATCGGACCTTGGAGTCTTGGCATCACACAGTGTGTCCTCGATACAGGTTTCTCGGCTCACGCATGGTACAGGTTTATTGAGAAGTACAGGATTACGATGTGGTATTCGGCGCCGACTGCCATCAGGTCGCTTATGAAAGCTGGTGATGAAATAATCAGAGAGTTTGATCTTTCCAGTTTACGTCATCTTGCAAGCGTCGGGGAACCATTGAATTCCGAAGCTGTTATCTGGTCTGAAAAAATATTCGGAAAACCGTTTCTTGATACTTTCTGGCAGACAGAAACAGGATCGATTATGATCACCAACTTCCCGGGAATGAAAATTAAGCCTGGATCGATGGGAAAACCATTCCCGGGTATCTTAGGTGTTGTGCTTGATCCCGAGACATTCCAGCCTATAATAGAGCCAGGAAAAATCGGACTTATTGCATTTAAGCCGGGCTGGCCCTCGATGATGCGTAGTTACTGGAATAATGAAGAAAAATACAGAGAAAAGTTCGTAAACGGATGGTATTTATCAGGAGACAAAGCAAGCATTGATAATGAAGGTTATTTCTGGTTTGTTGGAAGAGATGATGATGTTATTAATACAGGGGGGCATCTTGTAAGTCCTTTTGAAGTCGAGTCAGCTCTTCTTGAACATCCGGCTGTTGGTGAATCAGCTGTTGTCGCAAAACCTGATGAAGTAAATATGGAGGTTGTAAAAGCATTTATCACCCTTAAGCCAGGATTTACTCCAGGCCCAGATCTTGAACTTGAGATTATGAACTTCATAAGGAAAAAGTTGTCTCCTTTGGCAATGCCTCAGGATATAGAGTATATGAAAAAACTGCCAAAAACAAGAAGCGGCAAGATAATGAGAAGACTACTCCATGCAAAAGAGTGGGGTGAGGATATTGGTGATATTTCTACCCTTGAAAATGACTGAAAATTTAAGAATGAAAAATCTCATACATTTAATCTAAATAATAACTCAATGGAAGAAATAAATTTAAAGGAAATGAAAGATCTCGTTCTGAATTATGTGATCAATGAGTATATAGAAGATGAAGATGAAATAATAACCTATGATACACCTTTGATCTCAAGCGGATACGTAGATTCGTTTTCTATGGTCTCCTTACTTGTCTTTCTTGAAAATAAATTCAAGATAAAAATTCCACCAAATAAAGCTACTCCTGAGGCTTTTGACAGTGTAAACAGCATAGTATCCCTCGTGAATCAGTACTTGAAATAAACCCTGATAATTGCCAGTTTTAAATCACCCGTAATTATTGAATTCAGCAATTAAAATTATGAGGCACTGCCTTCCTAATAATTTGAATATAAATTAATTACTTTTAAAATGAGTTATACCGATAAAATCAGGAATCTGTACCAGGCCCAGCTTGGAGATATCCGTAATGCCGGGATCTATAAAGAGGAGCGGTTCATTCATTCCTCTCAGGCTGCTGATATTGAAGTAGAATTTCCTTCAGGAGCAGATGTTATGAAAGTCATTAATATGTGCGCCAATAATTATCTTGGTCTGTCAAGTCATCCCGAAGTAATTAAAGCTGCACATGATGGACTTGAAAGAAGAGGTTATGGTATGTCATCAGTTCGTTTTATCTGTGGGACACAGGATATTCACAGGGAACTTGAGAATAGGGTCACAGAATTCCTGGGAACTGAGGATACCATTCTTTTCCCCTCATGTATGGATGCTAATGCCGGTGTTTTTGAAGCAATTCTTACAAGTGACGATATTATGATCTCTGACAGGCTCGTCCATGCCTCTATAATCGATGGCATGAGACTTTGCAGTGCCCAGCACGATACCTTCAAGCATTCAAATATGGAACATCTTGAAGAAAAACTTTTACTTCACTCAGACAAAAGGATTAAGGTAGTAATTACAGATGGGGTTTTTTCGATGGATGGCGATATCGCCAGACTTGATGAAATGGTGAAGCTGTGTGAAAAATATGATGCAATGATTCTTGTGGATGATTCTCACTCCACGGGATTTATCGGGAGGACCGGACGGGGTACACATGAGCTTTGCAATGTTGTAGGAAAAATAGATATTGTCACAACTACTTTCGGTAAAGCTCTTGGAGGAGCATCAGGAGGATGTGTTTCAGGGAGAAGAGAAATAGTGGAAATGTGCAGACAGAGAGCCCGGCCTTATCTTTTTTCAAATACTATAGCTCCGGTGATTGTTTCCGGTATTTTAAAGGTTTTTGAAATTTTGTCTTCAAGCACGGAACGGCGCGATAAGCTTGAAAAGAATACAGCATACTGGAGAAAAGGTCTAAAAGATGCAGGATTCATTTTGAAAGAAGGTGAGAGCCCGATTGTACCTGTAATGTTCTTCAATGCAAAATTATCACAGGACTTTTCAAAAGATCTTTACAATGAAGGTATTTATGCAATAGGATTCTTCTTTCCTGTTGTGCCAAATGGACAGGCAAGAATCAGAACCCAGATTTCAGCCGGACATGAGATACAGCACCTCGATAAAGCTTTATCAGCCTTCATTAAAGTCGGTAATAGATACGGAATTCTCGGGCTTTCCAAAGAACAGATTGTTGCAAAATATGGATTGTAATTAAGACCCCTTTTAGCCTTCAATGATTATCATCATAATTTATCATTTGTAAAACCCCCATTTTTGCATTTTCTTTGAAAGGCAAAAAAACATAAATGTATACTTTATATCAGAATCATCTCATAAATCAGCTGAATGAGATAAAAGAAGCCGGACTATATAAAAATGAACGAATAATTGTTTCACCACAGGGCGCTGAAATTGAACTGAATACCGGACAAAAGGTCCTTAACTTCTGCTCAAATAATTATCTGGGACTTTCAAATAATCCAAAGCTTATTGAGGCCGCAAAAGCGGCGCTTGATGATCATGGGTATGGTATGTCTTCTGTCAGGTTTATCTGTGGGACCTCTGATCTTCATAAAGAGCTGGAGGGTCGTATTGCGGACTTTTTCGGAACAGAAGATACGATATTTTACGCAGCATGTTTTGATGCTAACGGTGGTGTTTTTGAACCATTACTGACTAGCGAAGATGCGATTATATCCGATGCATTGAATCACGCTTCAATTATTGATGGAGTAAGGCTCTGCAAAGCACAAAGGTACAGGTATGAAAATGCCGATATGGAGGATCTTGAGACTCAGCTTCAGCTTGCGCAGGAACAAAGATTCCGTCTGATTGTTACCGATGGTGTTTTCTCAATGGATGGGAATGTAGCTCCGCTTGACCGGATAGTTTCGCTGGCAGAAAAATATGATGCCATGGTAATGGTCGATGAGTCCCACTCTGCCGGAGTGGTTGGAAAAACAGGCAGGGGGGTCACAGAACTCTATGATCTGAAGGGCAAGGTCGAGATAATTACAGGGACACTCGGAAAAGCATTCGGAGGAGCTATCGGAGGTTTTACGACCGGGAAAAAAGAGATAATTGAACTGCTCAGACAACGGTCGCGACCATACCTGTTCTCAAACTCAATTCCTCCTTTAGTAGCTGCCGCGGGAATAAGAATGGTCGATATGATGACTGAAACAAATGAACTCCAGGATAAACTTCACCGTAATTCAGAATACTTTATTAAAAAGTTGACAGATAGAGGTTTTGATATAAAACCAACCCGATCAGCGATCTGTGCTGTTATGCTATATGATGCAAAGCTCTCTCAGGACTTTGCTGCAAAACTTCTTGAGGAAGGTATTTATGTTACTGGATTTTATTATCCAGTTGTTCCAAAAGGTCAGGCAAGAATAAGGGTTCAGCTTTCAGCTGCTCATGAAAAGGAGCACCTTGATAAAGCTGTAAAAGCGTTTGAAAAAATCGGAAGAGAGCTTAAAGTGATTCACTAAAAGATCTGCGTTGATCTGAGGGAAAATATTTTTAAATCTCCCGCTGATTCCGCAGATCTACGCTGATATTATCAGATTAACCGCATTTTGATGACCCGCAATCTTTACAGATAAGGCATCCTTCCTCATATACCAGGTTATCGGAACCGCACTCTCCGCATTTGCCTTTTGCTTTTGTACCGTTTGGAATATATTTCTTCAGTGCCCGCTCTACACCGTTTTTCCAGTTGTTTATCGATTCGCTGTCGAGTTTCAAAGACTGTACAAGGTTGACTACATCCTGAATAGGCATTTCATGCCTCAGTACTCCGGAGATGAGTTTCGCATAGTTCCAGAACTCTGGTTTAAACATATGAGAAAGTCCTTCGATGGTCTTTTTATATCCGTATTTATCGGTATACTGGAAATCGTAACGGGTTTTGCCATCATCCATTTTAACCTTAATTATCTTCCCTTTGATGATAGTCTTTGGAATGGGGAAGATCTCTTCATCTGCCAGTCCTGTGAAAATTTCGTACGGTCTTCCTTCTTTAAGACCTACAAACGCCACCCATTTTTCTTCGTTGAAATTGAATCGTATTACGTCGCAATCCAGTACTTTAGGGCGTTTTGGTCTTTCAGCCCTGATATCATTCTTGCCTGCTATCAGAACTCCGTTTCTTGAACCGTCGCGATATACCGTTGCTCCCTTGCAGCCCGATTTCCATGCTGTGAGGTACAGTTCGCTAACGAGTTCTTCTTTAACATCGGCCGGAAGATTTATTGTTACACTGATCGAGTGGTCGACCCATTTCTGTATCGCCCCCTGCATGCGTACTTTTGCAACCCAGTCGACATCATTGGCGGTGGCTTTATAATAAGGCGATCTGGCAATTATTGATACTATCTCTTCATCTTTCATCCTGGTAACCTCATTAGGATCGTAACCGTTCAGGTTCAGCCAGTCAACGAACTTGTGATGGAACACATTGAATTCTTCCCATGAATCGCCTACTTCATCCTTAAATGTTACTGTTACATCCTTGTCGTTTGGATTGACTTTCCTCCGGCGTTTGTAGAATACTGAAAAAATTGGTTCAATCCCGGAAGTGGTCTGGGTCATCAGGCTGGTCGTGCCTGTTGGCGCAATTGTAAGCAGAGCAATATTACGGCGACCGAATTTTACCATGTTATTGTACATTACCGGATCGGCCTCTTTCATTCTGAGGACAAATGGATTATTTTTTTCTCTCTCCGAATCATATATCGAAAAGGCTCCTCTCTCCTTTGCAAGGTATGTTGATGATTTATAGGCTTCAAGAGCGAGTGTCTTATGAACTTCTACTGAGAAATCTGTTGCTTCCTCGCTGCCATATCTGAGTCCGAGACCTGCAAGCATGTCTCCTTCAGCGGTAATACCTATGCCTGTCCTTCTTCCTTCTTCTGATTTCTTCCTTATGTTCTTCCACATATTTTTTTCTACCCGCTTGAGTTCTTCTGATTCAGGATCCGCCTCAATCTTTGCCAGTATTGTATCAATCTTTTCAATTTCAAGGTCGATTATATCATCCATCATCCTCTGAGCAAGCCCGACATGCTCTTTATAAAGATCAAAATTGAATGTTGCTTTCTTTGTGAAGGGATCAACTACATAACTGAAAAGGTTGATAGCCAATAATCTGCAGCTGTCGTACGGGCACAGTGGTATTTCGCCGCAGGGATTGGTCGACATGGTGGCAAAACCAAGATCCTTATAGCAATCAGGAACGCTTTCCCGTATAATAGTATCCCAGAAAAGCACTCCGGGCTCGGCTGACTTCCAGGCATTGTGGATTATCTTGCTCCAGAGCTGGACAGCATCAATATCTTTTACGAACTTCGGATTATCAGATACAATTGGATACTGCTGCCTGAATTGTCCCCTGGATTCGACTGCTGCCATAAATTCATCTGTAAGTTTGACCGAGACATTTGCCCCTGTAACTTTTCCGCTTTCCAGCTTGGCGTCAATAAATTTTCCGCTGTCGGGGTGCTTAATTGAAATTGAAAGCATTAAAGCACCTCTCCTCCCGTCCTGGGCCACTTCGCGGGTAGAGTTTGAATATCTCTCCATAAAAGGGACAACTCCTGTTGAAGTAAGAGCGCTGTTCAGGACAGGTGTCCCCTGGGGTCTTATGTGCGACAGATCATGACCGACGCCGCCCCGCCTTTTCATGAGCTGAACCTGTTCCTGATCGATCTTCATTATGCCGCCATATGAATCGGACTGTCCGTCGTTACCTATAACAAAGCAATTTGACAATGAAGCAATCTGGTAATCATTTCCTATTCCTGTCATCGGTCCGCCCTGGGGAACTATATATCTGAAATCTTTAAGAACGTTATAAATGAGTTCCTCCGGAAGGGGATTCTTATACTTCAGCTCAACCCGGTGGATCTCTCTGGCCAGCCTGTGGTGCATATCATCAGGGGTCTTTTCATACAGGTTTCCGAAAGAGTCTTTCAGTGCATATTTATTCGCCCAAACCCTTGCGGCCAGCTCATCTCCGTTGAAGTATGCAATACTGGCTACAACAGCTTCATCATGCGAATAGGTGGCTTTTTCCGTTCTATTTTCCATCTGTTTGTCAGTATCCTTCACATTTACCTTTTTTCTGTTGTCAGATGACGATACATCATTTACTTTTTCGGATGTAACGGCTGACTCCCGGACAAATAATTCTCCCATGTTAATTGTATAATTCTGTTAACCTCTGATAATGTTGTGATTAAACGACCGTTGATTTTTATAGCGGGTAATTGCTAAAATAGACAAGCATATATCTCAATGCAAGACAAAATTTTTAAGTTTATTAACATTCGGCAGGAGAGTTATTAACTATACCGTTATCCTCTGTATATCTGCGACTTACATAATCCCAAGATTGAAAGGCACTTGCCCTTCACGGTAAAATCGTTAATTATCTGAAAGTTAAAAAAAGGATGAACAATAGCTTTCGTTTTATAAGTTTTAAGTACAAAAAAGAGGCTGTTAAAATTTAACAGCCTCGCAACAGGGTTACGGAAATTTTATTCTTTTAAAAAATCAGCCTGATTCCAAGAAGGCAACCCCAGGTACTTGAAGTACTTACGTTTTTACTAATGGTGGTCTTTTTACCAAAATCCTCGAGTGAAGTTGCATTCAGGGTATAAACCGGGGCTGCTGTAGCTGTGCCCTTGTTATTTACTCTCAAAGGACGGACATTTTCATAGCTGGCAAGCGGATTATATGGATAAGTTCCCCATGCATCGTTTAAGAGATTACCTATATTAAGGAAGTCAATGCTGAATTGCAGGGTGTATTTCTTATCGGTTCCAAAGTTGGTAAAGATATCCTGAAGAAGTTTTGCATCAAACCTGTGGATCCAGGGCTGTACGTGCCCGTATCTTTCTGCATACTGACCTTTATGTTCGCTGAGGTATTCATTATCGTTGACATATTCCCAGAAGGCATTTCTTTGATCTTCAGGTGTCATGCCATTATATGTTGCGAATGCTATTTCGTCAGCCGAAGAAGGTATGTACATCAGGTCCGAAGAGATCCCGTCTCCGTTAAGATCGGTGGAGTAGGTGTAAGACCAGCGTCCGGTCTGGAATCCCTGATAAACAAGTGAGATTGTTGTGGCTAAATGCTTGGCATACTCAATCCTGTACGAAATATTGCCGATAAGTTTATGAGGAGTGGCAAAATTCGAGTAGCTGAGGCCAGGATCATTCAGACTGCCCACAGCAGTGTTGGATGAGAAAGCCGAATACGCTGCGGAACCCGGATTTGCGGTTATGTCTTTAGCCATTGTATAGGTATAGGCGAACATGCCTGCCAGACCGTTTCTGAAGTTTCTGGTCAATTGTGCAGTCAGTGACAGCTGGTAGCCTTCTTTACTATTTGTAAGTTCCATAGCACTTCCGACGGAGCTGTTAACTTTGCTGGTAGTCCAGTAAGTACGGTTATCCGGACCCATCATAATGCCTGCAGGTGCTGCCTCGTTAATATTTACCTGTTTGACAGCGTTTATGTCTTTTGAGAAGATTGCTTCACCTGTGAATACAAAATTCCATGGAAGTTCAACATCAACTCCCAGATTTGAACGCCATATTTGCGGGAATTTGAAGTCTTTTGCGACCTGGGCAAGAGCAGAGCCAACTGGCAATGTGCTGGGACTCTGTGGGAAGAGGTCGGGCCTGCTGGCAATAAATGCCTTGTAATCGGGATCGAATTCAAGCCCGACGAGGTTTGCGTTCCCCGGACCCCATCCTATCTCAGGAACCTGGATCAGCCCTGAGTTTGTTGGCTGGTTAGTGAACCACACAAACGGCAGCATACCGGTAAAGAGTCCCGATCCGCCACGGATCTGAAGTGACCGGTCACCGAGCACATCATAGTTGAAGCCTAAACGGGGAGATATCAATAACTGGCTTTTAGGCCAGGAACTGACATCCATCTTTTTACCATCGGCAAATGTCAGAGCAGAAATAGCCGGATTGTTTTCCATTTTATCGAGGTAAATTGGAAGTTCAAGGCGAATGCCATAAGTTGCTCTCAATTTAGGGCTTACCTGCCATTCATCCTGTGCATAAACAGCTGCCATTCCAAAATTCAGCTCAGCACCCGGAGCATCATTCCCTTCATAACCGTAAGTCACTCCAAATCCTGAAGGATCCGCACCGTTTATAAAATCGCCAACAGCTGCATATCTGTAGTATGATGTACCCTCCCTGATATAGGAGTTGTAGAAATAAAGATGATCGAATGATATACCACCCGTAAGAGTATGCTTGTTCAGGTTTATTGTAAGGTTGTCAGTGATACTTAAAGTCTTGTTTGTTACATTATTGTTGTAGCTGAAAAGCTCATAACCGAATGACATGTACTGATCCCCGTCCTTCCAGATATCAACAAAAGGGAAGAAGTCGGAATTGCTGGTTCTTGCGTCTTCGATGAATGTATAGCTTGCCAGGAATTTGTTTGATAATTTTGATCCGAAGTTGCTGTTTAGTTCACCAGTTATTGAGCGGACAGTATTCTTAAATCCGTAGAATGCATTTGAAAAAGCAAGTGACTGGTTGCTTATCCTGCCTGAATTACGTAAGTTATTAGGGGGTCCGCTGGTTGCATTTGTCTCCTGATCGGAAGTACCCACGACATCATTATAACGCAGAGTAAACTTATGGTTTTTACTAATATTCCAGTCTATGCGGGCAAGAATTTTAGTATTCTTATTCTGGAAAGGATCAAAATCCTTGTATTTCCCCGCATCATAATTGTAATTAGACATAAGAAAATTCTTTACCAGGATCATATCTGACTCCAGGGTCCGTGATATTTTCAGGTCAGAATTAGCTACACCGTCTGTGCTTGGCTTCCAGTCAACACCCGGGATAATTTCCTTTTCATATTCCCCGCTCACAAAGAAAAACAGTTTGTTTTTGATTATTGGTCCGCCTAACCGGAAACCATAATTTTGTGAATGTCTGCTATTGGCGTTGACAACGTCAATTCCATCAACA
>Ga0209253_10005066_pt1 | contig 11445 bp, 9 predicted proteins | sample FrelakmetBRP12BR_FD_187145 | JGI IMG/M metagenome (GOLD analysis project Ga0209253, IMG submission 187145) | Freshwater lake sediment microbial communities from the University of Notre Dame, USA, for methane emissions studies - BRP12 BR (SPAdes)... | ecosystem: Environmental > Aquatic >...
GGATAAAGATTTGAATAAACTCTTCACATTATTAGCCAATGAAGAGGCCAAGCACAAACTGAGATTGGAAAAGATCTACGACGAAGAAATCCTTAAATAATTGCATAGAGCATAGCGCAAAGAGCATAGCGTAAAAAGATTTTCAACCCTATGCCCTATGCTCTCTGCCCTCTGCGTTTCTAAATTTGAATTCAGAATCGGAGGCGGAAATGGAAAAATGGAAGTGCAATGTCTGCGGTTATATTTATGATCCGGAAAAAGGTGACTCTGACGGAAATATTCCTCCAGGCACCCCTTTCAATAAAGTTCCTGACGACTGGGTCTGCCCGGTTTGCGGGGCGCCGAAAGATATGTTCGAAAAGGCCTAAGCAGGGCTCTCTTCGCTCCAGTCAAAATATCTCTGTTTAGATCTTGATACCCTTGCATCAGGATTGGGATTGATAAATTTTTCTTAAACCCTGGTAATTGCGGATGGTCCTTCGGATCAGTTCGAAGTCCTTTTCTTCGAGAGGCCGAACCGGTTTGGCCGGATTTCCCAGAGCCAGGGTCCTCGGGGGAATAATGGTATTGGGCGTGACGACCGAGCCGGCGCCGACAATCGCCTCCTCTCCAATCTCAGCTCCATTCAAAACGATGGCACCAATTCCGATCAGTGAACCCCTCCGGATGGTACAGGCATGCGCGATCACACGATGACCAAAAGCAACACCATCCTCAATGACGAGTGGAAGTTCATTCTCCACATGAAGGATACTAGCATCCTGGATGCTGCAGTTCGAACCGATCCGGATGTAGTTTTGATCTCCGCGGACAACACAATTAAACCAGATATTCGCCCCCGGTCCGATTTCCACATCGCCAATGACCGTGGCATTTTCGGCGATAAAGGCAGTCGGATCCACTTTCGGATATCTTCCTTTGAAATCCAATATCACTTTCTAACCCCTTTCATTCCTGAGAAAGATAAAGAGGAATAACAGAGACTATCTCCTTGTCTTTAAAGTCTGATCCAGCGCAAGGCTCTGGAGTTTTGTCAAATTTTCCTGTTTCTTCTGAACCATCTTTCGGAAAATCCTGGCCACTTCAGGGAGGGGTACTTTGATGGATACATCATTGAAGAACTTTTTCTCTCTCTCCTCCAGGATCAAAACAGCCCTTAATAAATCAGCATCCTCCACGGGGTCAACTACCTTTAGGTCGATCCCATAATCTTCCTGGTGAAGTCCAGTGATGGGTTCCAGGATCATCTCCGTAACATTCTCCCGTCGTGTCTTCTCCATCAGGGAGCGGTTTTTCCCTCCTTCTACGGATAGGATCCCCAAAATCTCTCTCAGGCTAGGATCTTTCGCTTTTTGGGCCATGGTCTTATAGATCTCTCCGGCTTGTCCTGTGATTTCTGCGGCAAATCCCATAATCGCTCCAAATGTCGTAAGAGCCATCCCAACGCTCCTCTTGACGATGACATATCCATTCAGTAATCGATTCGCCCTTAATTTCTCCTTAACCCATCACTCCATTACTCCACTATTCCAATTGCAGGGCAAATTCATGTCCACCGCTGAATCACAACTTTTGTATCTGTAAAGAATTGAAAGACTTCTCTCCCGTGTCCTTTGATATCTCCAAAGAAGGAACCCTTTGCCCCGCCAAAGGGAAAGAACGACATCGGTGCGGCAATGCCAAGATTGATTCCCATCATGCTGGCTACGGCGCGGTACTTGAATTCCCTGGCCGTTTTGCCATTCGTGGTATAGAGACAGGCCGCATTTCCGTATTCACTGTTTTCGATCAATTTCAGACCTTCATCCAGATTCTTGACATGAATGAGGGCGACAACAGGTCCGAAGATCTCCTCCTTGGCAATGGTCATATCTGGATGGACTTCATCGAAGACGGTGGGGCCAATATAAAAACCGTTTGGATATCCGTCGACCTTTATTTTCCGGCCGTCCAGAATCAGCTTTGCCCCTTCCTTTATTCCCTTCTCAATATATCCCAAGACCTTATCTTTATGTCTCTTGGAAACCACAGGGCCCATCTGAATCCCTTCCTCAAGCCCATTCCCAACCTTTAGCGCCTTAGCTGCGGCTACAAACTTTTCTTTCAGTCCTTTGTAGGCATCTCCAACGGCAACCAGGACAGAACCTGAAAGGCATCGCTCCCCAGCACACCCATAAAAAGAGGTAATCATGGATGGCATGCTCCTATCCAATTCGGCATCCGGCATGACCAAAACAAAGTTCTTCGCCCCACCTAAGGCTTGGACCCGTTTCCCAGTCTCTCCACATGCTTTATAAACATAACGGGCTGTAGCACTCTGGCCGACAAAGGAGATCCCCTTAATATCGGGATGATAAAGCATCCCGTTCACAGCATCCCTTGCTCCGTGAACCATATTGATCACGCCTTCTGGGAATCCGCACTCATCAATCACCTCAAAAATACGGGTCTGTGTCATGGGAACCTGTTCCGAAGGCTTGACGATGTAGGTGTTCCCACAGACTACGGCATAAGGAAGAAACCACCAGGGCACCATGGCAGGAAAATTAAAAGGAGCGATCACCCCGAAGACTCCAATGGGCTGGCGCTCGGCAGTGCAGTCAATCCCCTGCGAAATATCCTCAAAATTATATCCTGTCATCATGGTCGTGACCCCTGTGGCATGCTCCACGTTTTCGATCATCCGGCGAACTTCACCTCTCGACTCATCCAGGGTCTTTCCCTCTTCAGTGACTAAGGTTCGAGCGATGTCTTCAAAGGCATTCTCAAAGAGGTCTTTGAGTTTGAAAAAGTATCTGGCTCGTGTCAGAGGAGGTGTGCATCTCCATTCCCAGTAAGCCTTCTTGGCCGCCTGGACCGCTCTATCAATATCTTCTGCCGTAGAAAAAGGAACCTCCCCGATCTTCTCCCCAGAGGCAGGGCACCATACGTCCCCATATTCTTTGGTGTCTGAATCCGCCCACTCTCCGTTGATATAGTTCTTGACCTGTTTCATCCTTATCTCCTTCCGAAGTCTCAGTCTATTTAAAAGGCTTTCCTGTATAACTCTACAATCTCGCCCTGGGTTGCCTTTCTTGGGTTGTTTCCCGGGCTTCCACTGGCAAGGGCATCAACAGCCATCTGACCGACAATCGAATTAAACTTCTTCTCATCCACTCCCAATCCTTTCAAGGATGGAATCTTTAAGTCGTCATTCAATCTCTTCACAGCTTTGGCTGAAAGATAAGCCGCATCGAGGAGAGAAAGGCCTGTCGTGATTTCCCCCATCGCCTCTGCGAGATCGAGATAGCGTCTTGGATTTCCCGGGATGCTAAACTCCATCACTGTTGGAAGGAGGGCTGCATTGGAGATTCCATGGGGAACATGGAAATAAGCCCCGATGGGTCGGGCCATCCCATGGACCAGGGCCACCGATGCATTGGAAAAGGCCAGTCCTGCTTCCAGAGCACCCATCATCATATGGGTCCTTGCCTCGAGGTTGCTCCCGTCACACCACGCCTGTCTCAGATTTGCCGAAATCAATTTGATGGCATGGAGAGCCAGGGCATTCGTGATCGGTTGGGCCTTCACCGAAACATAAGCCTCAATCGCATGCGTGAGGGCATCCAGCCCTGTAGCGGCTGTGATCTCTTGAGGCATCGTGAGGGTCATGAAGGGATCAACGAGTGCAACTCGTGGCAGGATATAGGGGCTGGCGATGAGCATCTTAACGTTTCTCGTTGTGTCTGTAATAATTGTAAATTGACTTACCTCACTCCCTGTCCCTGCGGTGGTCGGGATGACCATCAGGGGAGCACCGGGCCGTGGTATTTTATTGGGGCCCTCAAAATCGCTCATCTTTCCTGGATTCATCGCCAATGCTGAAATCGCCTTGGCGGTATCCATGGGGCTTCCTCCTCCTACTGCAATCAGGAAATCGGCTTTGACCTTCTGATATATTTTCAACCCTTCTTCTGTATATTCCAGGATAGGCTCCGTAACGACTTCATCGAAAATTTCGAAAGAGACTCCGGCTGCTTCCAGTGAGCTTTTTATATCCTTGAGAAGGCCAATCTCCATGAGATGACTATCTGTCACAATCAGTGCCTTCTTCCCTAATCCTTTTGCAAAAGAACCTGCTTCCTTTGCAGCCCCAGGACCACTCGCAATCATAGCAGTTGTTTTGAATTGATTGATCTGCATGGTCATTTCTCCTCCATTTCCTTTTGAAGATAGTGAATATGATCTTCTTACTTAAATAAAAAAGACCTTTTTGTCAAAATATTTTCAAGAAAGAAAAAGTCTTGATTTAGGCCAAACACCAATAATATACTTTTTGAGTCCACATCCTACTTATGAATCATCAGAATTCACAATCGATTAGGCCTCTCCTAATTTTTTCCACTCTGTCTGCCCTCTTCACTCTTTCTATGTTCTACCGCGTCTCCAATGCGGTCATTGCCCCTAACCTCATCCAGGATTTAGGCCTCAATGCCGAAACCCTTGGGATCCTTGGAGGGGCTTACTTCTATTCCTTTGCTCTGCTCCAAATTCCAATGGGACCCATGCTTGATCGGATCGGACCACGCATCATCATCGCATCCTTTTCATTCATGGGAGCCTTGGGTGCCTTCCTCTTTGCCTTCGGAACGTCCTTTACCTCAGCCCTTGTGGGAAGGATCCTCATAGGGGTAGGAATGTCCTCTGTCTTGATGGGCTCTTTCAAAGTTTTCGTCCTTCGATTCCCACCCGACAGATTTGCTACCCTTGTGGGCATCCTCCTCTCCATTGGAACACTGGGGAATATTCTGGCTGCTTCTCCATTAGCCTATCTCACCTCCACCATTGGATGGAGAATGACCTTCATCGTTGCGGGGGGGATCACTGCTCTCTTGGCCTTCTTAATCTTTTGGGTTCTAAAAGGGGAAAAGGGAACCGAAGATCATCGATCCCCATCTCCATCCAAACCTGAGATCGGGGTCCTTTCTTCGATGCGGCTGATCCTGGGCTCCCTGGTCTTCTGGCAGATAGGTGTGGTAGCCTTTTTCAGATACGGGACCTTTGTTAGTCTCCAGGGTTTATGGCTGGGCCCTTATTTGATCGACAAAGAGGGATACTCTCCTGTTCAAACAGGAAATCTGCTCGTCTTTTTAGCCATAGGAATAATTGTGGGAGGTCCGATAGCAGGCCGCCTCTCTGACCGAGCCTTTCGATCGAGAAAGGGAATTGCCCTGGGGGGATTAGCCCTCTACGCACTCAGCCTCTTTCCCCTGGTGGGTCTACTGAATATCCGGAGCCTTTATATATATGGATTCCTCTTCTTTCTCATGGGTTTCTTTAGCAGTTTTGGAATGGTCATCTACTCTCATGCCAAAGAACTTTTTCCCATCTCGATCTCAGGAACCGTCATGACATTGGTAAATTTTTTCACCATGGCAGGTGCTGCCATCTTCATGCCCCTCATTGGAAGAGTTGTGGAATTCTTTCCAAAGACCAATCATGCATATCCTGCCGAAGCCTATCACCTCGCCTTTCTCATCTGCTTCCTGGGTATGGCTGCCAGTGTGATCTTTTACGCATTCTCCAGGAAAGAAAGGTAGGGAGCTAGGGAGATCGGGAAATGAGGAGATTTTCACCCCATCGCCCTATCCCCCCATCTCCTCATTAGCTTTTCTCGGTGGGGAACGTCATCTGGCCTCCGTAATAGCCGAGAAGACCGACGATTGGAGTGAGAAGGATCACGAGGATAAAATAGAGGGGGTTCGTCATGGCAGGGTTGGAGCCTCGCCAGAAGATCAGGATAATTTCAAGAACGAGAAGAAGGATTGAGAGTTGAATCTTTCTCTTTACAAAAAGAGTAAGTTTCAGTCGGTAATTGACCCACCAGGTCAAAAGACCCGTCACCATGGCAAAGGGTGAAGAGATTGCTCCAAGGATGAGAAGGTAAAAGCTTGTGATTTCGAAGGCAGGTTTTCTAAAGAGGAGATGGAGAAGAATGAAAAGAGAGGACCCCATTAAGAAGGCAAGAGGGAAGTGGACGATCATAGGGTGGGGATGGCGCCTGGCCATGGGGAATCTCTGGAGAAGATTCTGAAGCACAGGTGGAAGGTGCTTTAATTCCTCGGGGGGTCCTTTCTGGAGGATCCCCACTTGAGGATATCGCTCAAACACTTCCGTTCCATGGGGGGCAGCAGAAATCTCACCGGTGAGATCCTTCCCAGAGGGATGCCTGTTCATGTGAAGACCTGAAGACCAGAGAGGACTCTTGGAGACATCATAGACCTTTCTCTCAAAAGCAATGTAAACAGGCTTTCCATCTTTTCCATTGAAGGTTACGAGTTCTTCAGATGTAAATTCTTTCATTTTTCCTCCCCTCAAAGCAGTAGGGGAGCCCCTCTGCGCCTGCCTGCCCCGCCCTCGGTCGGGACCGGGGCCGGTAGGCAGGGGCTCCGGAATAGGCCGGCCACGGAGAGCGGTCCCTACGAATTCTTTTTTTCAAAGTTGTTCTAAACGCTATGCTCTATGCGCTATTTAATCCCCCCCACCCCCCTTTAGCAAAGGGGGGTGAGGGGGGATTTTTATTTTTTCTTCGGAGGAGCTTTCGGACTCGCAAATTCCACGACCGTATAGGCCAATGCCCAACGCTCCTGTTCCGAAAGCTGATCCCATTTAACCATGGCCGTATTAGGGATTCCCTTGGTGATTATATCGAAGACCTTATTGAGATCACCTTTGGAATAGGTCCACTGACTAGAAGGAATATTGAAGGTTCGTGGGGGAGGCTTGAGGGCAACGCCAGCAGGCCCCTTTCCGTCTCCGGTTGCTCCATGACAGAGCGCACAGTTCTGCTCATAAAGCTTTTTCCCCTGGCTCAACAACTCAGCAGTCTTCTTGGGAGGTTTTGGTGCTTGACCCCATGCGATGAAGGAATGGAGAAAAAAGAGAGAACCAATGAATACGACCAATAGCAATCTTTTCATGTTATGCTCCTTTTTCTAAGATGAAATGCCAAATTTCAAAACCCCAATGCCAAATGAATGACAAATGACCTAATGTCAAAGCATTTCTTTCTGCTCATTCAGGTTTTGGATTTCATTTGAACTCTATCATTTGACATTTGTCATTAAAATCTTTTCCTTCCCTTCCTTCTCCATCTCCCAAATGGAGATCACAGGAAAGAATTTCGAAAAAAGAACGATGGCTAAAATGAAGCCGGCAGAAAGTCCTGCCATCATGGACCACTCCACCCATGAAGGCATATAAGCCCCTCGCTCATAGGGAAGCCTCGGCTCACTCAGCGTAGGAATGATGATCAGGTAGCGCTCTAACCACATCCCAATCAGGATGGAGATGGAGGCGATTGAAGTTCCCAAGATTGTTCGGGTCCTCTTCAAAGCGAGTATTGGAAAAGGAATGATAAAACAGAAAAGCACCATCAGCCAGAACATCACAGAATATTTTCCCACCATCTTCACCCAAAAGACAGCCAACTCATGGATTCCTCCACCATAGAGCGTAGTCAGGTATTCTGCAAAAGTGAAGTAGAACCAGAGAAGTGACATGGTGAGAAGAAGGAGCCCCATATTATTGAAATGAAGGGGTTGGAGGTATTGCTCCAAATGATAGACCTTCCGCAAGATGGCTGCCACAAGAATAATGGTAGCAATCCCAGAATAGATTGCGCCCACAACGAAGTAAGGACCGAAGATGGTGGAGTGCCACATGGGCTGAGTCTGCATTCCAAAAACCCAGGAGACCACCGTGTGGACGCTCACGGCGATAGGGATGACAGCGATGCATAGAAAGGCAGAAACCTTTTTCAAAATTCGCTCCTGCCTTTCTGTTCCACTCCATCCTAAGGATAAAATTTCGTAAACCCTTCGCCGTCCAGGAAACCTATCTCTTAAAATAGCAATATCAGGGATCATAAGAACGTAGAGGAAGACCACGCTCGTCGCGAAATAGGTCATGATACAGGTAAAATCCCATAAGAGAGGTGATTTGAACTGAGCATGGAGGCCGACCCAATAGAATCGTGTGGATCGACCCAGATCAAAAAGGATGTTTGTAGGACCTGCGGCCAAGGCGAACACGGTTACCATCTCTGCGGCACGTGTGATTGGCGTTCTCCATCCTGCATTGGTGATCCTCAAGATGGCTGAGATGAGCGTCCCTGCATGACTGATCCCGATAAAGAAGACAAAATTGACGAGGTAGAGTGTCCAAGACATGGGATGACCCATTCCCGTCACTCCCAGACCTCGATCATACTGCCAACCGAAGGCAAAGAAAGACCATAGGAAGATAATCGAAAGAGGAATCACTGTGATCCAAAAAGGGCACCCAGCGCGAGTCAGGGGTTCTAAGATTGGATGATATTTTCGGGCAATGGTCTCACTGTCCATCTTGCCAATCCCCTTCTCTCAGGTAAAAGACCTTTGGTTCCGTGGCCAAATCCTCAAGCAATCGAAAGGCACGCCGGCTCTTGGAGAGTTTTGAAACTCGGCTCTTGGGATCATTGAGGTCTCCAAAATAAAGGGCCTCGCTCGGACAGGTTTCGACGCAGGCAGGAATCACTTCACCATCACGAATTCTTCGTTTCTCCTTCTTGACCCTCTCCTTCGCTCTCCGAATCCTCTGAATGCAAAAATTACATTTTTCGGTGATCCCCTTTCTCCGGCGGAAAACATCCGGATTGAGCCCCTTCTTATACTCTGGGGGCCACGAAGGGGCATGCCAGTTGAAATACCGAACCGTGTAAGGGCAATTGGAGATGCACATCCGAACCCCAATGCATCTGGGATAGACCTGTGCCACAATGCCTTCGGGGTTTTTGTAAGTGGCTGCTACCGGACAGACGATGGTACAGGGTGGGTGGTCACATTGCATGCACGGCATGGGAAAGAAGTGCATCTCCACATTGGGATAAGTCCCTTTGACTTCGGAGACGAGGTTCATCCAGAATGTTGCCCTCCCCAACTTGGCCTGCTTCTCTCCGACAAAGGGAATATTATTCTCCTGCCGACAGGCCACCACGCAAGCCTGACAGCCTGTGCATTTGTCAAGATCAATCACCATTCCCCATCGGTACATTATTCACCCCACGGCATAGAGCAGAGAGCATGGCGCATAGCGATTTCTAAGAAAGCCTCCAACCTCCAACCTCAAACTTTATACACCTTCACCCTCGTTGAGAAGTGAGATGCAAATCCTCCCAGATAGTCATACTCCCTCGCAAGGAGGTCATTTGGATTGATTCCCCTCCCTTTTGCCCAACGGCCGTAGGCTTTATGACCTTGACCATAAGGGATATGGACGCACTTCGGATCCGTCCCGGGGAAAAGTCTTGCTTTTGCTTTCAACTTTCCAATTTTCGATTCCACCCAGATGAGATCGTCGTCTTCAATCCCCATCGATTTTGCTGTCTCTGGGTTGATCTCAACCCAGGAATCCCATCTCTCCTTTAGATGGGGGCCGAAGATTTCCTGAAGGAAGGGCTGATTGGCTCCTCTCCCTTCTGCCGTCGTCATCAATTTATAATGAATTAAATGCAAAGGATACTCTTTCTCTTCTCCAATGGACCGGTGCTTTTCAAAATGAGGAAGGAAAACTTTATCTCCTCTTGCCTCAATCTTTAATTCCTTAAGGATTTGATCCAGTCCCTTTGAACTCCTCTTTGATGCATCTCTCAGTCCTTGCTCCATCGCAAGGGAATAGAACTCAAATTTCCCTGAGGGCGTTCTGAATCTCTTTCTCCATTCACCAAAGGGATAAAAAGAATCCCACCAGCCCCCTCGATCGATCAAGGTCTTCCAGAACTCTTCAAAATCGTTTGTCTGAATAGAACCCCTTTTCGATGCAAAAACTCCTCTAACAGCATCCTTCAGGGCTTCTTGAAAATCTTTCCAGGGAAAAGATTTTGCGACACCCCCACCTAAGCTTCTTGCCATCTGGATAATCACATCACCTGTATTGCGGGTATCGTAAAGAGGCTTCTCAAGCACCGGACTTCGCAATCCGAACATCGGGAATCCTAACCCTGGTTCTACATGGTCATCCTGCCACCGCTCCAAATAGGTTCCGTCGGGAAGAACAAGATCAGAATACAAGGTCGTTTCATCCATGAAGGGTGAGAAACTAACGATAAACGGAATTTTCTCCAAGGCCTCGCGAAGCCTTTCAGGTTCTGGAAGGCTGAAGAGCGGATTGGTGTAGTAGAGGCAGAGGATTTCGACAGGATAGGGTTTCCCTTTCTGAATCTGCTCCGGGAGAATGTAAGGAACCTCTTCAGCAAAGGGGAAAGGCATGCTTCCAGCCCCATCAATTCGAGGCTGTGAAAGCCCCTTTTCTGCAACTCCATCTTTCTCTATGGGAGGCCATTCTTGAAAGGGCGGTTGCCTCTGTAAAAGCAGGCCTCCTGGAGCATCAATCGACCCGACCAAAGCATTGAGGCTATCGATGGCCATCTGGGAATAGGTTCCATTGGTCTGCATGCCAACCCCTCTCCCCGAGATGGCAATGGAAGGCCGGTGAGATGAAAATTCCTGGGCAATCTGAACAATCGTTTCCTCGGGAATCCCTGTCAGAGACGAGACCTGTTTTGGAGAATATTCTTTGAGCACAAGGGTCTTAAAGCCCATACGGGTCTTCCCCTCAGCATCCTTCCAATCTTCGAATCCAAATGTATATTGATCGATAAAATGTTGATCGTATCTCTTCTCTTTGATCATCCAATGGGCGATCCCCAAAGCAAGTGCTCCATCCGCTCCCGGGTGAATAGGAACCCACTGGTCTGACTTCGAAGCTGTCACAGAGAATCGAGGTTCAATCTGAACCAACTTCCCCCTGATCCCAGGCCTTCCTCTCCTCAAGAACCCATAACCCCAAAGGTTCCGAAGCGATGGCCTGGAGGCCTCAAGAAGACTCGCCCCAAAGGAGAGGACATAATTTACTTCCTCCCAGTGAATCGGAAGAAAGTCCTTCACCCCCAGGGTGAAGAAATGACCCTTCAGGATTCCTTCGGAACCTCTTGCAGGGTTTCCAAGGTGATTGGGAGAACCATAGGCCTCCATGAATCGTGCCATCAAATCAGCCATATGACCTCGATACCGGCCTCCCATCACCACAAGACCTTGAGGTCTTCCTTTTTGGCGAAGGGCTTTTAACTTCTCCGTGATAAGACCAATCCCTTCCTCCCAAGAAACCTTTTCCCAATTACCTTCCCCTCTCTTTCCTTTTCTTTTCAAAGGATGGCGGATGCGATCTGGATCGTATAGGACTTGAAGCCCGGCCTGCCCTTTTGGACAGAGCCGGCCCTTATTAATCGGATAATCTTTGATCCCCTCCAGTTTGACCGGCCAGTGCATCACCGATCGAATTCGAAGGCCACATCCACTGGGGCACTGGAGGCAAACGCCCGTTGACCAATACTCTTCATAGGGGATCCATTCCCCTTTCTTTGGGAGG
>Ga0209253_10005067_pt1 | contig 11442 bp, 9 predicted proteins | sample FrelakmetBRP12BR_FD_187145 | JGI IMG/M metagenome (GOLD analysis project Ga0209253, IMG submission 187145) | Freshwater lake sediment microbial communities from the University of Notre Dame, USA, for methane emissions studies - BRP12 BR (SPAdes)... | ecosystem: Environmental > Aquatic >...
TCCCGGAACCTGTTATGTCCACAGGGTTGAAGTTCGTCGCGAACTTCGGCAGCCTACCCTCCTTCTTCAACTCCTCAAACTTTGAAACTGTCTCTTCAGAAAAGCGGTTGACAGCCAACCCTTTTGACGCAGCTTCGTCCACAGCCATGATTCCTGGTCCTCCTGCGTCCGTAATGATCCCGACGTTTCTGCCCGCAGCTGGTGGCTGCATGGACAAGGCTTTTCCAACATTGAAGAACTCCTCCATATCCTTCGCTCTAAAAATCCCTGTCTGCTCGAAGACCGCATCGTAGATTCTGTCCGAGCCCGCGATAGCTCCAGTGTGTGAGGCTGCAGCTCTCGCGCCTGCCGCTGTCTTTCCCGCCTTAATTGCAACAATAGGTTTCTTCTTAGTGACTTCGCAGGCCACATTGATGAATTCCCTGCCCGACTTGATGTCCTCAACATAAAGCAGAACAACCCTAGTTTCCTGGTCATACAGCAGATAATGCAGCATCTCAGTCTCAGTTACATCGCACTTATTGCCGAAACTCACGAACTTGCTAACGCCGATCTGGCGCCCAGTCAAATAGTCGAGAGCCGCCACGCCGAAGGCACCACTCTGAGTCACTATGGCTATATCGCCAGGTATCGGACGAGGCGTAGCAATGACCTCGTCGCCAGTCAGCAGAATCTTCGTCTCAGGCAAGAAAAGCATGTCCACGCCCGTCCGCGTGTCATAAACTCCTAGGCAGTTGGGCCCCAGAATCCTGATTCCCGCCTTCTTACCAATCGCCGCAACCTGACTCTCAAGCTCACGATTGCCGATTTCGCCAAAACCAGAACTGATGATCACAACATCCTTGACCCTCTTGGCTGCAGCATCATTCATCACCTTTGGCACGGCACTTGCGGGAACAACTATCACGGCCAACTCGACGTCTTCAGGAATATCTGTCAGAGAGGGATAGCTTTGAATCCCCAGAACCGAGTCCTCGTTCGGGTTTACGGCGAAGACCTTTCCCTTGAAAACCTCTCTCCTTTTGTTTTCTTCGAAGTTCTTGAATATGATGTGGCCTGCCTTGTAGATCTTCTTGGTTGCCCCTACAATCGCAACTGAACTAGGATTGAAGAAGGCATTCAACTGCTTAACCGACGGATCCATCCGCGTTTCACCTTTTCCTCCTTACAATCACAACAGGTTTATGCTTTACTGCCTCAAGCATCTTCCAGCTCACACTAGCTAAACCCACATGAAACCTATCAGCCATGTCCCAAACCGTTCTCCCAGCGCCGAACCCCCTCACGTGATTCGCCAACTCCGCAACCTCCAAAGCCTCCTCAACAGGCGCACACCACCCAGCCACAGCAACAGGCGTTGCCCTTCTCCTAAGCCTAAGCACACGTCCAACCACATAGGCAACAACACCACCACGAGAATGAATACCTTTGATTGGTTTCGGCCGAGGCGTAAAATGAAAATTCATGAACGAATAAGTCTTATCGGTGTCAACAATCAACACTCGAACTCTCTTTCCAAGTGTCAGCTCCAAGTGTTCGCGTACTTTTTCGGCGATCTTGTCGGCATTCTTCAATGGCAAGCTGACGTAAGAGTAGGCCAGGTTGCTACCGTCGATTCCTCCCTCGGACCCGAACATCAACGCCTGAAACAGTCCAGCCTGCTGTAGTGCAACTTGCTTATGACGGCTTCCCGACTCAAGAGGGTATTTCCGAAGCCTCAGAAGCAGCTTCTTACTGAAATGGCACGAAAATCCAAGAAAATAGCCCCAGACCAGCCGCATCCAGCAACCCGCAATCAATCTTGCAACGGAACCAGGTCTGACTCTGCTTTCGTCAACGATGTTGTATGAAGCCGTTGATATTGCCTTCTCAGAAATCACGACGAAATCCTCGTCGGCAATCTTTCCTTTGAGGTTTTTTTCTATTTCCTGCGTATAGTTTTCGCTAGGCATCCAGTACTTTGTGGTCACGGCTAGAGCTTTGTATCGAGTCATCAGCTTCGCGTCGAGTTTTCAGAAAGGAATATGTGTCAAGCCCTTATAGTCTTCGGAACTGTTCCTTTGCTTCTTCAACGTTGCATTGTGGGGGCTTCATTTTTCCCTCAGGGCAGAAGCCGAGTTCGACACAAGTTGGTCCGCAATTCTCAAACAATGCAGGGGCTGCCTTCCGCGCCTGTTTTAGCATCTCAACCGCAACCTCACGCATCTCCCATTGAGCACGCGCGCAGCATCGTAGATTGAAGAAGTGCCTGAGCTCGCGTGCATTCATCGTAACCATGATGTTTGTTTTGGCGGCGTTTGGAAGGATGAACCGTGCATCCTCCTTCGGGATCTTAAGCTTCAAGAGGCTCTCGTAGGCTTCGGAGGCTCTCTTGAGTGCATCGTCGAATTGCCTCTTCGCTTCAACGCTTCCTGCTACACTTGGTGGCGTAACATAGCTCTCCAAGGTGGCGTAGGTGACGTAGCGTTGGCTTTGTTGTGTGTACGATGCTATGCGGTGCCTTACAAGCTGGTGAGTCATGGCCCGTGAAACGCCCTCAAGACTGAAAGTGAAAGACGCATGCTCGATAACCGAACCGTGACCGTAACCCGCGACCCGCTTGATCAGCCTCTTGGCCCCTTCTTCATCCAGCCTTTCAAAAAGGGCTGACGGCGTTCCACTTGTTGTTGATGTTGACGCTGCAGTTCCACACAGAAGCTCTGCGTCCGCCGTGTGGCGAAGGAGCTTGACCTTCAATCCGAAACCTCATTCACACTTCTGTTCGCTTGGCAATAAATCTGTTTTGTTGATACACGCGCGAGCGCACGCGCTTAAGAGCTTTTCCAGAGTCTGTGTAACACTTGTGCAACGGCGTTACACAGCTGTGACACAAGCGCGCGCGTAACGGTAGAACTGTCCGTCGCCGTTTGGCGTGCCTTCACATTTCTTGTTGGCGGAAGCCAAGTCTTTGCCGCTGTCAATCATGTAGCTTGGCAGAGTCTTTCCTGTACGCCAAAAATGGGCTCTCTTGGTCATTCCTCTTATCCAGTTGGTTTCCTGCATTGGCGTGGGTACACATCGCGCGCAGGGCTGTGGTGATATGCTTGTTCTATACGTGCGCGTACATACGGTCGCTAGTATATTCTCCACTTCGCATTTCACCCTCTATTTCGCGCAGCATAAGCACTCGTTTGAAGGTTGGCGGGTGTGTTGAGAAGATTGAGTTCACCTTTGCCCATGTGGATTGGGCTTCTTTCTCCATGGCAAGCTCCAATTCGCGTTCGTCTAGAACTCCGTCGTGGTCGAGGTCGTATTCCTGTTTCTTGTCCATGATTTCTGCCATTTCTTCCTTGGCCATTGCTGGGTCGCCGATGTAAAAGGCTCTTGCTCCTGAGGGCGGTTTGGGCGAGAGCGATAGGCCGTAGGTGATTTTCGTCAGTGCGCTTTCGAGGCTTCGGGGTGATCCTGTCACGTAGGCTGAGTAAGCATCTGCATAGTGTTCTCGCAGTCGGCTGAGCCTCATCACGCACAAAAGCGTAACGAAATAAACCACATAGGATAGTACGCCGATGATAACGAGCGCAGCTCTCATGCTGCCTTCATCTTTCCTTCTTGAGCCTCCTGAAATCCATGCGGCCTGCCATGTTCCACGCGCAATCAGATAGGCAATCAGCGGCAACGCGGAAAGCACGGTCATGACAACGTAGTCCTTGTGCCTTATGTGTCCCAGTTCGTGGCCGATTACGCCTTTGACTTCGTTTTCGTTCAGGTTTCGCAGGAGGCCTTCGTGCACGGCCAACGTGGCGCCGCTGGCGGTTCTGCCGAATACGAAGGCATTAGGCGTGGGATCTGGAACTGTGGCCAGTCTCGGCATAGGTATTCCGCTTTTGTCCGCGAGTTCCTTGACGGTGGTTTCGAGCCAGGGGTTTTCGCCGGGCTTCAGGTATTGCAGACGTGTGGACATTCTGACGATTGCTGGTCCGATGGCGTACTGAAGTAGTATGAAGAGTATAGTGAGGATTATTGAGTAGATGAGGTTGAGTTGTATGATGAACATTATGGCTGATAGGAAGATGGCGAATATGAAGCCTACCAGGAATATGGAGGTTCCCATTGCTAGTTTCAGTTGCCCTAACCTTGCCATAGGTATCGTCTCTTTCATATCACGAGGACTGCATGAATTAAGGTTTTCCAAAGGTTTTGGCGTGCGGGGGACTGTAATATCTCATATATCTCAAACCAAACGTTGACCGCGGCTGAAGGCCGTCAGCGACCTATTTGCTTTGTTATTTCCTCTTTGCTGATCGTTGACATTATTCCTTGGAACCATATGCTTGCCTCACGGTATTTTTGCTGTAGGTCCTTCTCGTTTCTGGCGAAGTAAAGGTGCCTGAGCCTTTCAACCACCTCCGGCGGAAGTTCATAGCTCACGTAGCTCGTTTTGAAGTCATAGTGGATGGGGTTGTGTTTGATGCGTAGGGCTTCGACGAGCAGGCAGAGTGTGAGGTTGTGGTAGAGATCTAGGGCTTCGATGCTGTTGCCTCGTTTGATTTCTTTCTGAACGAAGCAGTTGAACACTGCAAACCTTGCCTGCAACCTCTCCAGACGTGCTGCAACTCTTTTACTGAATTCGGCCTTGTCGAGCGAGGGTGTCTTGATTTTTCCTTTTTTGTTGAAGTAGAACACTGCTGGGCCGTGGATTTGTGGTTCCAGGAATTTCTCTGGTGCGTTGAGATTCAGTATGCAGAAGTCGATGAGTAGGTATTCGGTTGTGTTTTCGAGTCTGTAGAAGGCCTGCGAGACACCTGGCCAGCCGGGCTGCGGCACTTCGTATTTCTGTGTGATTGGCGACAGCGACGCTAACGCCTTCTCAACTACAGCGAATGCCGCGTTGGTTTTTCCGTCGTCTACCACCACGTAGGCGTCGATGTCTGACCACTCATCGAGACGGCCATGCGATATTGCACCTCCTTCATAGAAGGCGTGAACATAATCGAGTGGTTCTAATGCTTTCACCAGCACTTTGATTATGATCTTGCGGGTTAGCGGTTTCTTTTTTGTCATTTAGAGGTCTCCAAAGTTGATGTTAGCTTGCTTTGGACGTAGATAAGATTGTCTGAGGAAGCTAGTCCAAGGAGGCTTCCGCTGGCTTGTGTGCTTTGATGCTTTCATTCAGAATCCTGTGGGCTAGAAGTGCTTGTTCAGCTTCTTGTTGTTTGCCTGTTTGGTTGAACATTTCCGGCCGGAGAGTCTTTGTCGTATGGCACACGAATCTTGTATGAGCAGCATCAGGGTGTATCAGAGAGAGCGTGCCCAAAAGTTTGACGTCTTATGAACAATTACATGATCAGGAGACAGAAACGTCGCCTTGCATTGGTAATTTGATGTGTTTTTGTTTGGCTATTTGTTGTGCTTCAGTGTAGCCTGCGTCTGCGTGTCGTACTACGGCTGTACCCGGGTCAGTGGTTAGTACAGTGGTCAAGCGTTTTCCAGCCTCTTCAGTTCCGTCTGCTACAAGGCACATGCCAGCATGTATGCTGTAACCTATGCCTACTCCGCCTCCGTGGTGCACGCTCACCCATGTAGCCCCGCCCACTGCGTTGACTAATGCATTGAGTATTGGCCAGTCGGCGATTGCGTCACTTCCGTCTTTCATGCCTTCGGTTTCGCGGTTCGGCGAAGCCACGCTCCCTCCGTCCAAGTGGTCACGCCCAATCCACACGGGCCCGCTAAGCTTGCTTGAGGCTACCATGTCGTTGATAATTTTGCCGAAGCGTGCGCGTTCTCCGTAGCCTAGCCAGCACACTCTCGCAGGCAAGCCTTGGAACTTGACGAATTGCCTCGCCTTGCGAATCCACCGACATAGGCCCTCGTCATAAGCAAATTCCTTCAACACTACATCATCCAGCTTGTAGATGTCTTCCTTGCTGCCCACGAGGCTAACCCAGCGGAACGGACCCTTGCCCTCACAGAACAATGGTCTCACGTACGCTTGCACAAACCCCGGATACGCAAACGCATCCTTGAAACCCGCGTCAAGCGCCTGCTGACGCAGATTATTGCCATAATCAAACGTCACAGCACCCTTGCGCATCATACCCACAATAGCCTCGACATGTCTGCGCATGCTCTCCATACTGCGGCGTATGTAGTCCTTTGGATCACGTTTCCGAAGCTCATCAGCTTCCTCCTTGCTGAGACCTGCAGGATAGTAACCGTTCAAAGCATCATGCGCACTCGTCTGATCTGTAACCACGTCTGGAATGATGCCTCGTTTGAGCAGTTCGGGAAGCACGTCTGCCGCGTTGCCTAGCAGGCCTATGCTTTTTGCCTCGCCCTTCTGTTTCGCATCCAACGCAATCCGAACTGCCTCATCCAGCCTGTCCGTCCAACCATCCAAATACCCATGCTTCAACCGACGCTCGATCGCCCACAGATTCATTTCAAGCACCAAGGCGACACCCTCATTCATCGTCACCGCCAATGGTTGAGCCCCACCCATCTCGCCCAAACCTGCCGTAACCACGAGTCTACCTCTCAGCGAGCCTCCAAAATGCTGCTTTGCCACAGTCGCCAACGTCTCGTATGTACCCTGCAAAATTCCCTGCGTCCCAATGTATGCCCACGAACCAGCAGTCATCTGCCCATACATCGTGAGGCCCTTCTGCTCAAGCTCCAAGAAGCACTCCCACGTAGCCCACTTGGGAACAAGCATCGCATTCACGATAAGCACACGTGGCGCCCATTCGTGCGTCTTGAACACTGCCACGGGTTTGCCGCTTTGAATCAGCATTGTCTCGTCAGGTTCAAGCGCTACGAGCGTGTCTACGATTTTGTCAAAGCATTCCCAGTTACGCGCAGCTTTGCCCGTGCCGCCGTAGACTATCAAGTGCTCAGGGTCTTTCGCTACTTCCGGGTCTAGAACATGGCACAGCATTCGCAAGACGCCTTCAATCTGCCAGTTCTTACAATGCATATCAGAACCCGTAATAGCACGCACAGGACGCCTTATCTTCAATTTGCTTTCACCGAAACCTCAGAAGCACGAGCATGCCTAAATTCTTTACGCGCGCTAGGCATTCCAGCCACAACAGTCGTCATCGCATCATTCAACGGCGTCCTCTGCGCATAGTCGCGGGGCTCATCTTCAACATAGCAGAAAAACCAGACATTAAGACCTATTCGGCGCGTTCAATATACATAAGCCCACCACGTTTTTCTTCCCTATCCAGAACCACACGCCCATTCTTGACCACTTTGTCAACCAGGTTCGCGCCGAAGCAATAGCCCAGGTTCTTGTGGCTCGGTGCATCCAAAATCAAGACGTCGGCCTTCTTCCCCACCTCGAGGCTGCCTACTTCGGTGGCTCGGCCTACCGCGTGCGCCGCATTAATCGTCGCCGCTGCTATGGCTTCAGCAGGCGTCAAACGCATAGAATGACACGCAAAACCAATCACAAGCTGCATGTTCAAGGCCCAGCAGCTCGGGTTGAAATCCGAACCCAAAGCTACAGGCACGCCTAAGTCAATCATACTTCGCGCGTCCGCGAATTTGCCAGTCATCAGACTGAAGGCCGCTGCAGGCAACAGCACCGCCACTACGCCTTTCGCGGCCATGGCTTTGATGCCTTCATCCGAGCTGAAAAGCATGTGGTCAGCTGAGACCGCATCTACGTCCGCTGCCAGCTCCGCGCCTCCGCAGGTGCTCATCTCGTCCGCATGTACTTTGGGCTTCAGCCCGTGGCCTTTGCCTGCCAACAAGATGCGCCTCGTCTGTTCTAGACCAAACACGCCTTTCTCGCAGAACACATCACAAAACTCAGCCAGACCCTTTTCAGCCACCTTCGGAATCATTTCTTCGCACACTTGGCTCACGTAGCCCTGCGTGTTGCCCTTGAACTCAGGCGGAACTGCATGGGCACCCAGAAACGTAGGTACAACATCAACAGTGTGGATCTGGTTCAGCCTCTTCATGACCTCGAGGATCTTGACCTCGTCTTTTGGTTCAAGGCCGTAACCACTCTTGGCCTCCACCGTCGTAGTGCCGTACTCCAACATTGCATCAAGCGTTTTCAACCCGCCTTCTACAAGCTTGTCCACACTGGCCCTCCGCGTGTCCCGTACCGTCCTCAAGATCCCTCCGCCTGCGCTCAGAATCTCCAGATAGTACGCGCCCTCCACGCGCATCTGAAACTCGTCCTCACGAGAACCGGCAAAAACCAAGTGCGTGTGCGCGTCCACAAACCCTGGCAACACGGTTTTCCCATTTGCGCTGATCACGTTCTCAGCCTTGACGTTGTTACGGACGTCGGCGCTTTTGCCCACGGCAACTATTCTGCCATTGCGGATGGCTAAGCCTCCGTCGCGGATTATGCCCAGCTCGCGCATCTGCTTGCCTGCACGAGGCCTCGAGCTGCCGCCATCAAGCGTCACAAGCTCGTCAGCGTTCACTATGAGCAAATCGGCCTTTTCGCGGGTCGCCTGCTTGCTGCGCTTCTGACCTTGGGTCATCGCTCAGACCACTTGGTACTCTTCGCCTTTCTCGAGTGCCACGACTTTGATGCTTGAACTCGCTTCGACTCTCTTCTTGAACTCGTCGGGCTTTGTGTCCCAGCGGTGCATCGGAATAGCGACGGTAGGGTTTATGGCCAGCGCGGCTTCAGTCGCCTCAGAGCCATCCATAGTATATGTGCCGCCGCTGGGCAGTAAGGCCACGTCAACATGCCCAAGCCTCTTCATCTCGGGGATGAAATCTGTGTCACCTGCATGATACACAGTTTTGCCCAACGCAGTTATCAAGTAGCCTACGCCGAAGCCTTTCGGGTGGAATGGGTTGCCTGGCGACCTGAAACGCTTGACATTGTAGGCTTCCACTGCCCTGATGTGTATGCTGCCTACTGCTGCCTCCTCGCCAGCCTTCAACGTCTTGACCGAACCCTTGATCTTCTTGGCGCAGTCTTCAGGAGCAAAAACCGCCGTATCTGAGCGGCGAACGCTTCTAATCTTGGCCAGGCTGCAATGGTCTCCGTGAGAATGCGAGACCAAAATCAGGTCTGCCTTTTCCGAGTACTTGCCTCTGTAAGGGTCAATGTAGATGATCTTTCCATCCACTTCAAGCTGAAAACTGGCATGGTCAAGCCATTTGATCGTGATGCTCATTCATGAACACGTCCTTTCTCCATTGCATTGCTGACCGCGATTTCCAGCACGCGGTCCTCAGTCAGGTTATCAATCTTCAGGTAATACGCTGCCACGTCTATTATAGCTTTCAACGGTGCCATCCCACAGAACTCAGCACCCACAATGGGTACGTTGTAACGTGCGCACTCGACCTTTATGGTTTCGAATACGCGGTACAACGGAGTCTTCTCGAACTCGTGGATGCTCATGCCGATCTGCACGACGTTCTGCTCAGGAATGAAGGCAGCCATAGCTTTCACGTTCTTGAACCCACCCTTGTCAGCATGCAATGCCTTCGCAATCTTCTTAGCCACATTCAGATCCGTCGTGCCTAAATTCACGTTGAAGCCAGCCATAACCTTGCGAGCACCTGCAATAGCTGCTCCCGACTGAGGCACAAACTTGGCAGGCCCAAAATCAGGCTCACGCCCGGGCTGAACGATCATCTCGCTCAGCTTCTCGTACTCGCCCATCCGTATCCAATCCAGATCCTTGCGCTCGGGCCTCGGTTGGGCGTCCCCATAAAGATAAATAGGCACTCCTGTCTTCTCAGCCAACGCCTTCGCGTATTTTCTGGCAAGCTCTATGCATTCCTCGAGAGTAACACCTTCCATTGGAATGAAGGGCACGACGTCAACTGCGCCCAATCGTGGGTGCTGGCCTTTATGTTTGCGCATGTCAATCAGCTTCACCGCTTTGATTGAAGCATTTAGCGCCGCCTCGACCGCGGAGATCTTGTTGCCCACAATCGAAACGACAAGCCTGTTATAGTAACCGTCAAACGTGTGATCGATCAGAAACGCGTTCTTCGTGGTTCTGACCGCGGCGAGAATCTGCTCGACCACTTTCGGATCCGAAGTGCTGAAATTGGGAACGCACTCAACAACCGAAACCATACTGAACACCATTTAGATGCTACGAGCAGAACAAGGCAATAAGCATTATCGACGTTCCTGATCAAAAAAACACATATAGCAAACGTGCAGAAAGGGACTATCCGTCGAGGATATAATCACAAAGAAAAGAGTCGCATAGGGCGTGCGCCAAAAAGCTGACGGCCGGGAAGAATGTTGATGATGAGACAGCCAAGCCCACAGAAGCCGGGATATCTACTAGGCTTGTTAGGAGATTCTCGAACGAAATCACTGAGGAAGAAGAGTGCTGAAGGTCATCCAAGAATTCCATAAAAGCCTAGTGATAACTGGTTTCAGAACTACAGGAATCAAGAATCCTGCTGATTTCCTGAAAACAGTCAACTCCGAGAAGGACCCAGGTGTTGAGGTTCAGTTTTTCGACGCGAAGATCGTTGCCACGTGGGAGCACCTGTACTTCGCAGCGCTAAACGCATTGATGGCCTTCAAGAGCATGGAGAACATCTCCAAGACACTTGCCATGGAAACCATGCTCTATGCATCCGCACAACGCCAAATCACAAAGGCCACCGAGCAGGCGGGAATAAAGTCAACTTCAACGGAAATGGCCCTACTGATAATCGGAAACACAGAAGATGAAGTCAAATCGGCTCTTGCGGCGATTCAAGCAAGTACGCACTTGGAGGCTGACGATGGAATTCTGGAGATGCCAGAGGAAAAGGCAAAGGCCATTGCGGAGACCTTCGGAATCTCGGACCTAGAGCTGGAGACAGTCAGAAAGAACGGCGGAGAAGAGGAGAAAACCTTGGTCAACCTAGTTATTGAACGCATGGCATTGCTTGCAACTCAACACTAACCTACAGCATTTTTTCCTTGACTGATGACAGAACATCATTAGGTCTTAGGAGGGACATCCCGGTCAGGCTGCCTACGACCTCGATGAGCAGAATCCAGTCGGGTTTTTCTAGGTTGACCTTCCTTTTGATGCTTGATGCAGCGGCTTCGATTATGCTCTGGGTCGGGGTGGAGGAGAACCGTTTCTCGAGCGTGATGCGAAAGGTTTCTTTTTCGCCTATTCTGGAGGCAAACCCGACCGCGGCCAGCTCAATTTCAACCAAGTCAGTCTGGACTACCTTCTCTACCGGAACTACCCGGAACGTGAAACGGAACTCGTAGGGACGTTCGCTCAGAATCCCACGAAGCTTCTGCACAACCTCACGAGGGCCCAGTGTTGTCTTCGCGGCAATAAGACCCGAGACTTCAGTCTTCTCAACCTCGGCCTTCGGGTCACCAATTTCTCCGAGCAGAAACCGCAACTCGTCGCAGGTCTCTCTTTCGTTCCCACGAGAAGTCGTCACCAGCAGATTGAAGTCTCTAAGCATGTTCTCACGTCTCATACTAGAATTTGCAGC
>Ga0209253_10005068_pt1 | contig 11442 bp, 7 predicted proteins | sample FrelakmetBRP12BR_FD_187145 | JGI IMG/M metagenome (GOLD analysis project Ga0209253, IMG submission 187145) | Freshwater lake sediment microbial communities from the University of Notre Dame, USA, for methane emissions studies - BRP12 BR (SPAdes)... | ecosystem: Environmental > Aquatic >...
GGAGATAACAGCACGGGCCACTATCAGCCACATATAAATCTGCAGCACATAATGAATAATAATTGCTATGGCATTTAACAGGTTGGAAAAGACGAACATAATGTGCTCCGCAAGCAAAATAGTTGTCAGCTGTCAGCGTTCAGCTTAGTCTTTGCTGATCGCTGAAGGCTGATGGCTGTCGGCTATAACGTCATTTGACATTTGAGCTTTGTCATTCATTTGTCATTTGGATTTTGACCTTTGTCATTTATCCTGACATTCCTGTCATAAATAATCTTCAGCCCCTTGAGCGTCAGCAGTTCATCAACCTCATTAATGGTCTCGGAGTGCGCCGCGATCAGGGTTGCAAGGCCCCCGGTTGCAACCACATAGGGATCAGTCTGAACTTCTTTTTTCATCCGGGTGACCAGGCCGTCCACAAGGCCAATGTAGCCGTAGACAAGGCCGGACTGCATACTGCTCACCGTGTCTCTCCCCACCACCTGCCGGGGGCTGGTAAATTCCACGCGCGGCAGCTTCGAGGCTTTCTGGAACAGCGCCTCGCTTGAGATGCTGATTCCGGGAGCGATAGCGCCGCCCAGGTACTCGCCCTGCGGCGTTATATAGTCAAAAGTGGTTGCCGTGCCCAGGTCAATGATAATAAGGCTGCGCCGGTATTTCGCATAGGCAGCCACGGCATTGACAATGCGGTCTGCACCCACTTCTTTGGGATTATCGTATTTAATGGGCATGCCCAGGTTTATATCAGGCCCGACAAACAGGGGCGCAATATTAAAATAGGTTTTGCACATCTGCTCCAGCGTTGGCACGACCGGAGGCACAACACACGATATGATGATCGCCGTGATGTCTTCACGCACTATGCCGCGTGACGCAATAAGACTCTGCAGGAGCATGCCGTACTCATCGGTGGTCTTGTCCCGGTCGGTCATGACCCGCCAGTGCGTCACCAGCGTGTCGTCCTTATAAATGCCCAGTACGATATTGGTATTGCCGACGTCGAAAACGAGTACCATAATAAACCTTCGATTGCCGTCAGCATTCAGCGGTCAGCTTTCAGCTATATATTAGAATAATAATTAAGCTGCTGGCTGATTGCTGAAAGCTACAGAGCTTCAATTTCCATACTGATATCAACCGCGCGCGCTGAATGGGTAAGGGAGCCCACGGAGATATAATTAACCCCTGTCTGCGCAATCGCTTCAATATTCTCCAGTGTTACATTGCCTGATACCTCGAGGGGAATGCCGCCGCCGGCAATTTCGACCGCTTTTTTGATGTCATCGATTGCCATGTTATCGAGCATTATCATATCAGGCCCGGCATCAAGCGCTTCGATGAGCTCCTGGATGGTGCACACTTCCACTTCAATCTTGAGCAGGGGGTTCCTGGCTGCCTGCGCCTTCTTGACCGCCTGGGTGATGCCGCCGCAGGCAGCAATGTGGTTATCCTTGATAAGGATGCCGTCAAAAAGTCCCACCCGGTGATTTATGCCTCCCCCGACATGCACTGCTTCTTTTTCAAGCACCCTCATGCCGGGAGCTGTTTTCCTGGTGTCAAGAAGTGCGACCTCATACGGCTTGATTCGTTCCGCAAACTGCGCGGTGCGAGTTGCCACTCCTGACAGGTGCTGAAGAAAATTGAGTGCCGTCCGTTCGCCGGTCAGCAGTATGTCAAACGGCCCCTGCAGCTCAGCTATGAGTGCGCCTTTCTCAATTAATTCTCCCTCCTGTTCAGCAAAGAGAAACTCTACCCGGGAGCTTAAGATCTGAAAGACTCTCCTGAACGGCACCATGCCGGCTACCACCAGTTCTTCTTTGGCGATCACGGTTGCCCTGCCCTGCAGGCCGGGTTCAACAAGATACGCCGTGGTTTTATCACCGGGCCCGATATCTTCTTTCAGGGCCATGACGATAAGCTCGTCTAATTGTATTGTTGCAACAGTGCCTTCTATCATGCGCTCAGCCTTGCTATCCTGTCTATGTTTTCCTGCAGCCGGGATTCTTTTTCTTTTAGCGTTTGTGCCCGTGCTCGCTCTTTTTCTATGACCTCCTGGGGGGCTCGGTCCATAAAGTCCCGGTTCGCCAGCTTCCTGTTAATAAACGTGAGGTCATCTAAAACTTTCTTCATCTCCTTCTCGAGCCGCTTTTTCTCCTCGCTGCAATCAACCAGCCCTTCAAGCGAGAGAAACAGCTCTGCGCCGTCAATAACTGCCGCCACTGCTGACGGGGGCTTTTGAAAGGCCCGGTGGACGGCAACAGACTTTAGCCCTGCCAGCGTGCACATCATCGGGGTATGGGCCTGCAGGGTGCTCATGACCGCATCGCTGTGGCAGAGCATATCCGTATGGGGCCGGCCGGCCGGAGACAGGTTCATCTCGCTGCGCAGGTTGCGTATGGCAGTTACCGCCTGAATGATGGTTTCCATCTCTTTTTCCGCAGCAGCGTCAAATTCCCGCGCATCAGCCTGCGGAAATGGTGCAACGATTATGCTTCCGGAACACCCCGGGAGCTGCTGCCATATCTCTTCAGTCACAAACGGCATGATCGGATGAAGCAGCTCAAGCGCGGTTTTCAGTACACGCACCATGCAGCCCTGCACCATGAACCGCTCCTGCACTTGTTCCTTCTGGTACAGCGACGGCTTTATCATCTCCAGGTACCAGTCACAGTACTCGTGCCAGATGAACTGATAGAGGTGGTGTGCAGCTTCATTGAATTTGTATTCGTCCAGGGCGGCAACGACATTCTCGATAAGATGATTCATCCTGCTGATGATCCACCGCTCCCTGAGCCCCGGAGCTGATATATCAACACCATCGGGCGTATCGTCACGTACGTTCATGAGCACAAAGCGTGCTGCATTCCAGATCTTGTTAACAAAGTGGCGGTATCCCTCAATGCGGTCTTCAGCAAGGCGTATGTCCCGGCCCTGCGCTGCCATTGCCGCCAGGGTAAAGCGGAAGCTGTCCGTGCCGAATTTGTCTATGATCTCCAGCGGGTCAATAACATTGCCTTTGGATTTGCTCATCTTCTGGCCTTCCACGTCCCTGACCAGCGCGTGGATGTACACATCCCGGAACGGCACCCGTCCCATGAATTTCAGACCCATCATCATCATGCGCGCCACCCAGAAAAAGAGGATGTCAAACCCGGTAACCAGACAGGCGGTGGGATAAAAAGTTTCAAGCTCAACGGTCTTGTTCGGCCACCCGAGGGTTGAAAACGGCCACAGGGCAGAGCTGAACCAGGTATCAAGGACATCACTTTCCTGTTCAATGTTCTTACTTCCGCAGTGGCTGCAGGCGGTAGGATCATCCCGCTCAACGGTGATCTCCCCGCATGCCCCGCAGTACCAGGCAGGTATCCGGTGTCCCCACCAGATCTGCCGGGAGATGCACCAGTCTCTAATGTTGTTCATCCATTCGAAATAGGTCTTCTCCCATGACTGGGGGATGATCCTGGTCTGCCCTTTCTCAACCGCTGCAATGGCCTGTTCCGCCAGCGGCTTCACGTTGACAAACCACTGCATGGAGAGGTTCGGCTCAACAATTATTTTGCACCGGTAGCAGTGTCCGACAAAATGGCGGTGTGGTTCTATTTTGAGCAGCAGCTTCTGCAGTTTCAGGTCCTCGAGCACCCGCTTGCGGGCATCAAAGCGGTCAAGCCCCTGGTACTGCCCGGCCTCTTCGGTCATGGTGCCATCTTCGCCGATAACCTTGACCAGCGCCAGGTTATGCTTCTGGCCGATCTCAAAGTCATTGGGGTCATGGGCAGGTGTTATCTTCAATGCGCCCGTACCAAACTTCAGATCCACATACGGATCGCCGATCACCGGTATGTGCCGGTTCATCAGGGGAAGCATTACCTCAGTTCCTATCCAATCCTTATAGCGCCTGTCTTCAGGGTTTACCGCTATCGCCGTATCCCCAAGCATGGTCTCGGGCCGCGTTGTTGCCACCGTCAGAAATCTGTTTCCATCCGTAGACGGATATTTAATGTAGTACAGGTTACCGTCTATCTCATCATGCTCCACTTCCAGGTCAGAAAGCGCGGTGTGGCAGCGGGGGCACCAGTTGATAAGCTTTTTGCCGCGGTAGATGAGCCCTTCCCGGTACAGGCTGACAAACACCTCACGCACTGCCTGCGAGAGGCCTTCATCCATGGTGAACCGCTCTCTCGACCAGTCGCATGACGCGCCGAGGCGCATGAGCTGCCGGATGATGATCCCGCCATACTGCTCTTTCCATTTCCAGACCCGCTTTATAAATTCTTCCCTGCCCAGGTCAAAGCGGCTTCTGTTTTCCGCGGCAAGCTCGCGCTCCATCACGTTCTGAGTTGCGATGCCGGCATGGTCGGTGCCGCACTGCCAGAGGGTTTTAAAGCCCTGCATGCGCTTAAAGCGTACCAGGATGTCCTGCAGCGTATTATTTAATGCATGTCCCATGTGCAGCGACCCGGTCACATTGGGCGGCGGGATAACGATGCAGTACGGCTGCGAGCTGCTGTTCATGTCAGGCTTGAAATATCCGTTGTCGAGCCAGAACTGGTACCACCGGCTTTCAACCTCATGCGGTTCGTATGATTTAGGTAAAACACTATTTTCCATGGAAACCTTTTTAAGAGATGACAGAAAACAGACTATAAATCAGTGGCCTGTGACTCGTGAAAAGTGAAAAGTGGAAAGTGGAATTCCGATTCACTGATTCACCAACTCACCCATTCACCCGTTTCCCCTTGCACCCTCGAACACTTGGACCCTTGAACCCTATCTTTGCCTTTGTGCCTATTGCCTTCAGCCTTCTGCCCTATCTCTCCCTATACTCCCCGAACACCCCGCGCAGCGTATCTGCAATCTCGCCCAGCGTCGCGTAGACCTTTACGGCCTCAAGCGTCGGCGGCAGCAGATTTTCTGATCCCTGGGCTGCTGCCTTCAGTTTAGCGAGAGCAGCCAGTACTTTTCCATTATCCCGCTCGCTCTTAACTTTTGCGAGCTTTTCCTTCTGAAATTTTTCCTTCTGCGGATCAACGCGCAGAAGATTTGCCAGGGGCTTTTCCTCAACCGTGAACTTGTTCACCCCCACCACCACCTGCTCGCCCTTTTCCACGTCTTTCTGATACTGGTAGGCGCTGTTCTGGATTTCATTCTGCATGTAGCCGGTCTCGATGGCCTTGATCACGCCGCCCATCTGGTCAATCTTTTCAATATATTTCTTTGCTCCCTCCTCAATCTGCGCGGTGAGCGACTCAATCAGATAGGATCCGGCCAGAGGGTCTATGGTATCAGCCACCCCGGTTTCACTGGCAACGATCTGCTGGGTCCTGAGCGCCACGCGCACCGCATCTTCCGAGGGCAAAGCCAACGCCTCGTCAAAGGAGTTCGTGTGCAGCGACTGGGTGCCGCCAAGCACCGCAGCCATTGCCTGAAAAGCCACCCGCACCACATTGTTATAGGGCTGCTGGGCGGTCAAGGTGCACCCTGCCGTCTGGGTATGGAAGCGGAGCATAAGCGAGCTCGGGCTCTTGGCATGAAACCGTTCTTTCATGATCCGCGCCCAGAGCCTCCGTGCTGCCCTGAACTTGGCAACCTCTTCAAGGAAGTTATTATGGCAGTTAAAGAAGAAAGATAGCCGCGCTGCAAATGCATCCACATCAAGCCCGGCCTTGATGGCGGCATCGACATAGGTAATGCCGTCCGCGAGGGTAAAGGCCACTTCCTGCACCGCGGAAGACCCTGCCTCGCGCATATGATAGCCGCTGATGCTGATGGTGTTCCACTGCGGCACCTGCTCCTTGCAGAAGGCAAAGATGTCGGTAACAATCCGCATTGACGGGGTTGGCGGATAAATATAGGTGCCGCGGGCAATGTATTCTTTCAATATATCATTCTGAATGGTGCCCTGCAGTTTTTCCGCTGCCACGCCCTGCTTCTCGGCAACCGCAATATACATGGCGAGAAGCGTTGCAGCAGTTGAGTTGATGGTCATGGAGGTGCTTACCTTGTCAAGCGGAATGCCGTCGAACAAAATCTCCATATCCTTAAGCGAATCGATGGCAACGCCGGTCTTGCCCACCTCGCCGTAGCTCAGCTCATGGTCTGAGTCATAGCCGATCTGGGTTGGCAAATCGAAAGCTACACTCAGCCCCGTCTGGCCGTGTTCCAAAAGATACTTGTAGCGCTTGTTGGTATCCTCGGCCATGCCGAAGCCCGCGTACTGGCGCATGGTCCAGTGCCTGCCGCGGTACATGGTCGGCTGCACGCCGCGGGTAAAAGGATACTCGCCGGGAAATCCGAGATCCCGGAGATAATCAGTATTCTCTGTGTCCGCGGGGGTAAAAAGGCGTTTGAACTCGAGGCCTGATGTGGTGTTGAAAACCGGTTTCCGTTCAGGAAATTTACTCAATGCCTTATTAACCTTCCCTTCTTCCCACTGTTTAAACCGTTCTTTTACATCGCTCATAAATCCTCCCTCGCTATTGAATTCCTCAATGTTGGCAGCTTTCAGTACTCATCAATGGTATCTTTTGAATATTTATTGTTTTGTGCGTATAAACTAAAGATACTATCTATAAAAGGAGGTAAAAGTCAAACGCCTTTTTCTTAACAAAAAATTGTGTTTTATCTCATTTTAATAACGAGTATAATCCGTATGCTAATTTCATAACTCTCAAAAAAATATAAATGAAACAAAGCAGAATCCATGTAATCAATGCCGCCAGGCGCGATAATACCGGCCCGGTTGTCTACTGGATGAGCAGGGATCAGAGGATACATGACAACTGGGCACTTTTGTTTGCGCAAAAACTGGCTATTGAGCAGAAAGTGCCGCTTGCAGTTATCTTTTGCCTGGTGCCTCAGTTTTTACATGCCACCATCAGGCACTATGGGTTCATGATTCAGGGACTGCGCGAAATAGAAGCAGCGCTCTTTAAAAAGGACATCGGTTTTTCCCTCCTTATTGGCTCGCCTGCCAAGGAGGTCCCCGGCTTTATTAATAAACATCAGGCACACACCCTGATAGCTGATTTTGATCCTTTGCATATTAAAAAAAATTGGAAAGATGAAGCAGTACATCACATTGCTATCCCCTTTCTTGAAGTTGACGCGCATAACATTATCCCCTGCCGGGCTGCCTCCCTTAAGCAGGAATACGGTGCTTATACGCTGCGGCCCAAAATCAACCGGCTGCTGCCTGAATTCCTGGATGATTTTCCTCCGCTGAAGAAACACCCGTTTACGCTGTCCGCTCCGGCAAAAAAAATTGTTTGGGAACGGGTCCTTGGATCGTTACCAATCAACCGGGATGTCGGCGAGGTCAGCTGGCTCAAGCCCGGAGAGAATGCCGCGCGCAATGCTTTGAACTCTTTTCTGAACACCCGCCTGCAAAACTACAACGACCAGAGAAACGATCCCACCCTTGACGGCCAGTCAGGCCTGTCACCGTACCTTCATTTCGGCCAGCTTTCCGCCCAGCGGGTGGCTCTTGAGGTGAAAAAGCGGGCGGGAAGAACAGAATCAGCCACAGCATTGATGGAAGAGCTGGTGGTCAGGCGGGAGCTGTCAGACAACTTCTGTTTCTATAATCCAAACTATGACCGGTTTGCAGGATTTCCTGAATGGGCACGCAAAACTCTCGATGCACACCGAACAGATCGCAGAGAGCACATTTATTCTCTTGATAATTTTGAGAATGCCGGAACGCATGATGACCTATGGAATGCAGCTCAAATCGAGATGACGGTAAAGGGCAAGATGCACGGCTACCTGCGCATGTACTGGGCAAAGAAGATTCTTGAGTGGACTGAAACACCCGAGGATGCCATGGAGATTGCCATATATCTTAATAACAAATACGAGCTTGACGGCCGCGACCCGAATGGCTACACCGGCATTGCCTGGTCAATCGGCGGCGTGCATGACCGGGCGTGGGGTGAGCGGCCGGTGTTCGGCAAAATCCGCTACATGAGTTATAACGGCTGCAAATCAAAATTTAATGTTAAGGCATATATAGAGAAATATAAACAATAGCTGTCAGCTTTCAGCAGAAGTTCTTTATTAGAATGGGAGGGTTTTAATAAAACCATGATCAGAACTCTTAAAAATATTTTATCACTTTTTATTGGTAAGCCGCGGGTCGCTGCAAAACAGCGCTCCCAGGAAACAATGAATCTCATCCTCAACCGCCGCAGCTGCAGGTCGTTCACTGACGAGGAGATTGATAAGGATGATTTTCTGGCGATTCTTGAAGCCGGCCGCTTTGCACCAAGTACCGTAAACCTCCAGACCTGGAGCTTTATAACCTTTACCAGGGCACAGTGGCGGGAGGTGTTTGACCGGCCCATCCCGTTCAACGGCATGCAGGCCATAGTTATATGCGCTGACATGTTCCGCCTTAAAAATAATTTCCCTGATTTAAAAGACACGCCGTATGTAAATATCTCTTTTGCATTGTTTAACGCGGGCCTTGCCGCCATGAACATGACTATAGCGGCAGAGGCGCTCGGACTGAAAAGCATCATGCTTTCCGAAACCGGCAAAACCGGGCTGCTTGATTTTGCATATCTCAAAGAAAAGCTGCGCCTGCCTGACAAGGTGATACCAATGACAACGCTGGTGGTCGGTAAGGCAAAAGGCGAAAAGGCGGGCATCCCTCCCCGCCAGCCGTGGAAGGCCAATGTGATGGAAAAAGTTTATAATGCTGATAACTGTGAGATGCTCGAAGACTGGCAGCAGCAGATGTTTATCGGATTTAAGCTCACCCATCCGCTGTCAAACTTCCAGAAGCAGCTGGAGATGTATAAGAAGAAGATGGTTGAGGCAGAAGAGGAGATAAAGAAGCAGTACCGGGTGTAGGGATTAGGGACCTGGGGCTGGGGGTTAGTGACTTGTGACCTGCTTGTGATGAGCCCTAAGCCTGTCGATGATCGAACCGCGCCCCGTTGAAAAGTTAAAAGAACAAAAGGCCAAGAGGCTAAACCTCTTCACTTTTTCTCATCTTTACCCAATCTGCAATTGAAATGGCTCAGCACTCATTACTCAGACCGCACAACTAATTCTTTTTCTTTGCCGGGGCCATTCCGCCCTTCTCAATCTTCGCCCATTCATCTTTCAGGGTCACAGTACGGTTGAAAACCATCCTACTGTCTTTTGCATCAGGGTCAACGCAGAAATATCCCAGGCGCTCGAACTGATAGCGGCTGCCGGGAGCAGCCTTTGCCAGGCTTGGCTCAACAAAACAGCCTTTCAGCACTTCCAGCGATTTCTGATTGAGGAAAGTTTTATAATCAACATTTTCATCTGCCGGGGAATCAGGCGTGTGAAAAAGATGGTCATACAGGCGCACCTCTGCAGGTATTGAATGGCTCGCTGAGACCCAGTGCAGGGTTGCTTTAACCTTCCTGCCGTCGGGGGCATCGCCCCCCTTTGTCTGCGGGTCATAGGTGCAGCGGATTTCCGTTATCGCGCCGGTCTTTTCATCCTTAACCACGCCAATACATTTTATAAAATATGCATAGCGCAGGCGCACTTCGCGCCCTGGCGACAATCTGAAATATTTCGGCGGCGGGTCTTCACGAAAATCATCCTGCTCAATATAGAGCACCCGCGAGAACGGAACTTTTCTTATTCCGGCATTCTGGTCTTCAGGGTTGTTAATGGCGTCAAGCTCCTCAGACTGGTTTTCAGGATAGTTTTCAATGACCACCTTCAGCGGCCTGAGCACTGCCATCACCCGCAATGCACGCTTGTTCAGGTCCTGCCTGATGCAGTGCTCAAGCAGCGCGATGTCCACCGTGCTGTCACGCTTGGCAACACCTATGGTATCGCAGAAATTACGTATTGCTTCAGGCGTATATCCTCTGCGGCGAAGTCCTGCAATGGTCGGCATGCGCGGGTCATCCCAGCCCCGGACATTTTCTTCCTGTACCAGCTGCAGCAGTTTGCGCTTGCTCATCACCGTATGGGTTAGGTTAAGGCGGGCAAACTCGATCTGCCGGGGCCGGGCAGGAACCGGGAGATTTTCTATAAACCAGTCGTAGAGCGGCCGGTGGTCTTCAAATTCAAGGGTGCAGATGGAATGAGTAATCTTTTCGATGGCATCAGAGATCGGGTGGGCATAGTCATACATGGGGTAGATGCACCAGGCACTGCCTGTGCGGTGGTGCTCAAAGCGCAGGATGCGGTAGAGCACCGGATCGCGCATGTTGATATTGGGTGATGCCATATCGATCTTTGCCCGCAGCGTGCGTGAGCCGTCCGGAAACTCGCCTGCCCGCATGCGCCGGAACAGGTCAAGATTTTCCTCCACCGTGCGGTTGCGGTACGGGCTCTCCTTGCCCGGCTCGGTGAATGAGCCGCGGTACTGCCTGGTCTCTTCAGCGTTCAGATCGCAGACATACGCTTTGCCGGCATGTATGAGCTGCTCGGCATATTCATAGATCTGCTCAAAATAGTCTGACGCGTAGTACCTGCGGTCTTCCCAGTCAAACCCCAGCCAGCGCACATCCTCCTGAATCGAGTCCACATATTCCACGTCTTCCTTGCTCGGATTGGTGTCGTCAAACCGCAGGTTGCACAGGCCGTTGTACTGGGCGGCAATGCCGAAATTGAGGCAGATGGATTTGGCGTGGCCGATATGCAGGTAGCCGTTCGGCTCCGGCGGGAACCTTGTATGCACGCGGCCCTGGTGCTTGCCGGTCTTGCGGTCTTCTTCTATAATGTCCCTGATGAAATCCCTGCGCCCGGCTGCATCTCCGGCATCGTCTCCCGCATTCATTCGTTCACTGTCATCGTTCGCTGTCATGTTTCACGTTCCTTAATAATCTGCTTGTTTGGTTAACTGCGCATCTTCTGTACCATCCAGCTGTTTTATTAGCATATCATGCACTGAAAATAAACGGTCTAACTGTAACCCAGCTTCCTGAACGCCTTGATTTCTTTGCGCCAGCTTTTTTCCACCTTAACATGCAATTCCAAATAGACCTGATAACCCATAAAATCCTCAATCTCGCGGCGCGCCGCTTCTCCAATTTTTTTAATCATCTGCCCGCCTTTGCCGATGATGATACCCTTCTGGGAATCTTTCTCCACGTAGATGGTGCTGCATATATAGGCGCCCCCTCCCTCCCGCTCGGTCATATCATCAATCACTACCGCGGTGCTGTAGGGTATTTCCTGAAAGGTATTCATAAATATCTTTTCCCGTATAAACTCCGAGATGAACTCACGTTCGATCTGGTCTGAAGTGATATCTTCAGGGAAATAGGGCGGGCTCTTCGGTAGGGCGTCAATGGTCATTTTCAGGAGGGCTTCAGTGTTATCGCCGTCGAGTGCGGATATGGGAAGTATTGCACTGAAATCCATCGTCGAGCGGTAGGCATCAATCACCGGTAAAATGGACTCCTTCGTTACCAGATCCACTTTATTAATGAGCAGAAATATTTG
>Ga0209253_10005069_pt1 | contig 11441 bp, 10 predicted proteins | sample FrelakmetBRP12BR_FD_187145 | JGI IMG/M metagenome (GOLD analysis project Ga0209253, IMG submission 187145) | Freshwater lake sediment microbial communities from the University of Notre Dame, USA, for methane emissions studies - BRP12 BR (SPAdes)... | ecosystem: Environmental > Aquatic >...
CTGAAGACCTCCGGCAGCGGAATGACGCAGGCTGCGGTGTCGGCGAGTTCGCCGTCGCCGATCGACAGCGGCAGCACGTCCGGGCGCGTCCCGAGCGTGCCTGATTCGTAGATCAGCACCACATCGGGCGCATGCGTGAGGCGCGCGAGATTGCACGCGGCACTCGGCAAGCCGATGCCGACGAAACAGACGCAACCGTCCCACAGCTGGCGCGCGGCGGCGACCGTCATCATTTCGTCGCGGGTCCAGCCGCTCATGCGACCTCCTGCAGGCTGGCCAGGAACGCTGCGTGATCGCGGCTCGCCAGGACGTGCCGGTTCATCCAGGCGAGGAAGACTTCGCGCTCGCGTGCGATCGTATCCCAGCGTTGATAGAAGCTGTTGTCGCGCGCGTAATGATCGTGGACGTACGATGGGTACGCGCCGCCCCGGCACTGTGCCACGGCACTTACGATCCAGTGCGGCAGCACGATGCCATTCATGGCGGGCGGCAGTTCGTCGACGATCTCCTCGACCGTCACGATCAAGGTACGGGCAGCGAACGCAGCCTCGCGCTGGGCGCCGACGATGCCGTGCATCGCCACGTTGCCGCGCCGGTCGGCGCGCTGTGCATGCAGGATCGTGACGTCTGGATTGAGCGCGGGCACCGCTGCCAGCCGCTCGCCCGTGAACGGGCAATCGACGCTGCGGATGCGCGGATTGACGGACGGCAGGTCGGTGCCGAGGTAGCCGCGCAGCGTCGCGAACGGCAGCCCGGCGGCGCCTGCGCTGTAGGCCGCAGCCACGCCGGCATGGGTGTGCTCGTCGAGCGCGAGCGGCGCGGGCCACTGGTGTTCGACGGCATCCCGCAGTCGGTGCAGCGAGCCAACGCCGGGATTGCCGCCCCAGGAGAACGTGAGCCTGCTCGCGCAGCCCATGCCGATCATCTGGTCGTAGACCAGGTCCGGCGTCATGCGCACGAGATGCAGGTTGCGACGGCCCTGCCGGATGATCTCGTGTCCCGCCGCGAACGGGATCAGGTGCGTGAAGCCCTCGAGCGCAACGCAGGCACCGTCGCGTACGTGCGCGGCGATCGCATCACTCAGCGTCGTGACCTTCGACGTCACCGTTCGACCACCGTGCGCGACTGTTCGCGCTGATATTGCGCGAGGTAATAGAAAGACGCGATGGCCTTGCCGGTGGAACCGGAGCCTTTCCAGCCGCCGAATGGCTGGTAGCCGGGCCAGGCGCCCGTCGTGGCGCCCTGGCGTCGATTGGCATAGGTGACGCCGGCCTCGATGTTCTCGTGGAACCACGGGACTTCGTCGGCGCCGCCGTAGAAACCTGCCGTGAGCCCGAGGTTCGTGTCGTTGGCGAGCTGCATGGCCTCGTCGCGACCCTTGACTCGATGCAGCATGAGGATCGGCAGGAACATCTCGTGCCGCCACAGCGAATGCGTGAGCGGCGCCTCCGCCAGCACGGGTTGCACGTAATGGCCGCGCGTCGACTCCGCCGCGTTGATTCCGCGCGCGCCTGTGATCAGCGTGGCGCCGCCTGCCTGGAGGTCGCGCAGGTACCGTGCGTGATTCGCCGCGGCGTTCCCATTGATGACCGGGCCGAGCCAATTCTCGCGGTGGCAGGGATCGCCGATACGGATCGCGTCGATCTGCGCGCGCATGCGCTCGATCAATTCATCGGCCACCGCGCGGTCGACGTACAGGCGCGAGAGGGCGGAACACTTCTGGCCGCCCATGCCGTAGGCCGAGCGGACGATACCGGCGGCGGCATCGTCGAGACTGGCTCGCGCCGTGACGATGCAGGGATTCTTGCCTCCCATCTCGGCAATGCACGGCCGGGGCCAGGGTCCCGATGCCATGCGCTGCAGCAGCTGCGTGCCGACCGCAACGGAACCGGTGAAGGTGATGCCGGCCGTCGCGGGATGCGCCGACAGGGCTTCGCCGACCTCGCGACCCGAGCCCGAGAGGTACTGAAACACGCCGGGTGGCAGCCCCGCGTCGCGGATGCAGTCCGCGAGCAAGCGCCCCGCCCAGGGCGTATCCGTCGCGCCCTTGACGACGACGGTGTTGCCGGTGACGAGTGCAGCGGCCGTCGGGCCGCCGGCGAGCGCGAGCGGAAAATTGAAGGGTGCAATCACTACCCACGCGCCATACGGGCGCATGACGCTGCGGTTGCGCGAGACGGTGTCCGGCAACGGGTCGTTCGGCAACTCGTGCTCGTAGCTGCCGTGTTGCTCGAAATCGTCGGCGTAGTGCCGGAAGAAGTCGACCGTCTCCTGCGCCTCGCCGAGCGCTTCCATCCTGTTCTTGCCGACTTCGAGGGCGAGTGCTGCTGCGATTTCGTAAACGCGCGCTTCCATGATCTCCGCGACCCGGCGCAGCAGGCGCACTCGGTCGCTGCCCGGCGTGGCGCGCCACGCCGGGAACGCCTTGCGCGCGGCGTCCATGGCGGCGCTGGCGTCCTGTTCAGTCGCCACGGCGAACTCACCGAGCTGGATGTCGCAGTCGATCGGGCTGCTGCGGGAATCGTAGTGCGCGGCGGGCGTGTCCCCGCCATGCAGGAACAGCGGGTGACGGCCGCCGAGCGCGGAACGCACGGTGACCAACGCCGCGTCGAAGCGCTCGTGCATTTCCGGTGGCGGGTCGAACATCGTGGCGTAGGTGAGGCGAAAGCTCATGGCGGGCTCGGTTCGATGGGGTTCAGGCGGGGAAGAAGCGCGCCAGCAGGCGATCCAGCAGCGCCAGCGAGTCGGCGAGGTCGCGTTCGTCGATGACGAGCGGCGGTGCGACCAGGATCAGGTTGCCGCGCGCGCCGAAGGACACGCCCTCGTCGAGTGCAGCCTGCAGCAAGGCAGCCAGTGGCGGCGGCGTCTGGGGCCAGGGTGCCAACGGTTCGCGCGTAGCGCGATCAGCGACGAGTTCGAGCACGGCAAACAGCCCGTGTCCACCGCGCACGTCACCGATGACCGGATGCCGATCGGCCAGCCGCCGAAGTTCGCGCTCCAGTTCTGCGCCGAGCTGACGCGAGCGCTCGATCAGGTGTTCGTCGCGGTACGCATCGATGGCAGCCACGCCCGCGGCGCAGGACAATGGATGCCCGCAGTACGTCAACCCGGTGACGAGCACCTGGTTTGCAAGTCGTTCGGCGATCTCATGCGATATCACCACGGCCCCCAGGGGCATCATCGCGCCCGTGAGGCCTTTCGCGAGCGTGATGGCGTCCGGCCGGCCGGCTTCGCCGTAGCGCTGCCAGGCGAACCATTCGCCGCAGCGGCCGAAGCCGCTCATGACTTCGTCGGCGATCAACGGAATGCCGCGCTGCCGCGTGACGCGACGCACAGCCGGCCAGTAGCTGTCCGGCGCGACGATGCCGTTGGAGCCGGCGTTTGGTTCCACGATCACGGCGGCGACACGGTCGGCGCCAAAAAGATCGATGCGTCGCCCGATTGCATCCGCCGCCAGCTCGCCGCATGCCGCCGCGTCCTGGCTGCCGAAAGGACAGCGATAGCCATACGGTGGCTCGACGTGGGTGACGCCCATCGCGTCGGGGTCGATCATGGCGCGCGTTCGGGTGTCACCGGACAGGGCCATCGCCAGGTGCGTCGAGCCGTGGTACGAACGATCGCGCGCCACCACGAATCCCTTCGGCTTGCCGAAGGCCTGCCGCACGATCTTGACGGCGTGCTCGTTGGCGTCGGCGCCGCCCAGCGTGAAGAACACGCGGCCGCCCTCGAATCCACTCAGTTCGAGCAGGCGGGCCGCCAGGTCGGCGCGCGGCTTTGCGCCCCAGGCGTTCGTCACGAAACACAACTGCTCCGCCTGCGCGCGGATCGCCGCGACGACGCGCGGATGCTGGTGCCCGAGATTGCTGCACTCCGCGAGGCTGCTCATGTCGAGCACGCGGCGCCCATCTTCCAGGTGCAGCCAGGCTCCGGCGCCACCCACGACGGTCGGCGCGTTCCAGGCGGACTGTGCGCACCAGCTATGGAGGACGGTGTCGCGTTCGGAAGTCATGCGACCCCGGTTACAGAAAAGGTCATGGGTTGTGCGCCCCGCAGCGCTTGATCTGCTCGAGCAATGCGTCGGCCGACAGGGGCCGGCCAAGCAGGTCCTGCAGCAACCGCCGTGTGTCGCGTTCGGAGCCGTACCGCAGCAGTTGCCCGCTCAACCAGCCATACCAGCGTGGGTTGCCGGTATCGAACGGCCCGATTTCCGCTGCGGTGCGTGCACGCATTTCCGCCGTCAGCAGGGCACCCAACCCGTAATTGACCATGTAGCCCGGATTGCCCGCGAGCTGCACGCGCATTGCCCACCACGGGATCTCTGGATGCGGGACCACGCGCAGGTACTCGTGCGTGATGCCGGTCCACACTGAATTCGGATCCAGGGCAGGGTCGCGCAGCATGCGCAGTTCGAACAACGACCAGGCCACATCGAGCATCACGTTCGCAAACAAGGCGCGCATCGACGCGGCTTCGCCTACGGCAGTGCCCAGGTAGCGTTGCTGCCAGACCGGCTCGTGCACGCTCCACGACGGGACGTCGGCGAACGCTTCGGTAAACAATGTATCGGGCCAGTCCATGAAGGCGGGTCGTGTGTGTATCGCGCTCACGTGCACGGCATGACCGTTCTCGTGCACCAGTTCGTTGAGTGAGAACAGGCCGCCGACCGGGTACGTTCCGAGCACTCGCGCAATCGGGCGATGCCATTCGTCCTGCACAGCGCGGCCGCGTACGAGGAAGTCGGAGTAGGCGAGCGGCGACTTGTCCGGACGCGATTCGAGATCGAACACCACGCCGAGTTGCGTGAGGTCCGCCCCGAGGTCGCGGTAGAAGCGCTGATTCACGGGCAACAGCGCCGTCGCGGGAATGCGTGCCTGCAGCTCGCGGTTGGCCACACCGTTGACGTAACGGAAGTCCCACGGCTCGATGGGATCGGCGGGATTCGCGTCGCGCCAGGCTTCCAGCACCTGCACGAGCCAGCGCTCGACGTCCGTCGTCGCGACGCCGATGGCGCGTGCCGCCGCATCGATCTGCGAGCCGTTCCTGCGCGCGTCGGCGGCGGCCATCGCGATCATGCGCCGATACGGGCTGTCGGCCTCGCCGCGGCCATTGAGCGCCGTCCAGAGCGGCACGAAGGCTGCAAAGAGTGCTTGCCGCTTGGCGCGGTCCTCGACGACGTGCAGCAGCTGCAGCGCGGTGCCGCGATCGATGGTGCCGCCGTCGTACTGCAGGCCATTGCCATGCTGGACGTAGCAGCTGACCAGCGCTGCACGCAGCGAAGAGTAGTCGAGGTCGCGGCGCTGGGCATCGGCACACGTGCGGACCTGAACCCCCGCCGTGGTGTCGTCCGCGGCCAGCTCCGTCACCGAGCGGCGCATCGATGCCACGGCGTCACGGTCAGCAGCGTCGAGTGTGCCGGGCTCGATACGCGACATGGCCTCGTCGAACTGCTTGCGCTGTGCGTCGAGCCGCGTCGTCCATGCGGCAAGGTCCTTGCCGCCGAACGACTTGGCACCGCCGGACTCGATAAAACCGATCGCGCCCACGGCGTCGAGGTAGTCGAGGAAAGCAGATTCTGCCGTCGCAACGGTTACCTTCGGTGGGGTGGCCGCCGACGCCCCGGAAAAGGTGGCACCAAGAGCGAGCAAAACAAGGAGCCTGCCGAGGATCTGCATGGCCGAATCATAGCCATGCCACCCACGAAGAGCGATCCCGGATCGCCCTTGGTCGCTGGCGCCCCGACTCAGCGTGACAACACCGCGAGCACGAGCAGGGCGGCACCGATGCCGACGAGTACTGCAATCATCCGGCCCCAGCGACTTGCTGCGGCCACCGGTTGCGAGTCAGGCAGAGCCAGGGGGGCCATGGTCTCGAAACCGGCGGGGAAGAAACGTGCCTGCACGACGGGAATGGGGCTGCGCCCCGAGCTGCGAATGCGAACGATGTGCGCGCTGTAGCGACTCCCTTGCTGCAGGAGCGGAACGAACTGCCGGGACTCGGCATCGGGCACGAAGCCGATCCGGGCGCCGTCAGGCAGCTGCACAGCGATCGCTGCGTCGCCGCGCGGGCCGGCCGCCACGAGTTCGAGCGTGACCGCCAGGCCAGCCGCAGCTTGCTGCTCGATCAGCGCAGGCCGACCTGCCTGTCGCACCCCAGCCACCATGAAGATGACGTCGACGATCGGCGCTGGCTCTGCCCCGGCAGCAGCGGGCTGCACAGCGGGGACCGGCGCGGGTGCCGACAGGTCGGACGATTCCGCTCTTGCGCGTGCCGCGTACGCCTGTTGCCGGGCTTCGAAGGGCAGCACCGCTTCGACCGCGCGATAAACTTCCTTGTATTCCTCCGCCGTGATCCTGCCGTCGGCGAGCACGCGCTCGATCACGCCACGCAGGAAGCGTGCGGCCTGCATTTCAGCCGCTTCGGCGTCTCCCAGCCATTGCCGCAGCCCTGCGATCTCTTCCGGCGCCAGGCGACCGTCGGCCGTCACGGTCTGGCACAACGACAGCAGTTCGGCGCCGAGCTCGGTCGCGAGTTGCGGCCTGGTCAGCGTGAACTGGCGGGTAAGGTAGGTCGGCAGTCCAGTCCCGGTCATGCGCCCACCTCGCCCGGTGTCTCGACTTGTGCACAGAGCACGCGGCCTTGCCGGGAGGCGCGCGCGATGTCGCCGACGGAAGAAGGCGCGGTGAGCATGTAGAGCGTCCTGCCGTCGGCGCCACCGAGCGCGCACGCGAAGCAGGGCTGGTCCGTCTCGACGGTGGCGACGATCTCGCCTCCCGGTGCGAACAACACGCATTCGGGGCCGATGGCGTTGGCGATCCAGACGTGGCCGTTGCGGTCGAGGCAGATGCCATCGGGCGCACGCATGCCGACCGGCGCCCAGACTCGCCGGTTCGACAAGGCGCCATCCACTGCGATGTCGAACGCGGTCAATCGCAGCGCAAGCGTCTCGGCGATGATCAGCGTCCTGCCGCCCGGTGCGATGACGCTGCCGTTCGGGAAATGCAGGTCCGGGCTCGCGACATGCACGCTACCGTCCGGGTCGACTCGTGCGAGCACAGCTGTGGGGTGGTCCGCGAGCACGCCTTCGACGCCGCGCGTGCGCAGCGCATGATCGAGATCGAATCCAAAGTTGCCGACGTAAGCCCGGCCGAGCCGGTCGACGACCATGTCGTTGCAGTGGAACGTCGCGAGAGCCGCCAGGTCGGCGTGAACCTTGATGCCATCGGCATCGACCCGCAGTACCTGTCTGCGGTGCATCGACACCACCAGCAGCCGGCCGTCCGGCAGCCAGCCCAGCCCACTGGGCTGGTCGTCGATTTCGAGCTCCGTGCGCACGTTGCCGTTCGCATCCATCGACCGGACGGCATGGTCGTAGAAATCGCTGAACCACAGCCGGCCGTCACGCCAGCGGGGTCCCTCGCCGAAATAGAGCCCGTCGGCGATCGCCGTTGCCCGTGTCATGCCTGTTCCCCTGGTCAGCGCCGGACCTTGATCTGCAATTCGTTGCGACGGTAATCGATCACCAGTGTATCGAGCGCGCCGAGAACGTCCATGCCGATGATCAGTGCCGGCTTCGACAGCAGCTGCCAGTGCTCGAAGATGTGCAGTTCGCTGAACATGATTTCAGCGTTCTTCACCAGCAGGTCGCCTGCAACGATGCTCGGAATCCGTACCCGTACTGCCTGCTGGACATCCTCGGTGACGCCAATGATCGCATCGTCGTAGGGGTCCTGCGCGCCGCGCCGGCGGGCAAGGGCTTCGCGCAGTGCCAGGTTGCCGACGGTCACCTGCGCGCCCGAATCGATCACGGCCGTGGTGCGAACCGGTCCGACCATGGCCTCGATGCGCATGCCGCGGTTCACGCCGTACCTGAACGGCACCGTCGAGAATCCAGCAGGAGCGGCGGCGTTGTGCGAGCGAATGATGCTGATCCGGTCCTTGAGGAACTCGATATGGATGCGCTTGTTCTTCATGCCTTCCGCGCCGAGCACGCCGTCTGCACCACCGAAGGCATCGGCGACGACAGGCAGGGTCGCGTTTTCTATCACCAGTTCGCCGAACTCGAGGGTGTCGGCCAGGACGGCCGGCACGATGGCCGAGCCAGTCACGCCGCGCAGTCTCACCGGCTTGGCGCGCACCGGCAGGCCGGCATCGTCGACCACCCGCTGGATGACCGCCGACCGGGTGGCGCCGGTGTCCAGCACCAGTCGGTAAGGCCCCTTGCCGTTGATCAGGACGGGGGCCCAGATGCGGCCGATCCGGTCGCGCGTCGTGGGCGCGACGTAACGCGGTTCGGGTGCACTGACCACCACTTCTTCGACGCGCTGGGGTTCCTGTGTCTCGGACTGGGCCAGTGCATGGGACCCGGGCAGGTGGGCGACCAGGACCCACGCGGCGAAGGCAAGCGTGGGCGCCGCGGGCTGCCGGAAGGTGCGGAATGAATCGGCCATGCCAAGGCTATAGCACCTGACGGGTTGCTGTGAGCAGGATCCACGGCTTTCAGTTAGTATTTTGGGGCGCTGCAACGGAGTGAGTCGTCCTGAGTCCTTCTCGTCGCCATTGGCTGGTCGCCTTCGCGCTGATTGCGTTCCTGTTTGCGCAATCGGCGGCGATGCTGCATGAATTCAGCCATGCCGCCAGCGGACCCGACCAGCAGCTCCCGGCCGGCGAGCGTACGACCCTCTGCAAGGAATGCGTCTCGCACGCGCCGCTGCTGGCCATGGCAGGCAGCGGCGCGGTCGTCCTCTTGCTGGCTCTTCAGGTCTCGGGCCTGCTGCGGCCCTGCCGCTTCGAAGCCCCGGCGTTGCGCCCCGCGCGCCGCGCCTTTCTCGCCCGCGCACCTCCTCGCTGAACGAACGAATCGCTCGCTCACGCCGGCCGCCATGCGGCCGGTCTGCCTGCATTCAACGAGGATCCTCCAATGGGACACTTTTCCCGCATCATTGGGCCTGTGGCTGTCGCCGCCCTGGTCGCCCCTGTCACCGTTCGGGCCGCTGACGACGTCGACGCCCTTCGTGCCGAGATTGCAGCACTCAAGGCCGAGTACGCGCTGCGTGTCACCGCGCTCGAAACCCGTATCGATCAACTGGAGACGACGGCAACGGTGGCGGCCGCTGCACCGGTGGAGCCGCCGCCCCCGGCGCCGTCGGCACCTGCCCGCAATTCGTCTGCGTTCAATCCTGCCATCTCGGTGATCCTGGCCGGCAACTATGCCGATCTGTCGCAGGATCCCACCGATTACAATTTCGCCGGCTTCATGCCGAGCGGGGGCGAAATCGGCCCTGGCGAGCGCAGCTTCAATCTCGGCGAGTCCGAGATCACGTTTTCTGCCAGCGTCGATCCTTACTTCTCGGCGAACCTCACCGTGGCGCTGTCGCCCGAGAACGAGCTCGGCGTCGAGGAAGCATTCTTCCGCACGACGTCACTCCCGGCGGGATTCTCCGTCAAGGGTGGAAGGTTCTTCTCCGGTTTCGGCTATCTGAACGAGATCCACGCGCACGCCTGGGACTTCATCGACCAGCCGCTCGTCTACCAGGCATTCATGGCCGGGCAATACGCGGAGGACGGCGTGCAGGTGAAGTGGCTCGCGCCGACCGACCTGTTCCTGGAGTTCGGCGCCGAAACGGGCAACGGCAATGCGTTCCCGGGGACGAGGCTCGAGCGTAATGGCCTGAACGGCGTCACGCTCTTTGCCCACACGGGCGGCGACCTCGGCGACACCATCGGCTGGCGCGCAGGACTGTCATGGGTCGATCTGGATGCCGAGGATCGTGCCTACGAAGACGTCGACAGCTTCGGGAGCCCGGTCGTCAACGCCTTTACGGGCAGTTCCGAGACCTGGATTGCCGACGCGACCCTGAAATGGACGCCGACCGGCGATTCACGTCGCCGCGCGCTGAAGCTGCAGGCCGAGTACATGGAACGCACGGAAGACGGTGATCTCGCCTTCGACGTCGACGGGTCCAACCTGCTTGACGGCTATCGCAGCCGCCAATCGGGCTGGTACGTGCAGGGCGTCTACCAGTTCATGCCGCGCTGGCGCGTCGGACTGCGTTACGACGAGATGGACTCAGGATCGACGCGCATCGGCCTCGTGCGCAGCGGGGAACTGCTGGCGACGGATTTCCCGCTGTTGTTGCCGGGCTCGCCAAGCCGTGTCACCACCATGGTCGACTGGAGCCCGAGCGAGTTCTCGCGGCTGCGCGCGCAGTACGCGTGGGACGATGCGCGTGACGCCGACACGGATCAACAGTTTTTCGTCCAGTACATCTACGCGATCGGCGCCCATGGCGCCCACAAGTTCTAGGAGACGACCATGAACCGATTCATCAGGGGCTTGTGCCTGGCATTGACGCTCATTGCCGCGTTGCCGGCCCAGGCCGCGATCAAGGTGCTGGCAACCACCGCCGACTGGGGTGCGCTCGCCACCGAACTGGGCGGCGACAAGGTCAACGTCTACACCGCGACCAACGCATTGCAGGACGTGCATCGGGTCGATGCCAAGCCGAGCCTCGTTGCCCGCGCGCGCTCAGCGGACCTGTTGGTCGCCAATGGGGCCGAGCTCGAGATCGGCTGGCTGCCCGTGCTGTTGCAGGAATCCGGCAACCCGCGTATCCAGCCGGGCTCGCCCGGATACTTCGAGGCGACCTCCGCGCTGCGTCTGCTCGATATCCCGACCTCCGTCGATCGTTCGATGGGCGACGTTCATCCTTTGGGGAATCCACACGTGCAACTGGATCCGCGCAACGTCGCGCTCGTCGCGAAGGCGCTGACGGCACGGCTTGCGGTCGTCGACGCGCCGAACGCGAGCTACTACCAGTCGCGCGGTGCCGACTTCCAGGCGCGCTGGCAACAGGCGATGACACGCTGGACTTCACAGGGAGCCGCGCTCAAGGGCGTGCCGGTCGTCGTGATGCACAAGGATCAGACGTATCTCGTGCACTGGCTCGGCATGCAGGAACTCGCAGCGATCGAGCCGAAACCCGGCGTGCCGCCGAGCGCCGGCTACCTGGCGAGCCTGGTTTCGAAGCTGTCGGCCACGCCTCCGCGCATGATCCTGGTCAATGCCTACAATGACCCGAAGGCGGCGCAGTGGCTGTCGGAGCGGGTCAAGGCGAAGGTCGTCACGCTGCCATTCTCGGTGGGTGGCACGCCGGAGGCCAAGGATCTCTTCGGACTGTTCGACGATACCCTCAACAGGCTCACGGCGGCCGCGAGATGAACGACCTCGCCGGCGACATCAGCATCCTCTGGCCGGCCTTGGTGGCCGGCGTCCTCGTCGTCCTGTCGCACGTGCCACTCGGGCAGCAGGTGCTCAGGCGCGGCATCGTGTTCATCGATCTCGCCATTGCGCAAGTTGCCGGCCTCGGCGTCATCGCCGCGCATTCCGTCGGCTTCGAATCGCAGGGTTGGATGACCCAGGCCGCCGCGGTCGTGGCAGCATT
>Ga0209253_10005070_pt1 | contig 11440 bp, 10 predicted proteins | sample FrelakmetBRP12BR_FD_187145 | JGI IMG/M metagenome (GOLD analysis project Ga0209253, IMG submission 187145) | Freshwater lake sediment microbial communities from the University of Notre Dame, USA, for methane emissions studies - BRP12 BR (SPAdes)... | ecosystem: Environmental > Aquatic >...
CGGGGTGGCCGTGGAACGTCGCGTCGGCGTGCATGTGGTGCGCGATGCCGTAGGCCAGCGTCTCCGCATCGCGGCCGCCGCTCGCGCGAAGCCGCCGCAGCACGACGAGCGGCAGCGGGCGCACCGCGAGCAGCGGCCAGAGGTCCGGCAGCGCCGCGCCCACGTGGGTGAGCGGCGGCAGGGCCTCGCCGAGCACCCGGTCGTGCGAGAGGAAGTTCACGCGCTCCCTCTATGCCATAGCGCTACCGCTGCTGACGGCACAGGTGCCGGCGGACGGTGATGTTGGACGCCGCCGCGGCGCCCCGCAGGCGCGGAGATGGCTAGGCCGCAGGCAACGTTACCTGCGCCTCGAGGCGCCGGCGCAGCGCGGGCGGCACCGCTGCGCCGACGGCGGCAAGGTCGAGCCGCGGCACGCCGCCGGTGTGGACGAAGGCGCGGCGGAGCACGCGGTCGTCCCACACCGCGCCGAGGTCGTAGCGCGTCAGGTGCTCGGTGCGCACCGCCTGGCCCAGGCCGCCCAGCATGGCAGTCACGATCCGGTTGGCGAAGTTCACGAAGACCGAGGACTCGTTCGGGTCGTCGATGGGGCCATGGCGCACGTGCTGCGGGGTCGCGGCCCGGCCCTCCAGCAGCCAGGCGAGCGAGGTGATGTCGTGCGCCACGACGGACGGGCTGGCGAAGACCAGGCCGGTGTCCGGCGCGTGCACGTGCCCGTCGTCGGGGCCGAAGGTGGTCAGGATCTGCGTCGCGCTGGTGAGCACGAGCCGCTGCGTGGCGAGCAGGGTCGGCACCGTGTTCGCGTCGGCGGTCTTCTCCGAGAAGGTCGCGGCGTCGCGGTGGTACTCGAGCCGGGCGTCGTGCCGCCACCAGCCGACGGCGGCCTTGAGCCCCAGCGTGCTCCCGGCGAGGAGATGGCGGGCGCAGCGGGGCATCAGCACCACGTGATCCACCTCGCGCAGCACGGCGGGCAGCATGACCGGTCCGGCCCAGCTTCCGGCGACCGTGGGGCGCTCCTCGTAGAAGGCGTCCCAGCCGGCCTCCTCGAAGGCGTGCAGCTCGGCCCCTGCCTCGCTCGCCGCGCGGGCGATCCCGTTGCGCTGCATCAGCGCGCGGCTGCTGCCGCGCAGGCCGTCCTTCCAGAAGCGCACGAACTGCACGCCGGACATGTCGGCCACGATGACGCGGCCGGCGCCCCGCTCGCGCAGGAGCTCGACCATGGCGCGGATGGCGACCGGATCGGTCGTGGCCGGGTAGGCGTTGCCGGAGTTGCAGGTCACCTTGAGCAGCACGGTGTCGCCGCGGGAGAGCCAGGCGAGGTCGTCGAGCGCGAGCGCGGTCGCGCGCACGGCGGCTGCGGTCGCCTCCGGCCCGCTCCCCCGCGGCACGCCGGCGAGAACGACGGGCACTGGCGCGCCCGGCCCGTGCGCGAGCGAGGGGGCGGGCCGCGGAGGCACGTCGGCGCGCAGGCAGCCCGGGGCGGCGAGCGACGCGAGCCCACCGGCGGTGAGGGCCGCGAAGCGGCGGCGGGTGAGGCCGCCGCCGGCGGCCGAAGGGACGGAAGGACCGTTCGCGTGCATGCGCTGCATCTCCGAAGGGGCGACTGCCCGGCACCCAGGCCATACCCCCGCACGCCCCCCTCGTGCTAGGCGGCTCCCGATGGGGACCGAGCCGTCGTCGACCTGGAAGCGGTGCTCCACGTGCAAGCGGGAGATCGGGTTCCTGCAGCGATACTGGGCGTGCAACGTGTCCACCTGCAACCGCACGCGCACCGCGCTCGCGTTCTGCTCGGTGGGCTGCTGGGACGCGCACGTGCCCATGCTGCGCCACCGCGACGCCTGGGCCGAGGAGCGACAGGCCCCGAGCCAGGCGAGATGGACGCAGGAGCAGCGGGCAGCCGCGGAGAAGGAGCGCCAGCGCGCGGCGCGCGCTCGACGCGGCGGGTGACACGGGCGGCGGGCCGGCAGGATGCCCGCGGACCGGTGGGTCGCGAACGGCGCCACGGGTTGACTGCCGAGCCGCACGGGAGAGAGGCTCCGCGCGCGATGGACGATGCGCGCCGGGAGCCGATCGAGGTGCCGCTGGACGCGCTCAGCGCCGAGGCGCTGCGTGGCCTGATCGAGGAGTTCGTCACCCGCGGCGGCACCGACTACGGCCTGCGCGAGCGCAGCCTCGAGGAGAAGGCCCGGGACGTCCGCCGTCGGCTCGAGCACGGCGAGGCGAGAATCGTCTTCGATCCCGCATCGGGAACGGCCAACATCGTCGTCGCGCGCCGCTAGCGTCGGGCTGGCGACCAGCGCGCGCCTTGCCCGGGTCGGGCCCGATGGACTACAGCCCGCGTGATGACGGAGACCCGCCGCCCCCGGAGGCCACGCCATGCGCTCGCCGCGCTCGCCGCCCTCTCCCTCGCCGGCTGCGCCGCCACGCGCAGCCAGGAGACGGCCGCACCCGAGCTCGTCACCGTGCCGGCGCTGGTCGAGATGGCCGCGCAGGGCACGCTGATCAGCACGATGTACGGCGAGGTGCAGCGCTCGGGAACGGTCTACCGGCTCACGCTGGCGCAGCGTGCGGCGATGCGCGACGCCGGCGTCCCGGCCTCGCTGCTCGGCAGCCTGCAGCTCGGCTACGAGCACGCCATCCGCGCCAACCCGTCACTGGCGACCTCCGACGAGCAGTGGCACGAGATCGGCGGCTTCTGGTACGGCGGCCTGCCGTTCGGCTGGCCGCGCGAGTGGGTGGTCGGTGGCCCGCCGCTGGGCGGCGCGCTCCGGCGCGGCGAGTAGCGACCGGGGGGCGCCGACGCGGCCCGTCGCCCCGCTCGCGTGCACGGGCGTACGCGTGGACCTGGGCTGAGCTTCTCATGGAGGTACGCGATCTCCGCGGCACACCCATCCACGACATGCCCTGCGCGGTCTGACGTCGCCGAGTAGTTGGCTCAGAGGCTCCAATCCGGCCGCATGCGTTCGGGCCAGGTATCGGCGAGTTCTCGGGCCCGCTCTCCTAGCCACGCCCGCCCGGATGGCCAGATGTCGGGGAGCGCGCTGGATGCCACGGTAGCCAGGCCTGCGGCGCCCAGTGCGGTCGTCCACCCGATCGGGCCAAGGGGCGTACAGCCGCAGAATTGGCTCAATCCCGGCGTCTGTACGATGGCGCCCAGCGCGGCGAAAGTGCCGAGCCCCGTCGCGATCACGAGCGGGCTGCGTCCCCCCCTCGCGAGGGTCTGCCCTAGCTGCGCGCCAACCAGCGCGACGAACGCCACCGTACTCGCGTGGGCGGGAGAGCGGCCAGGGCGCGCCGCAAGCCAGGCACCACCCGCCGCTCCGGCCGTCGTCATCGCGCGCCACACGATCTCGTCGGTGAGCGCACTGCCGAGCGACGCCTCGGGCCCCTCGTAGAGCAGCGCCGCCGCCGAGGCGTGGGGTGGCGGGCGAAGGGCGATCGCCATCGCGGGCGCCACGTCGGTCAGCAGATTCACCAGCAGCAGCTGGCGCGCGTTCAAGGGCGAGCGGCCGGAGAGCACGCCCGACGCCACGGCGAATCCGAGCTCGCCCAGGTTTCCGCCCACCAGGACGGCGACGGCATCGCGGACTGACACCCACATGGCACGGCCTTCGAGGATGGCATCCACCAGCGTCTCGATGCGGTCGTCGGTGACGACCAGGTCCGCGGCATCGAGTGCCGAGGCCGCTCCACGGCCGAGGGCGATACCCACGTTGGCCATCCGGATCGCGGCTGCATCGTTGGCTCCGTCGCCCGTCATGGCGACGACGCGTCCCGCCCGCTGGAACGCGCCGACGAGCCGGACCTTGTGCGCCGGCGTGACGCGAGCAAACACGCGGGTGCGGTCGAGAACGACCGCGAGCACGGTGTCATCCATCTCGTCGAGCTCGGGACCCGTGATCACCGGACCGTCCGACCCGAGCCCGAGCTCGCGGGCGATGCGCGACGCAGTGCTCGGATGGTCCCCCGTCATCATCACGGCTTCCACGCCGGCGAGCCGCATGCCGTGCAGTGAGGCGCTCGCCGTCGCCCGAACCGGATCGCTCAAGGCGACGAAGCCCCGGAAGCAGAGGTCGGTGACGTTCGTCGCATCGCACACCGCGTCGAGCGGGAGCCCGCGCTCCGCAACCGCCAGCACTCGCAGCCCCTGCCCCGCGAGCCGGGATGCGTCCTCCTCGAGGCGCGCCAGGGCATCGGCGTCGAGCCGCAGGGTGACGTCGCCGCGGCGGTGCTCGCAGCAGCGCGCAAGCACGGTCTCGGGCGCTCCCTTCACGCTCGCGAGAAGCCCCTCGGCCGTTCGCCCGAGCACGGCGTGAAAACCCCGACCGGGCTCGAACGGCAGCTCGGCCAGTCGAAGCCATCCGGACGTACCCTCGCCGACGGTGACCTGCGCGTCCCTCGCGCCGTCGACCAGGGCCCGATCGGTGGGATGGGGAAGCACAGCGCCGTCGTCCGCGTCCGGAGATGCCCGCAAGGCGGCGGCGAGAATGGCGCGTGCCGACGCATCCAGCCGAGCGGTGTCGGTCTCGGTGCCGGCGTGCCACACCGAGCGGAGCCGGAGGCGCCCTTCGGTCACCGTCCCGGTCTTGTCCAGACACACGACGTCGACGCGCCCGAGCGCTTCGATCGTGCGGGGGTTTCGCACCAAGACGCCCCGCTCCGAGAGCCGCCTCGCCGCCGCGAGCTGGGCCACCGTCGCGAGCAGCGGGAGCCCTTCGGGGACCGCCGCCACCGCGAGGCTCGTTCCCGTCCCGAGGACCTCGTGTCCCGGGCGTCCCCGGATGAGTCCGGACATCCCGACGGCCGCGCCTCCAATCACCGCGGCCGGCACCATCATGCTGGTGAGGGATTCGAGCCGCGCCTCCACCCCTTCGCGAGGCTTGCGGCCTCTCGCCACGGTCGCGGCGCGGCGCGCTTCCGTGTCGTTGCCGACGGCGACCACGACAGCCACCGTGCTCCCGGCCGCGATGGACGTCCCCTCGTAGAGCATCGACGTCCGATCGGCGACCGCCGGCGCCCTGGATGGCGCCGGCGCCTTGCGGACCGGCAGCGACTCCCCCGTGAGCGTCGATTCGTCCGCCTCCAGGCCCATCGCCTCGACGATCCGGCAGTCCGCGGGGACCGTGTCGCCCGCCCGAAGCGACACCACGTCGCCCGCGACGATCTCGCCGGCATCGACGCGACCCTCGGCGCCGTCGCGACGCACGCACACGGTGGGCCGCGTGTCGTCCGCGAGCGCGTCGATCGCGTGGTCGGTCCGAACCCGTTGCACGCCCCCGATGAGGGCGTTCAAGGCCACGACCGCCGTCACCATCCCGGCGTCGACGATGGAGCCCGCCGCGGCCGACAGACCGGCGCCGACCGCGAGGAGCGGCGTCAGCGGGTTGCGCAACTGATCCACGACCGCCTCGCCGAGGCGCACGAGCGTCCCGGGCGGCGAAGGTGGCGGGATCATGCGGCGCAGCGCTTCCGCCCTCGGGAGCCCGTCGAGGGAAGTGCAGAGGCGGTCGAGCACGCTGGTCGCGTCGAGTGCGTGCCAGGGTGTCGTGTCGCGCCGCGCCGGAGGCGGCTTGAGCGCAAGCGCCGCGCTCATCCGGACGCCGTTGGCGAGCGCGAGGATGCTCGCCACGTTGACGGCGTTCATCACCCGACCCGACGCGTCCGGGCTCAGTCCCGCGAACGAGATGAGCAGACCCACGGCCGCTCCGGCCCCCGCGAGCTCGACGCTCTGCATCGCCACACGGCGTGCGGCACGACACGCGTCCACTACGAAGCGTGCGTCGTCGAGCGACTCCCCGGCCAGGACGTGCGCATCCCATGCTGGAAGCGTACCTCCCGGCATGAGGGCCACCCCGCAGTCCGCCACCGCAAGCATCGGATGCGGGCCGGCGGAGACGGCGCACACCACCCGCCCCTCGCGTTGGAGACGTCGGACCTCCTCCGCAAGTCCGGCATCGTCCACCAGGACTTCATCGACGCCGAGGTCGAGGAGCGCGGCACCCGGTCGGGCGGTGACCACCACCCGCATGCTGGCGTCCCGCGCCGCGCTGAGCAGGGCTTCGGCATCGGGGTCGAGCGACACCTGGACCTCGGCAATCGCCACGACGGTGTCGCCGTGCCGCAGCGCCAGCCGGTGCGGTTCGTGAACGTCCGTGCCGACCACCGCCTCCGGACGGAGGGCCGCGAGCGTCCAGCCATCCTGCTGCCAGACGGCGGTCGCACAGGTGGGATCGAAGAGCTCGGTGAATCGGCCCCGCGCCGCGGCGGGCTCGATGGGATGGCTGACGACGAGCGTGCCGGGCACGACGTCGGCGCGAAGCAGCAGGCGCGCCGGCAGGACGAGGCAATCGATGCGATCCAGACGCCGCAAGGCCTGACGATCGAGCGGCAGAACCCCACGGAGCGCCAGGACGCGGGCGAGATGCGAGGCGAACGCCTCCCGGCCCAGCCGAGCGGGCTTGGGGAGCCCGCTCAGCAGGGGTGCCGTCGCGTCCGCGATACTTCCGGTCGTGGCGAGCCCGACCCCGAATGCCCCCAGCGACCCGAGGAGCGCCGCGTCGGCGTACCGCTCGATCGGGCCCGGCGGGAGCGGAACCGGCCGCGGCAACGGCTCCCCGGGCGGGGCGTCCGAGTGCCCATCGGCACATAATCCCGGCTCGCGCTCGATCCATGCGGAACGGCGGGCGAGCCGTTCGACGAGCACGAGGCCGTGGTATCCGATGTCGACCATCGGTCCGAGCGGGCTCTGGGCGAGCCCCTGGGCGAACGAGTTGGCGAGGGTGAGCAGAAAGCTCGTCGTCTGGCGACCGAGCTGCTCCTCGGCGACGGCACGCAACCTCGGGGCATCGAACAACGAAAGGAACGCGAGCACGTGGAACTCGACCGGCAGGGTCGGGACGCGCACGACACGCCCGACGACCGCCATGCCGAGCCCGACGACATCGCCGCCCAGCTCGATCAGGCAGCGCACGAGCGGCTCGACGTCCCCCGGGTGCTCGGGCCGCTCCAGGGGAAACGCGACGGCACCGAGCCCGAGCTCCGACTCCACACGGTCGACGACCTCCACGATCGCCTCGAGCTCGCAGATGGCGCGATCGAACACGACGATGGCGCGACCGAGGGCCGCGTTGACGTCGACGCGACTCACGCCCTCGACCCGGAGCAAGGTGTCCCGCAGGCGCTCGCCGAAGGCGGCGTGCTGCACGGGGCTCATCACGCGCAGCTCGACATGGGCACGCGACGCCGTCGCGTGCGCTCGCCGCCCATGCTGGCTCGCGATGTTGAACAGCGGACGGATGAGGTTGAGCAATCTCATGCCCCCTCGGCTCATGAACCCCGAGCCCTCAGGCCACGCTGCTGGTCCGTGCCGCGCCGTCGAGCTCGGCAAGCCAGGCCCGCACACGGGCATCGATGTCGTCCCGCGTCCGGCGCATGGCGTCGCGCGATGCCACCTCGGAGCAACCGTCGCACCCGGGATCGGGAACCTCCCAGCGCAACGTCCGCGCCGCGAAGGGGAAGAGGCGCGGGGCGTTCCGCTCATCCACGGCGCGAAGAATGACGGCCCACCGCACCCCCCGTCGGGCCAGGAACGAACGGAGCGGCTTGGTCTCCAGATGCGAAGCGTCCACACCGATCTCGGCCAGTACCTCTGGAACCAGCCGATGGACGGGCCTCGGCGCGAGGCCGGCACTGCAGCTCGCGAACCGGTCCCCTGCGTGATGCCGGAGCAGCGCCTCCGCCATCTGGCTGCGTAGCGAATTATTGACGCAGAGGAACAACACCATCGGTTTCTCGGCGGGCATCGATCGGCTCTCCTCGGTCAGCGCGGGCCGGTGAGGCCCCCCGATTGCTCCGCTCGATCGACCCACGTCAAGGGGCTGCGAACGGCCAACATGCGCCGCGACGTGCCCCCGTGCGAGCGTCGCATGCGTCGCAGCTGCACGTCTGCCGCCAGGCGAGGAATGTGAACTTTCGATGACACGCCTGACTCGTCATGACGGGAAGGATTCCCGCTGATAGGCGGCATGCCCGGAGGAGACCCTGGTTGGAGATCGGATCGGCGGTCGACGGCAGTGGCCCGGAGCGTGATGGCGGACTTGATGACGCCGCACTTCTGGGCCGTGGTCGAAATCATCGTCCTCAACATCCTGCTGTCCGGGGACAACGCGGTCGTAATAGCCCTCGCCTGCCGCAACCTGCCGCGGAACCAGCGAGGGCTGGCCATCTTCTACGGTGTGATCGGCGCGGTCGTCCTGCGCATCCTCCTCACGGCGTGCGCGGCGCAGCTGCTCGTTCTCCCGTACCTCGGGCTGGCTAGCGCGGCGTTGCTCCTCTGGATCGCGATCAAGCTCGTCGCCCAAGACGATCGTGGCGCCGGCGAGCATACGATATTCGCGAGCGACCGACTCAGCTCGGCCGTGACGACGGTGCTCATCGCGGACCTCGCGATGAGCTTCGACAACGTCGTCGGCGTCGCTGCGGCGGCCAGGGGGAGCTTGCCGCTCCTCATCGTCGGGCTGGCCGTCAGCATTCCGCTCGTCGCCGTCGGCGGCCAGCTCCTCATGAAGCTGATGAATCGCTTCCCCTGGCTCCCGATCGCCGGCGGCGGGCTGCTTGGCTACATCGCGGGTGAGCTCGTCACCCATGACGTGGCGGTGAAGCCCTGGGTCGATGCTCGGATGTGGGAACTCCACCGACTCGTGCCGCTCACAGGGGTCGCGGTCGTCGTCGCGGCGAGCGCATGGCTCCTGCGTCGGGAAGACAGAATCACAGTCGACGAGGCGCTTCGCCTGCAGCGGCCCGTACACCCGCCGCACCTGCCGGGTGCCACCTCGCGGGATTCCACGGCGACGGATGAGCCGGGCGTCGATGGGTAACGTCACGCATCTCGTCCGGGTCGCGGGCGAAGCCGGAGCGCCGGGCCTCGACTGGCTCGCCTCGCTCGTCGCACCCCACCCGCGGTACCGGCCCGATACGGCGTCTTTACGAAGTTGTGATGGCCAGTACACCGCGCTGACATGGTCCGCGGGGACAATAGGTCCCATGTCACCGAGAACGGTCGATTTGATCATTTCCGTGAGCGTTCTCCTGCTCGGCCTGGTGCCGATGGCCTGGCCGGGGACCGGCCCTGCGGTCGTTGGCCTCTTGTTCTGGATCGCGGGCGTGATCGGGCCGCCAGTGGTCGCGCGCGTGTGATCGCGCAGCAGCTCCGCCCGAACGTCTGCATGCGAATCAGCGGCCACAAGATGGACAGCGTCTTCTGGCGCTACCGCATCGTCACGACCGACGAGATGGCGGAGACGTTCCAGAAGCTCGGGGAGGCGGCGCAGAAGGCTGTCTTGGGGGTGAAGCCGCTCCGTCCCCGAGCCTGAACTACACCTCCTCGGCCTCTTCGACCCAAGCGCCGCCGCCGCGGCGACCCCCTCGCGGTCGCGCAGTGGTGACTACGCCGAGTCTCCTCAAGCGAGCGGCGCCGGGCGACCCGTCCGGACGTCGCGGCGCGGTGAGCTCGCCGGCGGCTTGCCGCGGCCCTCGGCCGTCAGCGCCCGCCCCCTACCCGCGCTTCGCCTCCAGCTCGGCCCAGCGGGCGTAGAGTCGCTCGACGGTCTCCTGGGCTTCCTGCAGCGCCCGACAGGCATCGGCCAGCGCCTCGGCGCGCGTGGCGATGGCCGGGTCGTGCGCGGCGTCGTCGCGGCGCGCGACCTCCTCCTCGGCCGCGAGGATCGCGGCTTCCATCCCCTCCCACTCCCGCTGCTCCGCCCAGGTGAGCTTGCGGGCCGGCGGCTTCGCGGCTGCGGGCGCCGCGCGCGGCTTCGGGGCCGCCGCCGGGCGCGCGCGCCGCGCCGCCTCCCACTGGCGGTAGTCGGCATACGCGGTCGCGGCGCCGCTGCCGTCGAGCGCCAGGACCGTCGTGGCCACGCGCTCGAAGAGGAAGCGGTCGTGCGTGACCAGCACGACCGCCCCGGGAAACTCGAGCAGGCTCTCCTCCAGCACTTCGAGCGTCGGGATGTCGAGGTCGTTGGTGGGCTCGTCGAGGACGAGCACGTCGGCAGGCTCGAGCATCAGGGCGGCGAGGAGCACGCGCGCCTGCTCGCCCCCCGAGAGACGGCCGACCGGCATCTCGAGCTGCTCCGGCCGGAAGAGGAAGCGGCGCGCCCAGCCCGCGACGTGGACGGGCCTGCCGGCGAACACCACCTGGTCGCCGTGCGGCGCGAGCGCGCGGCGCAGCGTCGCCTCCCGGTCGAGGCGCGTCCGCTCCTGGTCGAGGGTGACGACGCGCAGCCCGTCGGCGCGCTCGACGCGCCCGGCGTCGGGCGCCAGCTCGCCGGTGAGCACGCGGATGAGCGTCGACTTGCCGCTGCCGTTCGCTCCGAGGATCCCGAGGCGCGTGCCCGGCGAGAGGACCAGATCGACGCCGTCGAGGATCGGGCGGCCGTCGAAGCGCTTGCCGATGCGCTCGGCGACCAGCAGCCGTTTCGTGCGCCGCTCGGTCACGCTCCAGTCGATGGCGACGGCACGGCGGTCCTGCCGCGCCTGCGAGTCGGCCAGCGCCTCGATCAGCCGGCCCGCTTCGTCGATGCGGGCCTGCGACTTCGTCGTGCGCGCCTTCGGGCCGTGACGCAGCCACTCCACTTCGCGCCGCACGCGGTTCGCGAGCGTCGCCTGCCAGTGGGCCTGCTCGCGCAGCGCCGCGTCCTTGCGCTCGAGGAACTCGCTGTAGCGGCCGCGGGTCTCGAAGAAGCCGCCGGGGTGCACGGGATCGAGGTCGAACATGCGCTCGGCCGTGCGCTCGAGGAACCAGCGGTCGTGGCTGACGACGAGGAACGCGGCCGACTCGGAGCGCAGCAGATCCTCGAGCCAGAGGATGCCCTCGAGGTCGAGGTGGTTCGTCGGCTCGTCCAGCAAGAGGAGATTGGGCGTGCGCACGAGCGCCTGCGCGACGGCGAGACGCTTGCGCCACCCGCCCGAGAGCGTCTCGGGCACGGCAGCGGGATCCGCGAAGCCGCAGCGGCCCAGCATGATGCGGACGCGGGTGTCGCGGGCGGCGTCGTCGAGATCGTCGCCGGCGAGCGCGTCGGACAGCAGCTGCGCGACGCTGCGGCCCTGGGCGAACGTCGCGTGCTGCGGGACGTAGGCGACGCGGGCGAGGCGGCGCAAGGCGACGGTGCCCGCGTCGGGCGGCTCGATCCCCGCCAGGACGCGGAGCAGCGTCGACTTGCCGCTGCCGTTGGGGCCGACGAGGCCGATGCGGTCGCCGTCCTGGATCCCGAAGGACAGGTCGGCGAACAGCACCGCCGCGCCGTAGGCCTTGGCGATCCCCTGGCAGCCGAGCAGCAGTGCCATGCGCGCGACCCGCGAGCGTACACGAGGCCGCACGGGGCGTCGACGCAGCGAGAGCGAGCTTGTATCCACCGTCCCGCTCGTCGAGTCTGGGCGCCGCAAT
>Ga0209253_10005072_pt1 | contig 11440 bp, 8 predicted proteins | sample FrelakmetBRP12BR_FD_187145 | JGI IMG/M metagenome (GOLD analysis project Ga0209253, IMG submission 187145) | Freshwater lake sediment microbial communities from the University of Notre Dame, USA, for methane emissions studies - BRP12 BR (SPAdes)... | ecosystem: Environmental > Aquatic >...
CAGCCGGACTGGGACTATCGGCCGGTACCGGACGTTTACGGTGAGTCGCCCTATGCCATGTACCCGCCCGTCCCCTATCCGCAGCATGTGCGGGGACCCCAGGGGGCGGAGGCCAACCCGCCGAAGGTCCTGACCATCCAGGGGGTCAAATGAAGAAGCTGCTTGCGCTGGCCGCGGTCCTGGTCGGGGCGCTGGGGGCCTACCACGCGCTGATGTTCTACGACAACAACTTCCGCTACGGCCGCATGCGCGAAACACCGGCCGTGAAACCCCACGAGGAACCGCTGATCCGCACGGAAGCCGGGATTGTGCCCGTCTCCGGCGGCGAAGCCGTCCTGCGCGCCACCCCCGGTCCGGCGCTCAAGTCCCCCCTGGCGATGGATGATGCGAACGTCATCGCCCGGGGCAAAGCCGTGTACCTCACCTTCTGCGCGCAGTGCCACGGCTTGAACTTCGACGGCAACGGCACCGTGGGGCAGAGCTTCCAGCCGCTTCCGACCGATTTTCGCACGACCGCCGTGCAGTCCAAGCCGGCAGGGGAGCTTTTCAAGAGCGTGAGCTACGGCATCCCCGGCGGACGCCAGCCGCCGCTGGAGACCACCATCACGATCGACGACCGCTGGAGCGCCGTCGCCTTCGTCAAGTCGCTGGGGCTGCGCCAGTGATCTGATCCACCCGTCATGCCCAAAGCCAAAGCGTCCGCCGACATACCCGCCAAAACCAGCCGCGTGTGCGACCTCTGCGGGCTGGCCCTGCGCGCCGAGCGGATCGAAACCGCGTTTGCAGGCCGGACCTATCACTTCTGCTGCATGGGCTGCCGCCAGGTCTTCAGCATCCTGCTGCAGGCCGCCGGCTCGGCCGACCCTGCCGCCTTCCGCCAGAGCGATCTTTTCCGGAAATGCCAAGAGAGCGGCATCATCCCCCGCTCCGCAGACGACCTGCCTCTCCCGGCACCTCCCCCTGAAGCCCCCCCCGCGACCGAAGGCCTCCCCCTATCGCTGAAGGTAGAAAACATGTGGTGCCCGGCCTGCGCCTGGCTGATCGAAACGGCCCTTTCCCGGGCACCGGGGGTTTTGTCGGCCGCCTGCAGCTTCGCCTCCGACCAGCTGCGCGTTCAATACGACCCGGTCGCCACCGACCCGAACCGGATTATGGCCGTGCTCCAACGGTTCGGCTACGCCGCGACCCTGCCGGGCGACATCCGCGATCAGGGGCTGCGGCGGCGGGAGTGGGTCCGGTTCGGGATCGCTTCGTTCCTGACCATGAACGTCATGATGCTGTCTTTTGCGCTCTACTTCGGTTTCTTCACGGACCTGCCCGCCGAATCCGTGGCCAGCATCTCGTGGCCCATGGCCGTGATGTCCGCTGCGGTGATGAGCTACGGCGGGATGCCCTTCTTCCGGCGGGCTTGGCAGGGCCTCAGCCGGGCGACCTTCGGCATGGAAACTCTGATAACGGTCGGCGCCCTGAGCGCCTTCGGCATCAGCACCCTCAACCTGCTTTCCGGGAGCATTCACCTCTACTACGACACCGCCTGCATGCTGATCACCCTGGTCCTGCTGGGGAAAATTCTCGAACGGCGCGCCAAGGACCAGGTGCTCATCGGGCTGGAAGGCCTGCTCTCGCTGATGCCCTCAAAAGTCCGGATGGTCGATGAGGCGTTCCCGGAGGGCCGTTTTGCCGCGGTGGGGCAACTGGCTGCCGGCGACCTGTTCCGGGTGGCGGAAAACGAGATCGTCGCCGCCGACGGGGTCGTCGTCTCCGGCGGTGGAGCAAGCGACGAGTCCTCCATCACCGGCGAGCCGCGGCCGGTGATGAAAAAGCCCGGCGACCCCATCCGCAGCGGCAGCCGCCTGCACCACGGCAGCCTCACGGTCTGCGCCGACAGGGTCGGCGTCGAATCGACCCTGGGGCAGATGATTGCCGTCGTGCAAAACACGCTCGCCCTGAAAACCCCCGGCGAGGGCCGGACCGAAAAAATCCTGCAGTGGTTTGTCCCGGTGGTTCTGGTGCTCTCCGCAACCACGGGAGTCTGGGTCTGGCTGCGCGGGCTGGGGATCGAAGCGGCAGTGCTTCGGGCCGTCACCGTCGCCGTGATCGCCTGCCCCTGCGCCCTGGGGGTCGCCATTCCGCTCGCCCGCGTGGCCGGGGTGGCGCTGGCCGCCCGCAAGGGCATGCTCATCCGTAATTTTTCAGCCTTCGAACGGGTGGAAGCCCTCGACACCGTCATGCTCGACAAAACCGGGACCGTGACCCGCGGCGCCTGGCGGCTTCAGGACATCATCCCCTTCGGCGACGTCACCCGCGAAAAGGCCCTCGCCCTGGCCTCCGGCCTCGAACAGGGGGCCTCGCACCCCATCGCCCTTGAGCTGCTGCGCGAAGCCCGGGAACGCCACATCCGGCCGGAGCGTGTGGCGGTGGTGCAGGCCGAGGAAAACGGGGTGAGCGGTTTGTGGCAGGGGCTCGAGGCCAGAATCGGCTCGGCTGAATTTCTTGCGGAAGCGTTTGCCGGGCAGGGACTGCGGCTCGGTCCGGTCCGCCGGCACGAGGCCGGAAGCTCCCTTGTATATCTGGGGGCCGGCGGCCGGCCGGCGGCCGTGCTGGTCTTCGGCGATCAACTGCGCGAGGGGATCGAGCCGGTGGTGACTGACCTGCAGGGAAGAGGCCTGCGGGTGATCCTGGTGTCCGGCGACGGCGTGGGGACCACCCAAGCCATCGGCCGCAGGCTGGGCATCACGGAATCCCTGGGCGGCCGGCTGCCCGCGGACAAGGCCGAAATCGTGTCGGACCTCCAGCGACGGGGAAAGCATGTGCTCATGGTCGGCGACGGGATCAACGACGCCCCGGCCCTGGCCCAGGCCGATCTGTCGTTGGCCGTCTTTGCGGGCGGAAGCCTGGGGAAGGAAGTCGCCGACGCCACCCTGATGCGGGCCGAACCCGCCCAAATCAACGAGTTCCTGGATTTCGCCCGCGCCGTCAACCGCAAGATCCGCCAGAACCTCGCCCTGACCTTCCTCTACAACGCCACCAGCATCCCCGTCGCCATGAGCGGCCTGCTCTCGCCGCTGGTCGCCGTCTGCGCCATGCTCTTGAGCAGCCTGAGCGTCATCGGCAACACCTACCTGTTGGTCCGAAAACACTCCTAGTAGGATATCCAATTTTTTCTATTTTTGCTTGCCCGAACCGGCCCTTCGCATGATATAATAATAGTTATGAAAAAGGATTTCACCGTCATTTTTTCTTCTTCCGACCAGCACGCCGCACGCGACGGCATCCTTTTCCCGCTGACCGCAGTGGACTCCGCCTACGCAACCGGCCCGATCAGTTACGTGACGACGAGCCTCCTGGAACAGCTGGGCTACCTCGCTCCAAATGCCTTCGGCGGACGGACGATCTCCCCGCAGGTCAGCGAGCTATTTTCTGCCGCGCTTGAAATCTTCAAGACGAGTGAACAAACAGAGCCGGGCGACTACCCCTATGTCGGGGATATTGAATCCCCTGCAGGCACCCACACCGTCTGGATCAGCCCCAACCGCACTCCCGGAAAACACACTCTCTATTTGCCTGAGGATTGCTGACCGGCCCGTCCCAAGAGAAAGCTCGCAAACCTCTACGACCCGGAAATTCTTCGCAGTTCAAATAGGAACACGGCAAACGTGCAATCTTTATTGCATAACCATCGATTTCCCAGGTCCCATTGCACTGAATTCAGATGAGTTTTCAGCTGCAGGGGTAAAGCCGTCAATCCCGATTGCACCGTCCATGCTGACGGATAAAGGCATGCGGCTGCCTCCGCGCCATATTTCATTCACACCTGCTGAATTTCTGCCTTCACATTTTTTTTGAACGAATAAAATAAGTTGGCAGCCCTTCCCGTTCAACTCCCATCCGTTGCCGGCCGACAATCCGCCCGTCTTTTTCTGCCCGCATGGCCGCCTGGAACGCGGCTTGCTCTTCCACATGGTCAGCATCCATCGTCCAGGACACTATCCATGAGCCTTTCCTCAGCCATACTAAAACAGGTTCCCGCTGCCGCGGTCGACCCGCTGGTCCCGGGCCCGAACAGAAGCCCCGTTGGCCGGTTCCCCCGCAGCGCTGAACAGGAAAGCGAAGCGGGGGCAATCCGCGCACGCTGGCGCCGCCTCAAGGCTTCCGGCTTTGCGCCGTCCGAGATCGCCGATGCCGTCAGCATCCACCGGCATGCGGTCTATCGCCGGAATATCGAGAATTATGTGGGCACGGTGAAAGTGCCGGTCGGAATCGTCGGTCCTTTGCGGGTCAACGGCCGTTTTGCCGGGGGCGATTACATGGTCCCGCTCGCCACCACCGAGGCGACGTTGATCGCTTCATACAACCGCGGAGCCAAGCTCCTGACCCGCGCCGGCGGGTGCACGGCGCAGGTGCTCGACCAAGGCGTCAACCGAACGCCGGGCTTTGTATTTGCCTCGACACCGGATGCCCTCGAGTTTGCCGGCTGGGTCGATTCCCAGGCGCCGGCTATCCGGCAGGCGGCAGAGGCAACGACCCGCCACGGCCGGCTGACGCGCATGACCTGCATCCCCGAGGGAAACTATGCCTTTCTCGATCTGCACTTCAACACCCAGGATGCCTCCGGCCAGAACATGGTGACCATCGCCGCCCAGGCCGTGTGCGATTTTATTCAAGCCAGCAGCCCCATTCGGCCGCTGTCCATCTATATCGAGTCCAATTTCTCAGGGGACAAGAAAGCCAGCCGGCGGACGCTGCATTCGGTCCGCGGCCGGAAGGTCGCAGCCGAAGCGGTCATCCCGGAGGCGGAGGTCGCCGCATGCCTGCACACGAGCCCCCATGAGATGGAGCGCTACTACCGCATGGCCGCCGTCGCCTGCTCCATGGCCGGCACCTTCGGCACTCAGGGCCATTTCGCCAACGGCCTTGCCGGTCTTTATCTGGCCTGCGGCCAGGATGTGGCCTGCGTGGCCGAATCGGCCATCGGCCACACGCGTTTCGAGGTCCTGACCGGCGGCGATCTCTACTGCTCGGTCACCCTGCCCGGCGTGATGGTGGCGACCGTCGGCGGCGGCACCGCTCTCCCCAGCCAGAAGGCCTGCCTGGACATCCTCGGGCTTTACGGTCCGGGCAAGGCCCCGGCCCTGGCGGAGGTGACGGCGGCGCTGTGCCTGGCCGGAGAGCTCTCCATCGTGGGGGCTATCTGCGCCGGGGAGTTCACCCGGGCCCATCAGCAGATGGCGCGCCCGTCATGAGGCACGGGAAGGAGGGGTCAGATGACAACGAACCGGTGGTGGGTTTATCAGCGGGAGCGTTTCCCGATTTTCAAACACGGGCTGCTGATCGCGGCCGTTTGCTTCGGGGTACTGGCCTTTTCCATGCCGGCCGGTGAAGTGCCCGGCCCCTCGATCCTGATTCGCTATGTGTCCGCCTTTGCCACAGTCTTCCTGTTTTTCCTGCAGCTGCGGATCGCCGACGAATTCAAGGATTGCGAGGAGGACTGCCGCTGCCGGCCGAACCGGCCGGTGCCACGAGGATTGGTGAACCTCGGGGAGTTGAAAGCCGTCGCCTTGGCCGCTGCGGTGGTGCAGCTCGGGCTGGCGTCGTGGGTGAGCCCCCGGCTGCTGCTGCCGCTTTCCGCCGTGTGGGCCTACGTGCTGCTGATGACCAAGGAGTTCTTCGCTTCCGCCTGGCTCAAGCGCCATGCCGTGATCTACCTCTTTTCCCACACCCTCGTCCTTCCATTGATCTACCTTTATCTGTCGGCCTGCGGGTGGTTCGCCATGGGGCTGTCGCCGCCCGGCGGGCTGGTCTTTCTGCTGGCCTTCGGATTCTTCAGCGGCCTGGTGGTTGAAGTCGGCCGCAAAATCTGGGCGCCGGCGGATGAAATCCCGGGGGTTCAGACCTACAGCCGCCTGTGGGGTTACAAAGCAGCCACCGGGGTGTGGGTGTGGGTGGTGCTGGCAGCCACGGTCTTTGGGCTGTTGACGGCCGGCCGGGGTGGCTCCGCCGCCCCGCTGCTCGGTCTGGTCATCGTACTGGGCGCGGCCGGTCTTCCCGGCATACGACGGTTCCTGGCGCTCGCTCAGCGCCGGGACGCCGAGTTGATCGAGCGCATGTCCGGAATCTTCACCCTGATGACCCATGTCGGGCTGGGCCTGACGGTGTGGGTCAACCGCTGAGGCGCCGACCAAACGCTCGGCGCAAGGAGACCCCCATGAAATACATCCTGCGATCCCTCGGTTCAGGCGACGGCCGCAATTTAGGCGGCAAAGCCCGTTCCCTGATACGGCTGCTGCGGGCCGGCTTCCCGGTGCCGGATTTTTTCGTGCTGGCGCCGCAGGCCTTCCGCGACAGCCTCACCCCGACCCAGCGCGGCGCCGTGGAATCCGCTTCCGATCCGGAAACTCTGGGATCCGCCCTGGCGGATCTCGTACCGGGCAGCCCTATCCGCCGCGAGCTGTCCGCCGCCCTGCTCGGGTTCGGCCGCAAGGAAGCCGTGTTCGCCGTGCGGTCCTCGGCGCCGGACGAGGATGGTGCGGAGCACTCCTTCGCCGGTCAGCTGAAGAGCTTTCTGGGGGTCCGGCCGCAGGACATCGCGCAGCGCATGGCAGAGGTCTGGAAATCCGGCTTCCATGCGACCGTGTGCGCCTATCGTGCGCAGCAGGGCCTGCCTTGGCCGCCGCCCGCCCCCGCCGTCATCGTCCAGGAGATGATCGAGCCCGACGCCGCCGGTGTCGCTTTCAGCGCCGACCCGGTGTCGGGGGATCGCGCCCTTGCCGTCATCGCCTCCAACTACGGGCTGGCGACCTCGGTGGTCTCGGGCGAGGCCGACAGCGACCTGCACCACGTGGACCGGTCCGGCCGCATCGTCAAGCGGCAAATTGCAATCAAGACCCGCGTGGACCGGTATTCGGCCGCAGCGCCGGAGGGTGTTGCACCGGTTGCCGTCACCGCCAGGCAGGCCCGTCGCGCTGCGCTGACCGACGCGCAAGTCCGCCAGGTGGCTGAGGCCGTGCGCCGCATCGAAGCGCTGTTCGGCTCGCCCCAGGACGTGGAGTGGGCGATCGCCGGCGGGCGCCTGCGCATCCTCCAGGCGCGACCCATCACCGCTCTTTCGCTCAGCGGCGATGAAGATGCGCGGCAGATCTGGGACAACAGCAATATCGTGGAGAGCTACGGCGGCATCACGACGCCGCTGACCTTCAGCTTCGCCCGCCGGGCCTATGAGGGGGTCTACCGCCAGTTCTGTCGGACCATGCGCGTGCCCGGGCCCGTCATCGAAGCGAACGATTCCATTTTCGGGCGCATGCTCGGCCAGATCCACGGGCGGGTCTACTACAACCTGCTCAACTGGTACCGGCTGATCGCCATGCTGCCGGGCTACACCTTGAACCGGCGCTTCATGGAACAGATGATGGGCGTCAAAGAGCGCCTGACTGAATCGACGCCGGCGGTCCCCGCCCGGGTCCTGTTCCACCGGCGGTTGCTCGACGGCCTGCGGCTGGCAGGTTCCGCTGCCGGCCTGGCGGCGAATTATTTCCGGCTAAGATCCAAAACGACGGCGTTTCAGCGGCGGTTGGAAAACGCCCTTCGAACCTCCGGCCCGGGCCTTGCCGGCGCCACCCCGGACCAGCTGGTCGCCGCCTTCAGGGATCTCGAGCGGCGCCTGCTGACTCGCTGGGACGCCCCCCTCGTCAACGATTTCTTCACGATGATCTTCTCGGGGGCCTTGGGCCGGCTGTGCAAGCGCTGGGGACTTAACAAAGACGGGCCCGTGCACCCGGCGCTGCTGTGCAGCGGCGGCCGCATGGTCAGCACCGAGCCCGCGCGCCGGATCGTCGAGATGGCCGGGCTGGCAGCGGCCGACGACGATCTGCTGCGCATCCTGCAGCAGGAGAATTCCTCCGATCTCATGCGCCGCCTGCGACGGTTTCCCGAGTTCCGGCTGAAGCTGCGGGCCTACCTGGAACGCTTCGGCGAGCGCTGCACCGACGAGCTCAAGCTTGAGAGCGCAACGCTTCAGGAAAACCCCCTGCCGCTCGTGCGTGCGATCGCTGCGCTGGCGGGCGCTCCTGCCGGGAGACCCGGCGGGCTTCAGACGACGCATGCCGAAAGCGCGGCGTCGGGGGGGAATGTGGCGGCGTACGCGCATGCGGCGCTCGCCGGCAGGCCGCTCCGATGGTGGGCCTTCGCCTGGGTGCTCAAGAACGCCCGCGAACGGGTGCGCACCCGCGAAAACCTGCGTTATGAGCGCACCCGGGTCTTCGGCCGGGTGCGCACCATTTTCCTCGAACTCGGCCGCCGGTTCCATGAACGCGGACTTCTGGGAGACGCGAGGGACATCTTCTTCCTGGAGGTCGAGGAAATCTTCGGGTTCGTTCAAGGCTATGCGGCCGGCACCAACCTGAAGGGCCTGGTGGCCCTGCGCCGGCAGGAATACGACGAGCATGCGCGGTCGGAAAAACCTTCCGATCGGTTCGAAACCCGGGGGATCGTTTATCACGGGAACCGCTTCACCGGCGGGAACGGCCGGCCGGCGGCCGGCGGCCTCGACGGCGACCGGCGCCAGGGAATCGGGTGCGGCCCGGGGATCGCCTCCGGCAGGGCCCGGGTGGTGACGGACCCGGCCGCGGCGCACATCGAATCGGGTGAGATCCTGGTGGCCGAGCGCACCGATCCGGGCTGGGTCATGTTGTTCCCGCTGGCCTCCGGCCTCGTGGTGGAGCGCGGCAGCCTGCTGTCCCACTCGGCTATCGTGGCCCGCGAGATGGGGATCCCGACGGTGGTCGGCCTCGAAGGGGCCACGGCCTGGCTGCAGACCGGCGACTCGGTGCTGGTCGACGGCCATGCCGGTTGTGTCCGCAAAATGCGGGCGGAAGCGACGGAGGACGGTCATGATCTGCGAAATTGAGGGCAAGTCCGATTTTGCAGGCATCCGCTACGCCCAGTGCTGGGAAGATGCCGATGTGCTGCTCGCCGCCCTGAACGTCAGGCCGGGGGGCGCCTACGTATCGATTGCCTCCGCCGGCGACAACGCTCTGGCGATCCTGAGCCGCGGCCCGCGGCGGCTGGTGGCCCTGGACGTTAATCGCGCCCAGATCGCCTGCCTGGCGCTGCGCGTCGCCGCCTTCCGAGAGCTCGAGCACGGCGAGCTGCTGGAACTCATGGGCTCCACGGCCAGCCGCCGGCGACTCAGGCTCTACGACCGCTGCCGCAGGCATCTCACTCCCGAGATGCGCGCGTTCTGGGACGACCGTCGTCCCGAGGTTGCGCAGGGCATCGGGGCGGCCGGCAAGCTGGAAAGGTTCTTGCGCCTCTACCGCACCTGTTTGCTGCCCTTGGTGCACCCGCACTCGCGGGTGGAGCGGCTGTTCCGTTCGCGCGATCGCCGGGGACGGCAGCAATTCTACGACGCCGAGTGGAACAACCGCCGTTGGCGCTGGATGACCCGGGCCTTCTTCTCACGCGCAGTGATGAGCCGACTGGGCCGGGACCCGCACTTTTTCGACTATGCCGAGGGCAGCCTCTCCGAGCACCTGCTGCAGCGCGCCGCCTACGCCCTGAGCGTGCTCGATCCCGGCGCCAACCCTTACCTGCAGTGGCTGCTGCTGGGATGCCACCGCAGCGCCCTGCCCTATGCCCTGCGCCCTGAGAACTTCCAGGCGATCCGTCAGAACCTGGATCGGCTGGACGTTCGCGTGCAGTCCCTCGAGGATTTCATCGAAACCCCGGAGGCGTCGGACCTGGACGGTTTCAACCTGAGCGACATCTTCGAATACATGTCGCAGCCGAATGCCCACCGGCTGCTGGAGAAGCTCATCTCCTCCGGCCGCAAGGGGGCGCGGCTGGTCTACTGGAACCTGCTGGCGCCGCGGCGGCGTCCGGACCATCTCGCGCACCGGCTGCGGCCGCTGGAAGCGCCGGCTGCCGAACTTCTGCGCATGGACAAGGCTTTTTTTTACAGCGCCCTGAACGTGGAGGAAATCCTATGACGCCGACGCCCTTTTTTTCCATCCTGCTGATCCTGGTTCTGTGTGCGGCATGGATGCTCGGCCTGGCGGGCCTGCAGCGGCGCCTGTTGCTGAACCCGGAGGGTTGCCGGAAGCTGCTTCACACGGGAAGCGGATTGATGGCGCTCGGCCTGCCGTGGCTGTTTCAGAGCGCCGGGCCGGTGTTGATCCTCTCCGCTGCGAGCATGCTGGGCCTTCTCGCAATCAAACGCATCCCGGCGCTGCGCCGCCGGGTCGGCAGCGTGGTCGACGGTGTCGACCGCCAATCACCCGGTGACCTTTATTTCGTCGCGGCGACCGGCCTGCTGTTCCTGGTCGCGGGGGGCGACCCGCTGCTCTTCGGTGTGCCGATGGCGATTCTCACATTTGCCGATTCCGCCGCCGCCCTGGTGGGGCAGCGCTGCGGCCGGCATCGGTTCCGGGCCCCCGGCGGGACCAAAACCGTAGAGGGCTCAGCTGCATTTTTCATCACCGCCTTTTTCAGCGCCCAGGTCGGGCTGCAGGTTTTTGCGGACAGAGACCCCGCCGCGACGCTGCTCCTGGCGCTGCTCCTCGCGTTGCTCCTGGCCCTGGTCGAAGCCGCCGCCGGAAGGGGAACCGACAATTTCCTGATCCCCATCACGGGGTACCTGCTTCTCAGGGTCTACCTGGGGCTCCCGGCCTCCCTGCTGATGCTTCACTTCATGACCGCAGTGTCGGCCGGCGCAACAGCCGTTCTCATGCACCGCTTTCCCCGGCGCGGCCGAACAGAAAAGGACTGAGGTGCGTCATGCGCCAGCGATTTCACGTTCAGACCACGGAGAATTTGAGCGCTTTTGCCGCCTTCTGCGGAACGCCCGGCTTCACGGCCGACACCTTGGCCGCGAAAAAGTCCATGATGACTTTTTCCACCTGGATGGGGGTCATGCCCATGGTGTTCAGAAGCCCGAAGGCCACGAGGGCTTCCGGCGTGTTCTTGATCGTGTCCATGCGCTGCTTGAGCACAGCCATCCGTTCCAGCGGGTCGCGCACGCCGACCGGCAGCGACACGATCACTAATCCGAAGCGGTTCCCCAGTTCGTTCGCCTCCTCAGGACGGCGCAGGTTCACCGGCACCATGGTCCGAATGTCCAGCCCATCGGTTTCCTGACCACGCCCCTCCAGATAGCGGCCCAATGCGCCGGAGACCGCCGCCAGCAAGACATCGTTGATCGTGCACCCGAGGCCGTTCCCGATGCCTTTGACTTCCATCAGCGGCAGCGGCGCAGTCCACACAGCGCGCTTGGCCACGCCACACCGGCCGCGCAGGATCGTCCTGCGGTCCGGGAGCGTGAACAGGAGCTTGCCCAACGCGGCCATTCCGTCAGCGGCGACCATGGCAGGGGTCAGCAGGCGCGCCGGGTCGACCAAGGTCTCCAGACTTTCACGCAGGAGTGTCTCCGCACCCCTGGTCGTCCAAC
>Ga0209253_10005073_pt1 | contig 11439 bp, 11 predicted proteins | sample FrelakmetBRP12BR_FD_187145 | JGI IMG/M metagenome (GOLD analysis project Ga0209253, IMG submission 187145) | Freshwater lake sediment microbial communities from the University of Notre Dame, USA, for methane emissions studies - BRP12 BR (SPAdes)... | ecosystem: Environmental > Aquatic >...
GCGCTTCGCACCCGACCCCGCGATCCAGCGCATCGTGCAGACGTGGCCACGCGACTTCGATCCGGCCTACGGACGCTCGCTCGGCATGCGCGCCGACGCCGACTTCGACGCGATCGTGCGCCAGTACGTCGACGACGAGCTCCGCAGGTAGCCACGCGGAGATCCCGCAACAGCGGACGCGCGGCGCACGCCGCCAGCGACATCGTCAGCTCGTCGCCTGCACCGGCTCGACCGCCGTGAGCGCCTCGAGCAGCAGCCCGGGGCCCGCGTCCCGCAGCCGCGTGGCATCGGAGAGGATCTGGCGGAAGCGGCGACCGCCGCTCTGCCCGTGGTAGAGCCCGAGCACGTGGCGGGCGATCGAGCGCAGCGGCGTGCCTCGCGCGACCTCCTGCTCCGCATAGGGCACGAGATCGCGGATCACCTGCGCGCGCGAGCGCGCCGGACGCTCGTCGCCGAATATCTTCCAGTCCGCGCTCGCAAGCAGGTACGGGTCGTGATACGCGGCGCGGCCGAGCATCACGCCGTCGACGTGTGCGAGCTCGCGATCGATCGCCGTCCAGTCGCCGATGCCGCCATTCAGCACGATCACGAGCGCCGGGAAGTCGCCGACGAGCCGGTGGACGACGTCGTAGCGCAGCGGCGGGATCTCGCGGTTCTCCTTCGGGGACAGACCCTTCAACACGGCGTTGCGCGCATGCACGACGAACACGTCGCAACCGGCCGCGGCCACCGTGCCGACGAAGTCGCGCACGAAACCGTAGTCCTCATTCGCGTCGAGGCCGATGCGGTGCTTGACGGTGACCGGCAGCGACACCGCGTCGCGCGTCGCCTTCACGCAGTCGGCGACCAGCGCGGGCTCGGCCATCAGGCACGCGCCGAAGCTGCCGGTCTGCACGCGCTCGGAGGGACAGCCGCAGTTGAGGTTGATCTCGTCGTAGCCCCAGCGCTCGCCGAGCTTCGCGGCGTGCGCGAGCTGAACCGGGTCGCTGCCGCCGAGCTGCAGCGCCAGCGGGTGCTCGGCGGGATCGAAGTCGAGGTGGCGCGGCACGTCGCCGTGCGCGAGCGCCGGCGCGGTCACCATCTCGGTGTAGAGGCGCGCGCGACGCGTGACGAGGCGCAGGAAGTACCGGCAGTGCCGGTCCGTCCAGTCCATCATCGGCGCGACGCAGAAGCGCCACGCGCCCCGGTCGAGGGTAGCGCTGGTCACGAAGCCGATTGTACGGGCGGGTGATCGCGCGATGCCGCGCGGGCACTCGGCGACCCGGCAGCACGCACGGCAGCGCGGACTGCACCGGGTCGATGCCGAGCTGCGCGGCCGCTGGCATGAGGATCCGGATCAGCACGAGCTTCGCCGCCAGCGCCTCCATGCTTCTGCAACCGGATGCGCGAGCAGGCTCGCCTGGGCGTTCGGTCGCCTGCCGCGTCCCGCCGGCAGCACCGCGCAAGAACGTCGGCCGCCCGGCCCGCCGGACCCCGCGATTGACGACCGACCTCCTTTCCGGTGACGATGGCCATCGTGCAGTTTGCTAACCTGAGCGACGCTCCGGCGGTGCTGCTGCCACCGACCACGCTGCAGTCTCTCATCGGCAATCCTCTCGACCCCTGCGTCATGGGCAATTCGCTCGATCCCAGTCCGTTCGCCACGCGGGTCGGACTGGCGGCCTGGTCGGTGCTTCGGGACATTCCCGGCGCTTTTCTGGCGGTCCCGATCACGGTCATCAAGGCCATGATCCTTCCCGAGTTCGCGGGTGCGCGGCCGATAGCGATTCTGTCTGCGCGGGACCGCCGCCCGTGAGTTGCTCCCCGGACTGGCGTGGCCGGCGACCATGAGCTACAGGGACATTGCGGACTTGTTCAAGTCGGCGGCCGTCAACTGGGTGCACGATTATGCCCAGAGCATGGGCGCCGCGCTGGCCTTCTATACGATGTTCTCGATTGCCCCGCTGCTGCTCATCGTGATCTCCGTCGCCGGCATCGTCTTTGGCGAGGATGCCGCCCGCGGCGAGATCCACGGTCAACTCCATGACCTGCTCGGCGCGCCGGGCGCGCTGGCCGTGGAGGGCCTGCTCGAAAGCGCGGGCAAGCCGCGCGAGAGCCTGCTGGCGACGCTCTTCGGGATTGTCCTTCTCTTCATAGGTGCCACGACGGTCTTTGCCGAACTGCAGGACGCTTTCGACCGCATCTGGCGCGCGCCGGCAAGGGCTGGAAGCGCCGGCTTGTGGAACCTGGTGCGCGTGCGCCTGCTGTCCTTCGGAATGATCCTGGGTATCGGATTCCTGCTGATGGTATCGCTGGTCTTCAGCGCGGCCATGGCAGCGATGAACGCGAAGTGGATTCCGCTGTTCAGTGGATGGATGACCGTTGCGAACGCCATCGAACTGGCCATCAGCATGCTGCTGGCGACCGCGGTCTTCGCGATGATCTACAAGACGATGCCGAGGGTGCGGATCGATTGGAAGGACGTCTGGGTCGGTGCCGCGGTCACTTCGCTGCTGTTCCTCGCCGGCAAGTTCCTGATCGGCGTCTACATCGGCAGGAGCAACATCTCTTCCGGATTCGGGGCGGCCGCGTCGCTCGTCGTCGTGCTGTTGTGGGTGTACTACTCCGCGCAGATCTTCCTGTTTGGCGCGGAGTTCACGCGGGCGTACTCCCACAAGTTCGGTTCGCGCAAAGGTCAACCGCTGCCTGTCGCCGCCGACGTGCTCCTCGGACCCGACCGAACATAGCGGTTCGCCCCGGGCCGCTGCGAGCCAATGACCGTGGCCGCTGACCTCCGCCCTGGCAGGCTCCCTCCGGGCCGGCGAACGGCTGCGACGGCGTCTGCTGGCGGGAGGTGTTCGGGATCGAGTTCGCGCAGCCGGTCCGGAGCGAACGACGGCCGGACGCGGTAGCGCAGCCGCTTCGGCACCGCTGTACCGGCGCGCCGAGCCGGCGAAGAAGGAGATCGTCGGCGTGGACGTGTTCGTGCACGCCGCCGGTGTGACGGCCGACTTCCTGGCCGGCCGCCTGGTGACGCTGGCGCACCAGCCGCGGCCGGCCGGCTTCAAGCTGCAGATGATCACCAACCGTGGCGTCAAGGTGTGGCCCGGCGGCTTTCCCGAGACCTTCTGCACCGACCACTGGCGCTGCCGCTTCCTGGGGGTGGATGCGCAAGGCGTGCCGCGCAACGTGACCCACGCCGAGGTCATCGACCTGCTGCACAACCTGGTCAGCGACGAACTCGACTTCATCAAGACCGAGCACCTGTGCAGCTTCGACGGCGAAGCCGGCTATGCCCTGGCCCAGGGCCAGTGAAGCGAGCCCGCGCGTGCAGGCAGGACTCCGCGGCGCGCCGCAACAGGCGCAGGGCGACGCCCGGCGCCGGCGGCCATCCGCCGCAGCGACGAGATCGTCCGGCCGCGATCGGGTCAGCGACCGAGCAGCACGGACGGGAGGAACGTCGTCAGCGCCGGCCAGACGGTGATCAGCGCGAGCACCGCGAGCAGCGGAACGAGGTAGGGCAGGACCGCGCGGGCCGTGCGCTCGAACGGCACGTTGGCGACCTTCGCCGTCACGTACAGCACGACGCCCACCGGCGGCGTGATCGTGCCGATCATCAGGTTCAGCACGAACACCAGCCCGAACTGCACCGGGTCGATGCCGAGCTTCGCGGCCACCGGCACGAGGATCGGGATCAGCACCAGCATCGCCGCGAGCGCCTCCATGAAGCAGCCCACGACGAGCAGCAGCACGTTGACGATCAGGAGATACACGAGCGGGTTCTGCGTGAGTCCGGTGAGCCAGCCGCCGAATTCCTGCGGCAGTCGCGACACGGAGATGCAGTAGCCGAGCAGCGATGCGGTCATCACCAGCGCCATCACCACGCCGGTGGTCTCGACGGTGTCGAGGATCACCTTCGGCAGGTCGGCGATGCGGAAATCCCTGTAGACGAACACGCCGAGCACCAGCGCGTAGACGACGGCGACCGCCGCTGCTTCGGTCGGCGTGAAGATGCCGGAGAACAGCCCGCCGAACAGCACGACCGGCGCCATCAGCGCCCAGAACGCGCGGCGGAACGCGCGCCACAGCGCGCCCGCGCCCTCGAACGGGTGGCGCGGCATGTCCTCCCGGATCGCGAGGTGGCGCACCATCAGCATCAGCGCGCCCGCCATCAGCAGGCCGGGAATCACGCCGGCCAGGAACAGTGCGCCGATCGACGTCTCGGCCGCCACGCCGTAGACGATCATCGGCAGGGACGGCGGGATGATCGGGCCGATCGTCGCCGACGCCGCGGTGACCGCCGCAGCCGTCTCGGGCGCGAAGCCCTCGCGCTTCATCGCCTCGATCTCGACGGTGCCGAGCCCCGCCGCGTCGGCCACCGCCGAGCCGCTCATGCCGGCGAAGATCACGCTGCCGACGATGTTCGCCTGCGCGAGCCCGCCGCGCATCCAGCCGACGATCGCCTTCGCGAACTCGAAGATGCGCACGCTGATGCCCGACGCGTTCATCAGGTTGCCCATCAGGATGAACAGGGGCGCCGCGAGCAGCGGGAACGAGTTGGCGGCCATCGCGACCTTCTGCGGGATCACGATGCCGGGCACGCCGGCGAGGAACAGGAACGCGAAGCCGGCGAGCCCCATCGCCGCGTAGATCGCCGGCCCCGCGAACAGCGACAGGAACCACGCGCCCAGCACCGCGAGCATCAGCGTGATCATCGCCGTGCCCCGCCGTAGCGCCATGCCGACCACGCCGCCGCGGCGTCGGCGAGTGCGTGGAGCCCGACCGCCAGCGCCGCGAGCGGCACGATCGCGTAGACGGCGCCCATGGAGATGGCGAGCGCGGTCGTCTCGACGTCCCAGTTGCGCTCGGCGATGCGGACGCCGTGGAACGCCAGCACCGCGGCGAACGCGAGCGCGGCCAGCGCCCCGACCAGCGCGAGCGCCGCCTGCGCGCGCGCGGGCATGCGGTCGCGGCCGACGGTGACCGCGAGGTGGCTGCGCCTGCGCGCGGCGATCACCCATCCCAGGAACGCGCACCAGACGAACAGGTAGCGCGCGAGCTCGTCGCTCCACGTGAGGGGCGAGCCGAGGAAGTAGCGGAACACGACCTGCGCGAGCACGCAGGCGAACATCGCCACGAAGAGGCCGATCGCCAGCGCGTCGGTGGCGCGTGCGGCGACTGCCGCGAAGCGGGTCATCGACTTACCCTCGCGTCGGCGGAGCTCAGCGGCGCGCGGGGGGGCCGTGCACGGCCCCCCGGGGCGGACGTCACTTGATCGCCTGGATCGCCTCGAAGGTGCCGGCGCCCCACTTGGACTCGAACATCTTGGGGACCTTGGCGAGCACCGGCGCGCGGAATGCGTTGGGATCGGGCGTGATCACGGTCATGCCCGCCGCCCTGAACGTGTCGACCAGCGACTTCTCCTGCTTCGCGAGCTCCTCGTCCTGCCAGGCGATGCCCGCGGCGATCGCCTCCTCGAGCAGCTTGCGGTCGGCCGCGGAGAGCCCCTGCCAGAACGCCTCGTTCACGACGACGAGCCGCGGCGTGATGATGTGGCCGGAGAGCACCAGGTACTTCTGCACCTCGTCGAACTTGCCCGACTTGATCGTCGGCAGCGGGTTCTCCTGGCCGTCGACGACGTTCTGCTTCAGCGCGAGGTAGAGCTCGCCGAAGTTCATCGGCGTGGGCTTCGCGCCCCAGGCCTCGGCCATCGCCTTGAACACGTCGTTCTCCGGCACGCGCAGCTTGAAGCCGGCCATGTCGGCGGGCGACTTCACCTCCTTCGAGGTCGTGGTGATGTGGCGCGTGCCGTAGTACGTGGTGCCGAGGATGCGCATGCCGCGCGCCTTCACCAGCGTCTCGTTGAACTTCTGGCCGACCGGACCGCTCATCGCCTTCTGCAAGTGCGCGGCGTCGCGCCAGACGTACGGCGCCTCGACGACCGAGATCGACGGCACCCAGGCACCGAAGTTCGCCGCGCCCTCGGTGACGATCTGCTGCGCGCCGTTCGCCACGGCGTCGATCATGTCGCGCGAGCCGCCGAGCTGGCCGGCGGGGAACGCCTGGATCGCGATGCGCCCGTTCGACTTCGCCTTCACGTCGGCGGCGATGCGCTCGATCATCTGCACCGAAGGATGCGTGGCCGGGACGACGTCGCCCCAGCGGATCGTGACGGTCTGCGCCTGCGCCGGCACGGCAAGCGCGGCAAGGGTGAAGGCCAACAGCGTTCGTTTCACGTCTTTCCTCCTCGGGTCCATGTCGATTGATTGCCTTCCGGCCGCAAGGCGCCGGCTGGCTGAACGTCCGGCCCGACGACAGAGCTGCGGGCGAATCGCGATTTCAGGTCGAGCATCGGCCGCTCGACGAGGTGCCAGGACAATACCGCCAGAATGGCCGTGGCGGCAAAGGCGACGATGAACAGCGCGAACGGGTCCGCGCCGGGTCGGGCCTGCACCAGCATCTGCTGGATCGGGAAGGCGTACACGTAGAGTCCGTACGAGTAGTCGCCGACGCGGTTGAATGCGGCGATCCGAAATCGGGGATGAAGGGCGAACGTCATCGCCAGGTAGGCAACCAGAGGGACGAAGAACGGTCTGCGACCCATTCCCCAGGGGTTGAACACGATCAGAGTCGCCGCCGCGAGGGCAAGCCATGGCGAGAGCACCAGCCGATCCCGATTGACCCAGGCGAACGCTCCGAGCGCAAACGCAAGCCCGAACTCCCGAACCACGCCGATTTCCGGCCGGATCGGGAACCAGTCCGGGTGCCACGCGAAGAGACCGATGCCCGCGAGGAATGCGAGGTTGTACAGCGCGGGACGGCGAAGCAGCGTGCAAACGCCCGCCAGCAGGCAGCCGGCATACAGCTTCAGTTCGATGGGCAACGTCCACAGCGATCCGTTGACCACGTTCGGGAACGGGTTGGACGCGAAGGCACCGGGGAGCCGGTCCCGAACGTCCCATCCGGACACCGTGACGGCCAGATACTCCCATGTCTGCGGATCCTTCAGGAAACTCCTCCATGGCACCGTCGAGCAGGCACCGGCAATGATGACCGTCACGACCGCGGCGAGTGCCAGCCCGGGATAGATGCGCAGAACCCGCGCCGCGACGAATGCCGGTACCGACGGCTGGCGGACGAAGCTCTTGGCAACCAGAAAGCCGCTGACCACGAAGAACAACATCACTGCGACATAGCCCGAGTCCGCCGCCCCGCCGGTGAGACGGTACAGCGGCTCGTCCTTGTGATTCCCTGTGAGCGCGTAGCTGTGGAACAGGATCACGGATGTGGCCGCGACGAACCGGACCAGGTTGAAGTTGTTGTCGCGCCCGTGTGCGTAGCCGCTCAGTGCAGACGGCACCGCGCGCGTCATGTGCTTCCCGTTTCGCAGGTCGTCGCCGGACGCCGCCCGCGCCGCCTCGACGTCTCGACGCCTTCGGAAGAAGGTGGCTTCCCGGTGTGTCCGCGCCGCCGCATGTGCGCGCCTAGAGCATCTCGAGCGCCGCCACCAGCGTACCCGCGTCGGCGTCGGGCAGGTCGACGAGCGGCGGCGCGGTGCGCGCGTACCCGGCGTCGCGGCTCACGTACGCGACCAGCGCCTTGATCGCGGGCGTCACCGGATAGCGCAGCAGCAGGTCGACCAGCGCGCTGACCTCGGGCACCTCCTCGCCGCGCTCGACCATCGGCAGGAGCCGCGGCGCGCAGAAGTTCGAGAAGCCGTTGATCGCGCCGCTGCCGCCGTGGCGCACCGCGCGCGCGAGCAGCCGCTCGTCGCCGACCAGGATGTGCAGATCGCGGTGCGCGGCGAGCAGTCGCTCGGTGTACGACCACTCCCCGCCGCTGTCCTTGACGCCGGCGACCACGCCGGGACAGGCGGACTTGAGCCGCCCGATCAGCTCGACGGACAGCGGCACGGCCGTGACCGAGGGCAGGTGGTAGAGGAACACGCCGCGCGGCGCGCGCATCGCCTCGATCGCGCGCGCGAACCAGGCGTACAGCCCGTCGTCGGTCACGCCCTTGAAGTAGGTCGGCGGCGCGAGCAGCACGCCGCGCCCGCCGGCGTCGAGCAGCGGGTTCGCCTGCTCGGCGGCGTCCTCCGGCGCGTTGGCCATCACGCCGACCAGCGCCCGGCCCGGCCCGAGCTTCGCGAACACGCGCTCCATCGTGCGCTCGCGTTCGCGCCGGCAGACCGACGAGCCTTCGCCGGTCGTGCCGAACAGCGTGAAGCTCGAGCAGCCTTCGGCGAGGCAGCGCCCGAGGTGATCGGCAAGGCGCGCGTCGTCGACGCCACCAGCCGGGGTGAACGGGGTGATCGTCGCGCAGGACAGGCCGAAGCGGTCGGCGGGCGGGCGCATCGGGGTCGGCGTCGGCGCATTCATCGACGACATGCTAGTGGAGTGACCGCAACCGCGGCAAGGCGCGCCGGCAGGCACGCTCGGCGCAACGGTGCCGGCGCGGCCCGCTTCCGGGATCGATCGGTCGACATTCGCGCCGCGCGGCACGGTAGCATGCGCCGTCGAAGCCCCCTCGTGCCCCGCTTTCCCGACGCCCGATGACCGACCCCACGCACGTCCCGGGACCTCCCATCCATGACTTGCGGGGACCGCCGACCGAGCCCACGCACGCGCCCGCACTGCCGGCGCGATCCCTCGGCCGGAGCGGCCTCGTCGTGTCCGAGCTCGGCTTCGGCGGAGCGCCCCTCGGGGACCTCTACCGCGTGCACGACGACGCGGCGGCGATCGCGACGGTCGAGGCGGCCGCGCGCGGCGGCGTCACGCTGTTCGACACCGCGCCGCTCTACGGCCGCGGGCTGTCCGAGCACCGCATCGGCACGGCGCTGCGCCGCCGGCCGCGCGGGAGCTTCGTGCTGTCGACCAAGGTGGGCCGCGTCTACGCGCCCGCGCCGGCGGGCGTGCGCGACCGCGGCGGCTACGTCGGCGGGCTGCCCTTCGAGGGGCGCTTCGACTACAGCCGCGACGGCTGCCTGCGCTCGCTCGAGCAGTCGCTGCTGCGCCTCGGCGTCGCGTCGGTCGACGTCGCGCTGGTCCACGACCTCGACCCGTGGGCGCACGGTGATGCCCTCGAGAAGCGCATCCGCGAGGTGCTGGACGGCGCGTGGCGCGCGCTCTCGGACCTCCGTGCGCAGGGCGTCGTGCGGGCGATCGGGCTGGGCGTCAACGACGCGGGCGTCTGCCTGCGCTTCGCCCGCGAGGCGGACCTCGACTGCGTGATGCTCGCGGGACGCTACTCGCTGCTCGAGCAGCCGGCGCTCGGGTTCCTCGAGCTGGCGGGGTCGCGGGGCATCGGCGTGATGCTGGGCGGCGTGTTCAACTCCGGGATCCTCGCCACCGGCGCGGTCCCCGGCGCCAAGCACGACTACCGCGACGCGTCGCCCGAAGTCCTCGCCCGCGTCGCGCGGATCGAGCGCGTGTGCCTCGCGCACGGCATCGCGCTCCGCCACGCCGCGGTCCGGTTCCCGCTCGGCCACCCGGCGGTGTCCTCGATCGTGCTGGGCGCGGTGACGGAGGACGAGGTGGCCCGCAACCTCGACGCGTTCGCGCGCCCGGTGCCGGCGGCGCTGTGGCGCGACCTCGTCGCCGAGGGGCTGCTCCCGGGCCAGGCGCCGCTTCCGGCATGATGGTCGACGCCCACCAGCACTTCTGGCGCCTCGACCGCGGCGACTACGGCTGGCTCACGCCCGCGCTCGCACCGATCTTCCGCGACTTCGGCCCCGACGACCTCGCGCCCGTTCTCGCACGCCACGGCATCGAGCGCACGATCCTCGTCCAGGCGGCGCCCACGATGGCCGAGACGGAGTTCCTGCTCGCGATCGCGCGCGCGACGCCGTTCGTCGGGGGGGTCGTCGGCTGGGTCGACTTCGAGGCGCGGGACGCGCCCGACGCCGTCTCACGCCTTGCTGCGGACCCGCGGCTCGTCGGCCTTCGTCCGATGGTGCAGGACATCGCCGACGACGACTGGCTCGCGCGCCCGGCACACGCGCCTGTGTTCGAGGCGATGGTCGCCCACCGCCTCGTGTTCGACGCGCTGGTGCTGCCGCGGCATCTGCCGCGGCTTGCGCGCGTCCTCGAGCGCCACCCGGCGCTCGCGGTGGTGGTCGACCACGGCGCGAAACCGCGCATTCGCGAACGCGAGATCAACGCGTGGCGTACCGACCTGGCGACGGTCGCGACGCACCGCCAAGCCCACTGCAAGCTCTCGGGTCTCGTCACCGAGGCGCCCGCGGACGCAGGACCGGACGTGCTCCGCCCGTACATCGACGCGCTGCTCGGACTGTTCGGCCCCGATCGACTCGCGTGGGGGAGCGACTGGCCGGTCGTGGAGCTCGCCGGAGGCTACGATCGCTGGCGGGAGATCTCGCTCGCGGCGCTGGCCGACCTGTCTGCCGCCGAGCGCGCCGCCGTGCTGGGCGGCACTGCGGAGCGCCTCTACCTCCATCGAGAATAGGGCGAAAGTGGGGTCAGACTCGACTTTTCGAATGCGACGCCCGATCGAGCAAGCTGCCGGCGCTCGAAAAGTCGAGTCTGACCCCACTTTCGGAAAAGCCGAGTCTGACCCTACTTCTCCCAGAACGGCGCGCGCATCTCCCGCTTGAGCGTCTTGCCGGCGGCGTTGCGCGGAAAGTCGTCCATCACGATCACGCGGTCGACGCGCTGGTAGCGTGCGGCCACGTGCGCGTTGATCCACGCGCACAGCTCCGCGGCGGACACCGCGGCGCCCGGCTGCAGCACCACCGCGGCCACCGGCGTCTCGCCCCACTTGGCGTGGGGAATGCCGAACACGGCGACCTCGCGCACGTCGGGATGCCGCGCGGCGACCTCCTCGACGTCCTTCGGGTAGACCTTTACGCCGCCCGAATCGATCATGTCCTTCTTGCGGTCGACGAGGAACAGGAAGCCGTCCTCGTCGACGTAGCCGAGGTCGCCCGTGTGGAGCCAGCCGTCGCGCAGCGCCGCGGCCGTGAGGTCGGGACGGTCGAGGTAGCCCGGCATCGTGATCGGCCCGCGGCCGACGATTTCCCCCACGCCGCCCGGCGCGAGCTCGCGACCGTCGTCGCCGACGATGCGCATCTCGAAGAACGGCGGCGGGACGCCGACGCTTCCCGCCTTGCGCCTCGCGTCGTCGCGGTCGAGGATCGTCACGAAGCCCTCGGTGAGGCCGTAGAGCTCGTAGAAGCGGTCGGGAAGCAGGCGCAGGAGGCGCTCCTTGTGCTCGACGTGGAGCGGCGCGCCGAGCGACAGGATGCATTCGAGCGAGGTGAGACGTGCCGGGTCGAATCCGCGGGCGTTGAGGATCGAGATGATCTGCGCCGGCACCAGCATCGTGTGGGTGACCCGCTCGCGCTCCACGGTGTCGATGAAGTTCTCCGCGTCGAACGCACGGTGCAGCACGTAGGTGGCGCCGTTCATGAACGACGGGAACATCGTCACCATCGCGCCGTTG
>Ga0209253_10005074_pt1 | contig 11439 bp, 12 predicted proteins | sample FrelakmetBRP12BR_FD_187145 | JGI IMG/M metagenome (GOLD analysis project Ga0209253, IMG submission 187145) | Freshwater lake sediment microbial communities from the University of Notre Dame, USA, for methane emissions studies - BRP12 BR (SPAdes)... | ecosystem: Environmental > Aquatic >...
GTTCTGGGCGAAGATCGCGATCCTCCTCTTCTTCGTCACGACGGCGACGATGGTCAAGCGCCCCTTCTGCCGGGCGATCTGCCCCCTCGGTGCGATCTTCTCCCTGTTCAACAAGTCGAGCTTCCTGCAGCTCGCCTGGAATCCCGACACCTGCACGCGATGCGGGAAGTGCCGGACGATCTGCCCGGTCGACATCCGTCCCGACCGGAAACCGACCGACCCGGACTGCCTGCGGTGCCTCGATTGCACCATGTGCCCGAGCCTCAAGCTCACCACGGCATTTCACCGGCAGCCGTTCGGCGGGACGGCCGTGCCGGCGACCCCCGCCCGCTGCGCCCCCGCCCCATCCGCCACCTGACGTCGACCCTATGATATCTTCATGTTCGCGAGCCGCCGCAAGAAGGCGTAGCGCCCGGAAGCATTCCTCCCGGAAGAAGATACCAGCGAGGTATCCGGAGATGATCGCGCGTTTGGGAGGTACGAAGTAGATGGCGGAACCGGTGCTCGCAGCCGGCGGTGCGCCGCGCCGCTGGCGGGACCTCACCCCGAAGGAACTGAACATCGTTGCCGTCACTCTTCTCTTTCTCATCACGTTGCCGATGCTCACGAAGATCTTCACGAGCGACTTCGGGACGCACATCGCGTTGGGGCGGCAGACCGTCCAGACCCGGAGCATCGCCGACAAGGAGTTCCTGAACTACCCCTCGCTGGGGCAGGACCAGCCCAACCCGGTCTGGCTCTTCCAGGCCATTCTCTACATCGTTTTTTCCCTCGGAGGGGCGTACGCGGTCTCCTTTCTCCTGTGGGCGATCATCTTCGGGATTTTCCTGCTCCTGCACCGGGCGATGGTGCTGCGGGGAGCCCATCCATTGCTCGCCGTGGCGGCCCTGTTCGCCTTCTCCGGCTTTCTGAGGATCCGCATCCAGCCACGGCCGGAGATTTTCACCTACTTCTTCATCGCTTCGAGCATCTTCCTCCTCACGGAGTATTACTTCGGGCGCAGACGCTGGCTGGTGTACCTGTTCCCTCCGCTCATGCTCCTATGGGCGAACTGCCATCCGTCGTACCTCATGGGGTTGCTGCTGTGCGGGGCCTTCTTCCTCGATGCTTTGATCCGTGCCGCATGGAGGAAGGAGTTGTCGCTGGTCCGCATGAAAAAATGGGTTGTCCCGCCCCTGGCTACGGTTGCCGCCGGACTGCTCCTGTGCGGACTAAACCCGATGGGGTACGACTCGATCCTGGCCCCGATCTATGCCATCACGCGGGGAGCCGGCACCGGTGGTGGAACGGATGCCGTCATGATGTCCATCTCGGAACTGACCCCGGTGAAAGGGACGGGTTTCTTCGTCTACTACAAAGCGGCACTCGCCGCCGTTGTCGTGTCCCTGATCCTCGGGGCGTTTGGGCGCAAGATCTATCTCCTCGATCTGTTCCTGTTCGCGATCTCCTTCAAGGGGGCGTGGGACTCCGCCCGGGCGGTGTCGATGATGGGCCTGTTCCTGTCCCCGGGCATATCGCTGCACGTGACCGGTTTCCTCGAACGGGTCCGGGAGTGGTCCGCGGAACGGGAGCGGCGCGAGACGGCGAAGCGGGAAAAGGAGCGGGGGAAAGGGAAGAGTGGAGGGAAAGGCGGGAAGCAGCAGAGACCCGCCGAGCGGGTACTCCCCTCCGCTCAAGGGGACGGGAGGCACACCCGCGGGTGGCTTCGGCCCGCCACGGCGGGACTCATCGTCGGCTCCTGCCTGCTGTTCGGGGGGATCACCCTCGGCTTCTCCTTCTCCCAACTGGAATACGGTGTCGGGATGACGGAGCACAAGTTCTCCTTCGGGGCGGTGGATTTTCTCCGGAAGAACCCGCCGAAGGGGAACATGTTCAACTTTTTCGACATCGGCGGGTTTCTCGACTGGCAGCTCTACCCGCAGGCTCTTACCTTCACCGATGGGCGCACCTACAACTCCAAGGTGTTCATGGAACATCAGACCGTCACCGGTGGTATGCCTGGCTGGAAGGATGTGTTGAATCGATACGGAGTGACCTACATCGTCACCAAAACGATGGACTCTTCCGGCATGATCCTGCCGCTCATCCCGACCATTTCGAACGATCCGGACTGGGCGCTCGTCTTCTCGGACGGCCTCTTCGTGGTCTTCGTTCGGAACGGCCCGGAAAACCGTGATTTAATCGCAAGGCACCGGATTCCCAATCAGGCCCTCCCGTACCACGTCATACAGGAGGCGTACCACTACATGTACCTTGGGGTCTCTCCGGTGGTCGCCTACCAGACGATGAGTAACATGTATATGCTCCTCGGGGACCGTCCGGTCGCCGCGAGAATGTTGCGAAATGCCCTTCGAGAGGTGGACGATCCGATGCTCCGTGCACGTCTTCAGCAGATCGAGCAGGGCGGTTTGCCGCCGGCGCGCACCCGTCCCTGAGATGAACGCCGGGAAGGTCGATCAGGGAAGAGGGATCATCGTGATCCCCGCCTATAACGAGGAGGAAACGATTGCGGAGGTTGTCCGCGAGCTCGCGGCGGAGAATCTCGGGGTCGACATCCTCGTGGTTAACGACGGGTCGTCCGACGGTACCGGTCTTATCCTCAGGGATCTTCCAGCCATTACCGTCAGCCACCCCATCAACCTCGGGTACGGCGCGGCCGTCCAGACCGGGATGTTGTACGCCGTCCGGGAGGGATATGATTATCTCGCGCTCATGGACGCCGACGGCCAGCACGTCCCTTCCCAGGTTCGGCTCCTGTTCGATGAACTCGGAAAAGGATGGGACATGGTTATCGGGTCCCGGTTCGCCGGGGACGCCGACGTCTACAGGGTCCCGTTTTTCCGTCGGACGGGGATCCGGTTTTTCTCTTTTCTGGCCCGCGCCCTCGGGGGGATCCGCATCCGCGACGTGACCTCCGGCTTCCAGGCGATGCGCCGGGACGTATTCGTCTTCCTGTCCCGGGAATACCCGGTGCACTCCCCCGACGCCGAGGTCATCGTCATGCTCGGGCGGAAGCGGTTCAAGGTCACGGAGGTCGCAACCTCCGTCCGGGAGCGGCAGGGCGGCACCTCGATGTATTCGAATCTCGGGACGGTGATCTACTATCCGTTCAAGTCCGTTCTGTCCTCGTTCATCGTCCTGCTGCGGTTATTGCGGGAGAAATAGGAGGTTCCCATGTCGTTTCAGGCCAAGCTGATGATCACGGTTCTGCTCGTCGGGAACGCCGTACTGGTGGTCGAGCTCCTACGAAGAAAAAAGTTGTCCGAATCGTACACCTTGTTGTGGCTTTTCGTCGCCGTCCTCACCCTGGTCGCCTCGTGGTCGGATTGGCTTCTCTCGGGGCTGGCGCTCTTCTTCGGCGCGATCGCGCCCGTGTCGGCTCTCACGCTCCTCAGCCTCGTGTTCATCCTGGTGATGCTCATCTTCTTCTCGATGAAGGTCTCCCGCCTCGACGCGCAGGTGAAGCAACTCGCCCAGGAGCTTGCACTCAGGTCCGCGTCATCTCCCGGATTGCTTGGCACACTTCCTCCACGGTGATCGCCCGGATGCAGATGTCTTTTCGGTCCCCTTTCAGGTAGCACTCCGGAACAAGCCCCTTGTGCGGGACGTTGCAGGGGCAATATTCGCAGACCTCCTGTCCGTGGGAGATGTAACGGTTCCCTGCCCCGTACGGCGCCCACAGTACCGGGCTGCTTGGTCCGAACAGGCCCAGCGTTCGTACCCTCTGCGCCGCTGCGATGTGCATCGGCCCGGTGTCGTTCGAGACGAACAACTTCATCGACCGGATCAGGAAGAACGTTTCCTCGAGCGTCGCTTTTCCCGACAGATCGACGATCCTCGGATTCCCGTCCCGGATGAACCCGTTGAGCCCCCGGTCCTCCTTCGTTCCGAACAGCACCACCATCCCCGCCGTCCCTTCGTCAAGGATCCTTTTGGCGAGTTCCAGGAAACGCTCCCTCGGCCATTGCCTCGCCTTGACGCTGTTTCCCACGGCCGCGCAGAACCCGACCGGGGCGTCCTCCGGCGTGATGCCGTTTTCCCGGAGCAGCCGTTCCGCCGCCTCCCGGGATCGGTTCGAGCCGCAAAGGGGAACCAATCGATTCCGGCCGGTGATCCCCAAGAACGTTCCCATCTCCAGGTACTTCTCGACGGCATGCCGGTTCAGGTCGGTGTCGACGAAGTGATGGTAATAAAGCCACCGGAGGCGGTTCCGGAACCCGACCCTTCGTCTTGCGCAGAACGCGGACAAGATCGCGGAGAGGTTCAGGTACGGCTCGGTGTCGAAGCATACATCGTACTTCCGGAAGAGGCGGAGCACGTTCCGGATACCGATTTCGATGACGTTCGAGACGGCCCCGTCCGTGTTGTCGAATACCGACCTGTTCGACGCGTGGCACAGGACGTCGATCCTCGAATCCGGATGGTGGTTCCGAATCGCGTGGATCAGCGGTAACAACAGGACGGAATCCCCGATCGCCCATAACTTGATGAGGAGAACGTTCCGTGCGGGCAAGGATTTGCGGCAAAGGGATAAAAGCTTGACCGGCGGGCCGAGGAGCAGGGTGATGGCCCCGATGACATACCGGTCGAATCGCCGCAATATCCGCACATCGATCATCAGGATCTTTCCCGCCGGGAAGGGGATCGTGCCCGCTCACGGTCTCTCCGTGCGACCAAGCCCCCCGTTGAGATAGTATACCGTGTATGGGTTTACCCCTCCAAGCGCGGGTGAAGGGACGCCGGGCATGAGAATCTACGTCGACGGGATGTTTTACCGCCTCTCCGGGATCGGCCGTTGCTACGAGAACGTTCTTTCCGCTCTGCTGGCAACGAAGGATGTTTCGAAGGTCTTCACCGTTGTGCCGCGCGGACGGACGGAGGAGTTTACCCGCCAATTCCGTTCCGACAAACTGGAGGTCCGGTTCATCGATTTCGCGCACCTGTCGTATGGGGATTTCTTCCGGAAGGCCCCGCTCATTCGGGCATTTTCCCCGGATCCCGACATTCTGTTCTTCCCGAACTTCAACGTACCGTTCTTCCTGCGGGGGAAGATTGTATCCACCGTCAACGACCTGACGCCCATCTCGCGATACTCCGACTACTCCCGCCTCCAACAGGCCGGTTTCCGGTTCCTCGTCCGGCGCGCCATCCGCGTATCGGTGAGGACCGTGTGCATCTCGGAGTTCGGTCGGCAACTGGTGATGGATGCCTTCGGGGTACCTGAAGACAACCTGCCGATCATCCACCCCTGGGTTGCCGAGGCATTCCTGGGTGGGGAGGGCGCGGCGCGAAGGAGGACTGCGCCGGTCGATGGGGATTACCTGCTCTTCGTGGGGAACCGGTACGGCTACAAGAACCTGGGGGGACTGCTCGCGGCATTCCGGCTCCTGCTGCCGGAGTTCCCGGGACTCAAGGCGGTCATCGTGGGCGTGCAGAAGGGAATGGGAGATGACGCCGAACGCCTCTTGGCAGACCCGTCTCTCCGGGGCAAAGTATTGGAGTTCCCTAGGGCGAGCGACGACGAACTGAAGGCCCTGTACGTCCATACGAAGGTGTTCGTCTTCCCTTCCTTCATGGAAGGGTTCGGACTTCCTCCGCTGGAGGCGCTGGCGTTCGGGGTTCCGGTGGTCTGCTCGGACATCCCCGTGATCCATGAGGTGTGCGGCGACGCCGTCCGATACGCGGACCCGTCCGATCCGGCATCCATCGCCGGCCAGATCCGGTGCGCACTGATCGAGACGGAACGGAACGGGGTCTATCGCGAGAAAGGCGTCGAGAGGGTCCGCCGGTATACAAGGGAGGAGTCGATCCGCAGATACATGGATCTGTTCCGGGATTGCATGGATACCGGGAGAAAAACGTCCCCGCGGGGGGATGGCAGGTGAGAGTCGCGTATTGCACGCCGATGAGGGTGGAGCGCGACGGGATCGGCGTGTACTCCAGGGAACTGTACGTTCATCTATCGAAATTATGCGAGTTGGAACCGTTCCCGCTCGACAAGGAGGTCCACGGCCGGCGCCACTTCCGGGAGATGGCCCAGGCCATCAACCGATGCGACCTGCTGCATCTGGAGCACTCCTCCAACTTCTTCAAGGTCCCTTTCTTTCCCGCACGCGAGGGATACAGGGATCTGCTCCGGAGAGTGACCGTCCCCCGCCTGGCGGTGTATCACGAGCCGGTCGAAAGGACACCGGTATACCGGTCGAGGGGTGCCGGTACGCTTCCGGGCCGTGCGATGGAATTTTCGGCCTACGCGGCCCGCTGGTTGTCCCGCCCTTTCGCGGATGCCTGGATGATCCCCAGATACAATCGGGAGATATTTTCCCTTCCGGAGCGCGTCGTGGTCCACACGCGGTTCCACGCCGACCTCGTGCGGCGTTTCGCGCCGGGAGCGAAGATTACGGTGCGGCCGCTACCGGTTTCAGTCCCATTGGATCGATCCTTTTCCCCAGTCCCGCTAATTTCACTGCCATTCTCCTCCCGGGACATTGTCCTCACGATCTTCGGCTTCATCGAGCGGCGCAAGGATTACCTTGGGGTACTGGAGGCGCTCACCCGGCTGCCGCCGGAGTACAAGCTCCTGATCGCCGGGGGATGCCATGACGAACGCGAGCGGGACTCACCCGAATCGTTGTACGGTAAGATCATGAACTTCGTCCAGAGAAACGGTATGGCCGGTCGCCTCCACGTGACGGGCTTCTTCCCTGAAGGCGCTATGCCGGACCTGATTGAAGCAACGACAGCAGTTGTGGCCCCGTTCCTGGAAAGTCACAGTTCTGCGTCGATCAATGTCGGAATTGCCTATTCCCGTCCCGTCCTCGCCTACCGGACACGATTGACGGAGGAGATGAATCGGAACGGTGCGGGAATCCTGGAGATAGAAGGGGGCGAGGAGTTGGCGCAGTTGATGCTGACGCGCGCGAACGCCTCGGATATTTTCGAGGAAGCGGTAAGTGCGGGTTCGGAATACCGATCACGGTATGGGTTTCCGGCGGTGGCTGCACAATTCGTCCGGTGGTACGAAGAGATGCTGGGCGATCGCGGAAGGCCCCGGGCCACCTGATTCAGGAATCCTTCCGGAGGGCGATCCAGGCGAAGGTGTAGCTTCTCCCGTTCCAAGTCACAACGCGGTCCCGCGCACCGAAATCCTCCTCCCCCACGGGCAGGAGCCCATGTCCGGCCGCCTGATGCAGGAACGCACGGAGTTCCTCCTCCGAGAAGATCCTCCAGTCCATTCCGTACTCGAGGACCGCGGACGTGTCGATCTTGTCGGGCCAGTAATCCACCGAGGCGAGGAAATATCCCCCGGGATTCAAGACGCGGGAGATTTCCGCGAGGAGACGAGGCCCGTCGAACCCGTGCTCGATCACAGAGATGGCAGTGACGGCGGTGAACGTTCCGTCCTCCACGGGGAGGTCCAGAAAATCCTGGCAAAGATATCGGACGACATCTGCGTGGGGCATCTCGACGATCCGCGGGTTAAGGTCGGCCCCGGCCAATTTCGTGTAGCCTAATCGGTGAAGCGCCGGGAGAACCTCGCACTGGTGGGCGCCGATGTCCAGAACGGGGGCATCCTTCGGGAGGCGCGATCCGATGAAGTCCACGGTCTGCAGGACGTCCCAGCTCTTTATCCGGTCTCCGACGTCGATCCCTGGGAGGATCCCGAGTTTCCGAAGGACTTTCGTGGCGAAAGAACTGGTGCAATCCAAGCCACGTCGTTTCAATTCCCGCCGGGCATCCGACACCTGGGTTCGGTTTTTTAGTACCGCAACTGTCATGGATTTCCTTCCCGGCCGATCCAGGCGGATATTCTGGCTCTGAAGAAAGAATAGATGCCGTATATTGCAAAACAGAAATATACAGTTGGAAGGGTGTACGGGTGATATTTTCTGGCGAACAGGATGCTGTTTCTACGGATGTAATACCTCAAAGTCTTGCTTTCCCTGGCCGGAAACGTTCCCATCATTCCGGTACTGGCTCCAACCTTGTGGTAGACGATGCTTTCCGGGGAATAGGCGAGGAGAAACCGACCACGGGCCCGCATGGACCAATCGAGTTCCTCGAAGTACAGGAAGTAATCTTCGCACAGGAGTCCGATTTCACGTAAGAACGGACGGGAAATCAGCATGGAGGCTCCCGCCACGAAATCGATTCCCTGTTCGATTTCCATTGGGTTGCATGGTCGCGTGGCAGGTGTCGAATGATCGATACACTTGGAGAGGAAAGGGATCCACTTGTTGTACCGCGCCCCCCCGCGGGCCCATAGTATGTCGGGGTTACCATAAAAGGGAAGTGTCGAGCCACAAACGCCCGCTTCAGGATTTGCCTTCATCGTAGACACGAGTTGCGACAGCGCGTCCGGTTCAATGACGGTGTCGTTGTTCAACAGCCAGACGTACTCGAAATCGTCTCGGGCCAGAACGTATCGAAGACCGACATTGTTTCCCCCCGCGTATCCGAGGTTGTCCTTGTTGGTCACGAGGATCAACGGGGCACCAGGATCCGTTTCCGCGCCACCATCCTCGGCCTGGGCCCTGTCATACTCCCATATGGAAACAGGTTTTCGAATCGGGGGATGGGAAAGTCGGCGAAGAGGATTGCCTGACGGGACGAATGAATCCAACTCCCCCTTTGACCATGACCTGATATGGGAAAGGGATCCGTCCACCGAGCCGTTGTCGCATACGATTACACGGAAGTCCTTGTAAACGTTCCTGAAAACACTCTCCAGGCATTCGATGGTATCCCCCCATCCGTTCCAGTTCAGTATGAGAATATAGACCCTGCTCATGGGCCCGTTTCCACGGGACTTCCCTCCGGGGATTTATGGAAAGTCCGGGTCTTGTCAACCGATTGCAACCGTCGGTTCCCCCGGGAGCGGAATGGCGAATAGATGAACCCGGTCGACAATCTCCCGGCTGCGATCATACGGTTCCGGGAACTGATCATCGCTCCACTGCACCCAGCACTTGTATTCCTTAAGAGGGATATGGCCCAGAAGATCAGATAAAGAAGAGGCATACCGGCCCAATAATTGGGTGTGAATCTCAATGGCCAGTTTGGGACGCGTGTCGAGAATCGTGCGCGCACCTTTCAGAACCTCAACTTCATAACCTTCCACATCGATTTTCAGCAATGTCGGTTTTAAACCGATGTAGCCGTCAAGCGGGACCAAGTCGATCGGTATTGTCCCGATCCGGCTTGACTGGACGGCAGCGCACGACGATTTCGAAATGTCGACTGTTCCGTTCCTGGATCCAACGGCTTTTCCTTCTATCTGTACGTTGCGGATATTGTTGAGTTCGAGGTTTTTCCTGAGGATGGGAAGATTGGAGGGTGTCGGTTCGAATGTGATGACTTTCCCCGTGTCGCCAACCCAGGTCGACAAGAGCATGGTTGACAGCCCATGATGCCCTCCACATTCGAGTACGACATCCCCTTTCTTCACCATGTGGTCTCGAATAAATTCCATCTCTATCCAATCTTCTTTTCCTGTGTCGTACCACTCCGCGCCCACCCAATCCCCGATGAAGAAATCGAACGTGGCGCCAGAGATGCGTTTCCTTATCACGTAGGGTTCAAAGAACCCCCCTTTGTATTTATTATGCGCCATGCGGACAAACGCCTTGACACTGTCCGGCAGGAATTTCAGCATCGATTCTTTTATAGGCATCGATCAACCTCCGGGGGCAAGGCCATGATCCGGGCTCTTCCGCGCGAGCAGGAGCATGGCCTCGGAGCGATTGGCGAGGCGGGATACGGCATTGATCAACCGGCGGACGTCGTCCTTCAGGCTCCAGCTCCGGACGGGATTGTTTTCCTTCGCCTCGCAATCCACGACGCGGAACCCCTCCGATTCGACCAACCGGCAGAGCGTGGAGGGGGTGAAGTGCCAGATGTGTTCGCCTGGGCGATACGATGCCCAACGCGCACGGATCAACCGTGCCATGAGGCTCTCCGCGTTCGGCGCCCCTAGGACGATCAGACCCCCCGGTCTAAGGACGCGGCGTATCTCCCCAAGCAGGGCGCGGGGGTCCGGAACGTGTTCGATCACGTGGTTCAGGACCGCGACATCGAAGTGTGCATCCCCGAACCTTGCGTCTTCGAGCGTTCCGGTCACCACGTCCAGCCCCTTCTCGCGGCGGGCATACCCGCTCGCCCACTCCGACACCTCGACCCCGCTTGCGGAATATCCGTGCCGGGAGGATACGGACAGGAAGGCCCCGACACCCGCACCGACGTCGAGCAATCTGCCGGATGGCACGTGCCTTCGGATCTTGGCGACCATCGGCTCGAAGTGCGCGCAGAACTCGTCCCAGCGCTTCACGTATTCGTTCCGGGTCGTGAAATAGGACTCTCCGGCATAGTCGGAATTCGTCCCTGTGAAGTTCCTTGTTGAGATGAGCCCGCACGACCGACAGCGGTCGAGCACGTGCACGCCGACCTGGAGATGCCGTTCCATGGATTCCCCACCGCACAACATGCAGGTCATTCGCGTGTTTTCAGGATGAGGAGAAGAAAGTATCTCTTGTCTGGGGGCAGCCAAGCGTTCACGTAGGGGTATCCCCCCGGGTAGGGGAGTCCTTTCCCCATCCATCGAGGATCCCCCGCTTCATCGCTTCGTACTTCCGGGTCACCGGGTCTTCCGAGAACGTTTCCAGTTCCCAAAGCTTGATGTGGGAAAGCGCCCGGTAGAAGGCCATCATCAGGCAGAGAGAGAATCCCCGGGGTCCGTCCTTGTACCCTTTCCCCTTCAGAAACCTCCCGAAGAAGACCCGGAGGGACGCCTTGAGCAATCCGATGTACGAGAACTTGGTCTTCGCATCGTAGAGATGCTGGGCTTCGATGTCGGTGTACCGGTTCAGTTTCTCCACGAAGTGGGATGCGTCGACGTAGTTGAAGTGGTGGATGCAGTTCTCCTGGGAAGGGGGAAGCCGGAGGGTCCTGGCCACCGGATCCTTGCCGATGTAACCGTGCACGGTTTCCCGGAAGAGCACTTTACCACGCCGGAAGAACCTCGGAAGGAGCGTCAGCCCCCATCCGCTGTGCCGCACCCAGTCCCCCATGATGTAGTGCCGGAACGGGATCTCGACGATGTCCGCTGCGTCGTTGCCGGCGATCTCCCGCAGTCTGTCGGCGAGCGTCTTCGGAACCATCTCGTCCGCATCGATGAGGAGGATCCAGTCGCCCGTCGCCTTCCCCACGGCGAAGTTCCTCGCACCGTCGAAGGCGAGGATCTTCCCGTGGGGGAAGACCCGTTCCGTGAACTCCCGCGCGATCTCCACGGTCCGGTCTTCGCTTTCCATGTCGACGACGACGATCTCGTCGCACCAGCGGACCGTCTCCAGGCAATAGCGGAGGTTCTGCTCTTCGTTGCGGGTATTGATTACGGCGGAGATTTTCGGCATGGGCATCGGGAGCTTTCAGCGTGTCGCGGAC
>Ga0209253_10005075_pt1 | contig 11437 bp, 6 predicted proteins | sample FrelakmetBRP12BR_FD_187145 | JGI IMG/M metagenome (GOLD analysis project Ga0209253, IMG submission 187145) | Freshwater lake sediment microbial communities from the University of Notre Dame, USA, for methane emissions studies - BRP12 BR (SPAdes)... | ecosystem: Environmental > Aquatic >...
ATAGGGGGGATTGTTAAACGTTTTATGGTGGTTAATAATTTCTACATATTTTTTCACTAGTGTCCGACTAAAAGTATGAGATTCTTTGCTTCGCTTAAAAACACAAGTGACTGTCATTCTGAGGGAAACGAAGTGAAGCGAAGAACCGAGTCCACCGTTAGGCGGACGAGCTCACCGAAGGTAATCTTTTTCTATCTTTATAAAATTAGCTGTTTAGTAGTGATATTTTTTCTAACAATTATCTATTAGATGTTTTTGTTTCACGATAGAAAAAATTATGTTTAATTCGTTTAGAGTCATTCTGAAATTGCTAGTTGGTGGCCTCGGCCTTTTTGGGATCGTAAGGAATAACAAGTCGAAGCAAATTTACATGACCGGCGCTATCTCCCGTTACAATTGTTCGTTCATCAGAAGCAACAGCACAGGCACGAATTTCGTTTTCAGCAATAAAAGAAGCTATAATTTTCCCTGAGGTAAGATCCCATACTCTGAGTTTCTTGTCCGATGATCCTGATACTACAAAACCATCTCTTGTTAGAGCAACAATTCTATAGCATATAGCTTCGTCTTCCAGGCTGTAAAGGAATCTGCCTGTCAGAATATCAAACACGTCTATTGTCTTATACCCTGCCACAGAAACTAATTTTCCATCTTTTGTCACTGCAACTGATCTGTACGAAACACCATGGCCGCCTTTAAGGTTTTGAACGGTATATCCTGATGAGAGATTCCACACTTTGAGCTCTCCTTCCAATTCACCGGCCACTAACTTTCCATCATCAGTCAAGGCTACCGAATCGATCTCCCTGCTATGACCTTTTAAGGTAGAAATGAGGCTCCCTGAGGAAAGATTCCATATTTTGATGGTACGATCATAAGAAGCAGAGATCACTTTACCACAGGGTGTCATTACGACGTCACTTACGCGATCAGTATGACCTTCGAGAGTTTTCAATAGTTGGCCTGTGGTGAGATCCCATAGCTTGAGAGTCTTATCCCTTGATCCAGATATAATTATTCCATGCGCTGACACCGTTACTGCATCTACTCCATCTGAATGACCAACCAGTGTCCTGATACATTTGAAGGAAACGATATCCCATACTTTAAGTGTTTTATCCAATGAGGCTGAAACAACCTTATTGTCACTAGTCACTACCAGTGCAGAAACCTGTCCGGCATGTATATCGGATTTTGTCATTTGATTAGCAAAAGAAAGATCCCAGACCTTAAGAGACTTTTCTTCCCCGCCTGATACAACCTTGCCGTCAATTGTTACCTCCAAAGCCCGGATTCCATAATCCGGATGTCCTTCAATAGTATTTAAGAGTTTACCCGATGTCAGATCCCAAATCTTAAGTGTATTATCTGCTTTACCGAAAGTATATATACCGCCTCCTCCGGATATAACCTTGCCATCAGATGTCACTGCCACAGCATTTATATGGCTGGTATGACCTTCAAGTGTGTGCAGGAGAGTACCTGTCTCAATATCCCAAACCTTGAGTGTTTTGTCGTATGATCCGGAAACCACTTTGCCACAATCAGTCACAGCTACAGTTTTTATCGAATCTGTATGTCCAATGAAAGTGTTAAGAAGTTTTCCTGAGGAAAGATCCCACAACTTGAGTGTACTGTCGGATGATCCAGAAATGACCATTCTGCCTTTTACTAATGCCAGACAGCGAACACCCGCATTGTTATTAATTGTGCGTAAGAGTTGACCGGAAGGAAGATCCCATATCCTGAGAGTCATGTCTTCAGATCCAGACACTACTTTACCGTCTTCAGTCACTACCACAGAATTAATCCGATTAGTGTGACCTGTCAATATAAGATTTAGTTGTCCGGTAGCCAGATTCCAGATCCTCACCGTCATATCTTGTGATCCAGACACTACTATTCCATTCTTTGTCACTGCGATGGATGTGACCCAGCTTGTATGACCTGCCAATGTCAAAATGAATTGTCCTGTAGCAAGATTCCAGATTTTGATTGAATAGTCCGGATTTCCAAATCTGTCAATACTCCCTCCTCCGGCCACAACAATGCCATCAGCAGCTGAAGCAATGGCATTATAGTTTACTTGTGATTCTAAATTATCTCCTTCAAGATATCTTATTAAGGCTCCCCCCGGACCAGTTAGTATAGGTGTCAATGGCTGGAGCCAAGGGTTTTCCACTGTGTCCACAATCCGCTGCAAGAATGATTTGAATAGTTGTTCCTTGCATGTGAAGAGCCTGCCAATTAGTTGTCCATCGATCTGCGTTTTATCATGTTCCAGTATGCCTGCTGACAGGACAAAGGTATCTTTCAATAACTGTAGATCCTGATCATTATGGATCAAATCAAGGTCGCTTATAAGATCATAAATACTTGTAAGAAGCAACTTGGCCCGATACCAAAGGGGATCCAAAAGAAGTAACTTCAATTCCTTAACATCCTTATGCATCAAATGAAACGGAAGTTCTAAGAATGGTCGGGTCATATCGCCTTTCCAATTTTGATTTTTGGTTGGATCAGCTTTATAGCGAAAATAGTCAGCGAGGATTATATGGTATTTTATCTTTACCAAAGTTTTCAATTTAGTCCAGTTTAATTATTACCACCAGCCATAAACGGATTAAACTTCAATTCCCTTCCACATTTAGGGCAATTGCTCAACAAACCGGGCTCTTCCCAGGCTTCTTTTGGCAAGTCCATACATGGGGATTGTTCTGGCCTTAAGCCTGCTTTATTTATTATATTATCTATTGTTGTAAACACCGAGGCGAGTGGGGTAAACCGATGACCGCATGATGGACAATCGGATGATGGTTTTTGATAATGCCTTGATTCAAAATCCCAGATTCGTCGGATAGTTATATTTGCAGTATCTTTTACCAACAAATGATTATCCACAGTAAGGTTTATTACCTCGCCCGAATCACAACCCAAAAGGATTCCAGTGGGGGAAAATGAAAAAGTATTAATCGCATAATCCGAAATAAAACATTGTACGGCTTCCCCGGTTTCCAGGTCCCATAGGATGCAACAATGGTCATCTGAAGCCGAAATTGCCATTCTCCCGTCAGGTGTAATAGCTACCGCATTTACCCAATCCCCGTGTCCTGTGAGGGTTTGAAGCACCTTACCTGTTCTCAGATCAGAGAGGATACAGTCTTTGCTGGACAAGCCTGACAAAAACCTCATTCCGTTTGACGCGATTGCTACTGACTTCACCCAATTAGCATATTCTGCAATAATTCTTAGTACCTCACCGGTCTCTAAATTCCAGAGAATACAGGAATTATCCTTGGATCCTGAAATGACCATTTTCCCATCAGGAGTGATAGCAACAGCATTTACCCAATCTTTATGCCCTTTAAGGATCCGGATAGCTTCACCGGTCAACAGGTTCCAAATGATACAAGTATTATCCGACGAGCCTGAGATAGCTTTTTTACCATCGGGGGTAATGGCAATTGTTCTAATAAAATTAGTATGTCCAATTAAATTATGGATTACTTCTCCATTACTAAGGTCCCAGAGGGTGCATATATAATCTGATGAACCAGCGATAATACGGTTCCCGTCAGGTGTTATTGCAGCAGCATTACTCTGGATTTTAGGATTATTAAGTAAATTAAACATCTTTCCTGTTTCTATATCCCAGAGAACACAAGGATCGTCAGAGGAGCTTGAGACAGCCTTTTTCCCATCTGAAGTGGTAGCAATTGCATTGACCTTCTTTTTATGCTTCTTTAATAACTCCTGAGTTTCTCTTGTCCCAAGATCCCAAAGTATACAGGTTTGATCCCAGGAGGCTGAGATAGCATGTTTCCCATCAGGAGTAATAGAAACTGCTTTAATCCAGTCCTTATGTCCTTTAAGTATATGGAGTGCTTCCCCGGTTCTAAGTTCCCACAAGATACAAGTAGTGTCGGATGAACCTGAGAATGCACGTCTGCCGTCTGGTGTTATTGCAACTGTATTCACCCAACTCTTATGCCCTTTGAGTGTTTGAGTTGTCATACCAGAACTTAAGTTCCACATGATACAGGTTTTATCCGAGGAGCCTGAAATAGCCCATTTGCCGTCTGGAGTAATGGCAATGGCAAGAATCCTGCCAGTGTGGTGACCTTTAAGTATTTGAAGTATTTTCCCAGTATGACTGTCCCATAAAATACAGGTTTTATCAGAAGAACCTGAAATAATCTGTTTGCCGTCAGGGGTAATGGCAATGGTAAGTACCTTGTCAGTATGTCCTTTGAAAGTCTGTAGATTTTCACCGGTTATCAGATCCCAAAGAATACAGGTTTTATCAGAGGAGCCTGAAACAGCCAGTCTCCCATCCGGAGTGATTGCAACAGAATTTATGGTGTCGGAATGCCCATTAAGGATTCGGAGAGCCTTTCCAGTTCTCAAATCCCAAAGGATACAAGTTCTATCAGATGAACCAGAGATAGCCCATTTCCCTTCTGGGGTGATTGTAACGGCATTAATGTATTCTCTGTGTCCGTTGAGAGTGAGCAGTGATTCCCCGGTGGCAAGGTCCCAATAAATACAGGTTTTATCCCAAGATCCCGAGACAGCCCTTTTACCATTATTGGATATAGCAACACTGCAGACATATTCAGTGTGTCCTTTAAGAATTTGAAGTATTTGTGGTAAAGGATTCCAGGGAGGGCGACTGTTTCGACTACGAAGAAATAAGTTATAATAGATTTCTGAAATCCCTTTTTCCGCTGACTTGCCGACCGGTCCATTATCCGCATAATTCCAGGCCTGTTGGGTAGTAAAGTGTGAGAACTTAGCAGCATATTTTTGGAGATTTGCACTTTCCCGACCAAGAAATTTGAGGAAGTCGTTTAAACGATCCAATCGAGCCGGATTAGTTTTCATCCGGTTGATTTCAGCATCGATTTTCTCCTGGCTCCACGGAATAATGCTTTCGGGAACATCCAGGATCGAAATTTCTCCTCTTGCCAGAGATATTAAGTCTTTAGCATACTTTTCCATCTTAGCCTGACGGATTTTTTCATTTTTTATGTTCTCAGTATTATCGGGTAAATGCTGTAAAATAATGTTGAAATCCTCTACCAAATGATAGACAAGCTTTGATGCTGATTTCGCCTGAATATATTCAAGGTCACAAAGAAGGTCAACAAGATCATCCCATCTTTCAAGTTTCAATAAATGTCGTGGAAGCCATTTAATAAAATATGCATCCAGCTTCTCAGGTCCCTGAATGTATTGTTGCCAACCGAAATCAGACAGTAATTTATCTCCCTCCGTTATATCCACATAAAAAGCTCCAGCATTGTATTCATCAGTTATCCAGTCAACAATGGATTTGTGGAAGTGCTTGATCACTTTTTCTCCTGATTCCTGCAGTAACGGAAAGAGAGAACCTAATGAACGGGTAAAATCATTTAATTCTTCACGGTTCCAGCTGAATAACATACCCAGCAAGGTAACAGGTAATGGTTCCTTCGATGCCAGGACAGCACGCAATGCAGGCCTGACATTTTTTCGAAATATTTCAATATTTTGGAACTGACGCTGAAAAAACTGAAAGTAAATGCCTCCCAGTCCTATCGGAAATTCTCCAATTTTGTCCAATGAAAGATTCCCTTTAATAACATCACTGCAGACTCTTTCCGCATAAAGGAAAACGCCTTCGCTTTTCATGAGGATCTGATCAATTATATCTTCGGCATCAGATCGTTTGGCCAGGTGCACTTTTAATTCAAGTTCTAAATATTGGCGTATATCTTCCCTGTTGATTTCCGAATCGGTGTAAAGTACAAATGGATTGAGACCCTGCAATGGATCAGTCACATTTTTTTCAGGCCGGCTTGTAACAATAATTCCAAGCCATTCAGGTAAACGAGGTGTATGCCTGGCCAACATCTCCACAAGTGGATTTTGTTCTCCTTCTTTCGCCTCATCAAGTGCATCGATCAATAACAGATAGCTTTCTCTGCCCCCGTCAGGAACCAGTCTTAACGGATTAGTAAAGAGATAATCGAACAGTTCGGATTCACCCTTGGTTTCCAGTTTGTCTATTTCAGGCAGGGTTAATAACAGTTTTCGGTAATCAGGCAAATGGGTGGCTATTTGAAAAGCCAGATTGCATATAACCCTGGATGCATTTCGATGATCAGGTTTATCGTATTCACAAAACTGGGCAGCAATTACCTTGTCTTTACCGAAATGGCTCAAGTGGGCCAGAATAGCACTCTTGCCGACCCCCGGATTACCTAAAATCCAGAACAGGCGTGATGAACGGTCATTTCTGGTTCTCCATTGTTCAATAGAATCCAAAACCCATTTACGGCCTACAAGACCTTTTTGCAACAGTTGTGATATCCGGGAATCGGAGCTTATTGGTTTAAGATAACCGGCCAGATTTTCAATTTCCCCTGCAAAACGCCGGCTTTCATCACTTTCAATAACTTCCAGTATTTCAATGAATTTCTCGTTATACCATTTTCCCCAGATCCCGGCACCTTCTGCCTTTTTTTCTTTCCAGTCATGCATATCGAGCCATTGAATATGGCTAATGCTCGGAGGAGCCTGAACTTCTTTTTCACTTTCAACCAATATGGTTTGGATATTCCCTCCTTTTACACCAAGAGCTATTGAAATTTCATCTAGGCATACACCCGGATCGCGGGTGGAGTGTTTGGATAAAAATGAAACCACACGGTTACTGCTTACAATACCATCAGTAATAGACCTGCGCCAGTCTTCTCCTGGTTTAATCCCATGTTCTTTTATTCCACTTTTATCGAACCAGACATCATGTCCTCTTTTCTCGAGGTCCGATTTAATTATTAGAACCAGTTCTTCGTTCTGATCGTGGCCGTAACTAAGAAATATACGTAGATGGGAAACAGTTGATTTTTCATCTTTGAACTCATTATTACAGTCTTCACAGATGTACAGGTCTCGCTTTTTGCTGTACAAAATATTTTTGCTCAAACAATTGGGGCATATTTTATTTTCGGGCATACTAAAGAGTGAATATCAGGACCAATATTTTTCTTTTAAGAATTGAATTTACAAATTAATTCCTGGTCAATCTAATTTGTTGAGATTAAAAATCCACATTATTGAAATCAATAAATACAATCGATATATGTAATTACAATGTAATTACATTAAAATCTTAATCTTTTATGCAGCGAACACTGTATCCATAATTCATTTCATTGCGAAGCAACCGTCTTTGCTTCGTCCGCCTCCCGGAAGGACTGAAAAGCCGGTCCTGTTGTCGGCTCCTTCATCAAATGCCGATTCAATGGTCCTGACAAAATTCTCCCCGGCCTCAATGCCCTGTCTGTCGAAGAACACATTGTGCTCTCCAAACCGTGCCATGAGCGATTTTGCTATAATGAATGCAGCATCCCGCGCATCCTCCCTCCTGTAATTGATAAATATCTTCACTTTTTACTGGTTTGAAAGATTTAGGCAATAATTATGAGCAGGTATTTGCTAATTTAGCAAAAAGACCGGATCTGACAGATATCTGGACATGAATAATGAGAACGTTGAAATCTGATTTTACCTCAAGAGAGATCCTTACGGATGTTTTTCAAATTTTGCCCCATGCCCTGTAGTAATTGACGGTAAAGTATGGACAACGACCGGGCATTATTATCAGGCGCAAAGATTTGCAGGAACTGAATATGAGGAAGTTATACGTGAAATAAAATCCCCGTTCCAGGCAAAGGAAGTAGCCAAAAACGGTGTTTACCCCAGACGTAAGGATTGGTACGAAGTCAAGTTTGATATTATGTTGAAAGCTGTAAAATCGAAATTTGAACAGCATAATGATTTACGGGACATTCTTGTCTCGACCGGCAATGCCAGACCGAAGGAACATACTGAACTGGACCATTACTGGGCAGACGGTGGCGACGGATCGGGGAGGAGCCGTCTGGAAGAAGCTCTGATAGTTGTCAGAAGCAGTTTTCCTGAATATGACGGAGTATTTTTTGAGCCTCCCTGGAAAGTCTTTCCGGCTAAAAGGGACGATATGCTTTTCTGGACTGTGGGACCAGGCAAAGAATATCTTGAGAAATTCAAGGAATGGCACGAGAAAATATCATCCGCTGCAAGAAAGGAATATGATGCATATTATGCTTTGCCGGGGAAATGGGAGCAATTTCGCGATGAATATAATTTATAAAGATTGCTTGTTGCAGGTTGCCTGTTGCTTGTTCCATCCCCCGTACCCCGGACCTCGTACCTCGTACCATAATTTATCAAACGTTTTCAAACTCAATCAAAATCATTCCTTCACACCCTGCCCGATCATGTCCCAGTCTCTCTCTTCAAATATTTTCTGATATTCTTTAAGTATAGGTAACATCTCAGGGTGCTTCTGGCATTGTTTTTCAACAGGGCACTCTTTGCAGACAGTTTTTCCTGAGATTCCTATACGGACAACTCCTGCAAGTTCGCCGGCACCAGCTGCCTTTAAAACTGTTCCATATCCTTCTTTTGCTGTCCAGTAACCAAAATGACAATGCAAGGCTTCAACCTCAATCCAGTCGTCGCGATTTAACACTTCCTTTTTCCAGACAAGCGCACCTCGCTCATACATGGGTTTGTGCCACAGGATAAACTGCCCCTCAAAAACTCCATAGATCTCAACGGCCGGTTGTCCGTGGAGGTGGATATCCTGTTTGTCCTTCGGGGTAAAAAAACTCCAGGTAAAACCAAGGCCCTGACGCTGATATGCAAGGTACGGATCTGCGACACGAAGATTGAATGCACGGTTTTCGGAATTCAGAATATTTGAAATAGTGTCTTTCTCAAGTTTCCGGACACCTCCATTGTTCTTCTTTGCCCACATGCTGGCCAGGCCGTCCATTGTGGGTTTTCTCTTCACCGGGCCCATAACAGAATTTATATCCTGCTTAGTATCGGAATTTGAGATTTCAATCAGATGCCTGACGATTGCTAAAATATTAGGTTCATTTGTCTTTTCCGGTTTTTCAACATCGGCAGTTCTGTTTCGGGGAAGAATGCATTCTCATCAAGGTTCAGGTCGCCGGTTATGATTCTGCCAAGGGCATTAAAAAGGTCTTCATTATCGCGAAATTTTGTAGCCGGGAAGCAAGGTTCATCTTCTATCTTGGGCATGAGCAGGTATTCTGTTTCATCGCTGTTTTCCATGGTTCGTCTGATTATACTGAAAAGGACCACAGAGGAAGTTGCATTCATGGTTATGATGGTTTAATGTTGTCAAGTGAAAGCTTTAATATCAATTGCGTTCGAATATTATGTTGGCCAGATCAGGCACAACAGGAAATTCTAAATTGTTCATTCTGAATTGTGCCCATCTTTATTCTTCATCGATTGCTGGATAAAACGTGTAAGACTATCAAATGCATCCTGGGGCGATGATGAAATAAAAGGAATCATCTGGTAACTTCTAAGTGCAAAAGGTAACTGTTCTATCTCAACTCCACTGATGAATGAAAATAATTGACAATTCTTTTTTCTGCCTGACCGTATCTCGTTAAGAAAACTTCTCCATTCGTAGCCTACCCAACCTGAATCAAAGCATTCCGGATGGGTGCCAAGAACGACCAGGCATTTGGCTGACTCCAATGCGTGATCAATAGCAGTTGCATAATCGCTTTCACCTAAAAGAGGTAAACTCACTGCACTTAAAAATGTTTTTAACTCACAACTTTCTAAATAATCATGAAGTCCTTGAGCAATCACCTGGTCGCTTGAGCGATAACTAATAAATACTTCACTATCTTCCGGCGAAATAGGACCATTATCTGGAGGTGGTTTCGACACGATAATAGGCCTTTTAATGTAACGGTAAACCATCATGCGGGTTATTGGACAAAGATCCAATTTGCGGTTTGATGATTCCCACTTTTCCTGGTCACTTTTGTTCCTGAATGGTGATGGAAAATTCTTGAGTTCTTCTATCTTTTTACTAACAATATCTATTAATTTTTCTGGATCCCCAGGATTCCCATCATAAAAAACCACATCAGGTTTAAAATCATGGGTTTCAATATACTTTAGATTCCTAAATCGATCAGTTTTAAAAAGTCCAACCGCTCTGTTTAATATGATTCCTCTGGACTGTTCCCCATCAAATAAACTTAACTTTCCATTTACATTAATCAAAGCAACTCTGTCAACTTCGATCGCATTATCGTCAGGTACTATGTTGAGAAAATAGCCACCAGACTCCTGAATCCCACCAGCCCATCGAACACGGACACTGTCAGTCCCTTTAATCCAGGTCATTGGAACTGAAAGAGTAGTATAGGAAGCAATTTCTTTATGTTTTTTCTCCCAGACTTTTAGGGCTTTACTGGGGGTATCTCCGGGATCTTTGTCCCTTCCTGGATCAAATGTGTAAATAATTTGCTTTTCATCGTCCCTGATAAGCAATTCCTCTCCAAATTCCCTGAACAGGATTAGTTCAGGATTCCTTAATTCGTCGAGAGCATCTGAAGCTCCATTAGCTATATTCCACCCGATTGGAAAAATATCCCGGTAAAAGAAACAAAAATACTCCTCCACATGATCATTTTCATTTTTCCAGCGAATTATGGGGAGTACACCTCCATTGCCGTATCTTAAAGGGTGTGATGAACAGTCAAAACGACTTGACAAAATCTGGCGTTTATTGTTGAACTTTTTTATATCATTCTTTAATTTAAATTCTCCCTCAGGGGATTTTTGAATCACATCGAAGAATTGATTTTTACCTTCTTTATTTACAATGGCATGGAGTTTTTCAGTCAGGGCAATGTCAAGTAAACGACTTTCTTCTTTTTCCCCTTCTTTGGTCAAAGTAAACTCCGTGAGAAGTACCTGGAGAAAACCTTTGGGAATATCATCCAGTGTAAAAATATCCCGCTTGCCTGAAAAATCCAGGGCTGTTCTTTTATTTACTTTCATTTTATTCAGTTGATAATTTCAAAATAATAGTATTTCTCAATAATACTTTAATAACCAGCTTATTCATAATAACTAATCGGAATAGGTTACTTTTGCAGATCACCATCAAAAAAGAGGGGCTGGGCAGAGAAGAAATTAGCAAGAGGAGAATGGTAAATCATATTTGTTGAGCCCATAATGTCAATATGTTTTAATTCTTTACAGCATCCTCAATTAATCCATATCTCTCTCTCAGCACCTCATTAAACTGTCTGTGGAAAAAAGCAATTATTGGTACTCCGTCAGCATCCCGTTCGGTCAGGTAAGGTTCAAGATCGAGAAACAACCGCGACCAGACCACTATCGGGATTTTCATCGACTTTTTATCCTTTTCCAGTTCTTCTTTCATCCGAATCATTTCATTCCGGTGGTCTTTATGAGTTCTGTCAAGAAATTGCTCCCATAAATCCTTATCGAATGCAAAGATCTCGAGGATCTCATTTTCGGCCAGTCCCTGGTACCGCCC
>Ga0209253_10005077_pt1 | contig 11435 bp, 13 predicted proteins | sample FrelakmetBRP12BR_FD_187145 | JGI IMG/M metagenome (GOLD analysis project Ga0209253, IMG submission 187145) | Freshwater lake sediment microbial communities from the University of Notre Dame, USA, for methane emissions studies - BRP12 BR (SPAdes)... | ecosystem: Environmental > Aquatic >...
ACTGCATTTAAAAAACCACAGAGGTCACAGAAACAAATATAATAATTTTAAAACTTACTTATTTTCAGATACTTCTCTGTGTTCTCCGTATAAATATTTTTAGAAATTCTAAATCATTTTCTGCATGAAAAAGTGCACAGAGAAAGAGTCTAAAATCTGCTTTTTTCTTGCTTAATAAGTACATTCCTCCGTGCACTCTGTGGTTAATTGCATTTTTTTGGTTAAATGCACATTCTTTTCGTAGATTACACCTCTTCAGCTACTCTTCCTGCGAGTTTGTCCATGATGGTCTTAACCGGCAGTATTTCGTTAACTCTATAAGCGTTCGTCCCTACTGTGAAAAGCGATTCTTCCACGTCCAGATTATAACCGGCAGAACTTAAGAGGCCGTTGCAGATGCAGAAATGGTGTTCGTTGCTCTCCTTGGCAGGACAGCGTGAAAATTTGCCCTCCGCGTCTTTGAGAAGCACATAACCCTTGTTGCACTTCGGTTCTCTAAGTTTTTGGATTGCAGACTGATACATCGGCGACTGCCGTATGACCCGAAAAGGCAAACCGCAGGGCGAACCAGGGTCAAGCGCAATAATTATGTCTTCTTCTTTTACGGCAATAACAGCTTGCTTATATTCCTGCGATGCACTGCTTTCCTCGGTTGCAAGAAACCGCGTGCCCATTTGGACACCGCTCGCTCCCATTTCCAGGAATCTTACGATATCGGCATGTGTATAAATCCCGCCGGCAACAATAATGGGCATACCACCATATTTTTTTGCAGCGTCCATAACAGGAGGAAAGAGATTTTCGAGCTTATTGGATTCAATATCTATCTGGTCTGCCTTGAAGCCGAGGTGCCCGCCTGCAAGCGGCCCTTCAAGAACAATTGCGTCTGGCCGGTAGCCTAACCTTTCCCATTTCTTGCATATAATTTCAAGCGCTCTTGCAGATGATACGATAGGTATCAACGCTGTATCTTTAGGTGGCTGAATTGCAGGCAGGCTTAATGGTAATCCGGCTCCCGAGATAATAAAATCTGCTCCGGCATCCAGGGAACCCTTTACTGAATCCTCATAATCCCTTCCGAGTGCTACCATAATATTTATGCCGGCAAAGCCTCCTGAGGCTTTTGCCAGAGAGACTTCTTCATACGCAGCCTCATAGCTATTAACCTTCTTGCCTTTCCGTTTTGAAACAAGTCTGTCGAGAGCGGCACTCGATATGATACCAACGCCTCCCTCTTTTGCAACAGCGCTTGCGAGGGGTGACAGAGATACGCCGATCCCCATTCCACCCTGAATGATAGGGAGAGTAATTTTTTTACCTTTGATTGTAAGCGATGGTAGCTTTGAAGATGTATCTGACATAAATTCTCAGAAGACTATAGACAGTGCGACCTGATCGTTGAGCCGATCAAGAGTATAAACGGATTCCTTCGCAAGGCAAATAGTCATTTTCATTTTTTGTTATTTTAGCAGATTTATCAAGTTATTTCAGCGTAATAAGCATATGCAGCGAAGATCAAGCGTGTCTATCCCCCCTATACTTGAATATCGTTTATATGTGCCAATCCGAATTGGAACTAATTTCTCATGAATATGTTCCGAAGATGCCATGATAATCCAAAAAATCATACAAAGCATAATAACAAATGAAACTAAAACAAGAACATTGGGAGAAGGGGTCACAATGAAAACTGCTCGAAAAGGGCATATTGGTGTTGCTCCTCTTGCTTTTCACTGTATTTTTCAAGAAAATCATTCCATTTCTTTTTAGTCAAATTTTGCGAAATATTATCAGGCAATATGGTTAAGATTTCACAAGTTTTTTTAAAACCGAGATGGCTGGCTATTTTCAAGAGGTCGATACGCATGAGAATATCTTTAGTATAAGGCCTTTTTGCATCAATGAAGGTAATGGCTCGAAGTAAATCCATGGTAAATGTGCTATTGAGTACGGCAAATACAACCAGTGATTCCGCAATGTCATCGAAGCTGAGGAAATAACAGGTATCATCCAGCATGAGGGTTTTATTATTAAACGGTAGCATAAATGAAAATGAAGGTTTCTTATATAAACCTGAGATTGCTACTTTATATGGCTTGAATGAATAATCTCCTATCCCAAAAACAGAAAATTGAGGTTTTCCTTTATAGATGCTTGATTTTCTCTCTATAAAAAAATGAACATTCTCTGTGAGATATTTGTACAACTTGGGGAATGTCTCTGCCAGATAAGAAGTTTCCTCCCCAATCTTCTTCTGTGTAACAATAATGTATTTTCTTGGTTTCACAATTAGTGGGACTTGAAGGTCCGAGCTTTTTACCAAACCGAAAATAAGGTCATCCTCTATCTCTAATTGTTCCCTGAAACCATTAATATAATATTCGCCGTCCGTTTTCTGTAATTCAAGTATTTTTGAACAATCATGTTTTACTCCCTGACGCCAGGTAAATGGGCAGATGCCGTCAAAGATATTATTGTTTTTGTAGAGACTAAAGTCTGATACAAATTTATTGCCGACCCAGCCGAACTCTTTTTTAACTGAATTGGGCGTATCAAGAGAGGATATTTTACAGGTGAAATTCTGTGAACCTTTACCGAGCCTACATTTGAACAGAGAGGCTGCAACGGAAGCGTTAAAATGCATCTTTGCATCAAATCTCAGAGAGGCTATATCTGAAATGCTGTAACTGGTTTTGGGAAGATCATGTATTACATTCTTAATAACGGAATTTTTTGCCAGCATTGTCATATGTCCGCGATGTTTTGCAAATGAATTGAGCATCATCAGAATAATATACTCTCCTATATCGAAGTTCCCTTTGCCGGTGATCGCCTCCAATCCATTATAAGACTTGAAGTTGCTTTTTACCGGAAGGTTGCCTGAGTTAAGAGAACTTAGTTCAGCATTTGTAACCCAGGGCGGGTTGCCGATAACAAGAACGCTATTTTTGTCCGGGAATTTTACTATTTCGTCGAAATGAAATTTAAAGATGTCCTCACAGAATAAAGAGATTGCCGGTTTGTTCAGATCAGGATTTTCGATAAACAGTTCAAGTATCGCAAACTTTGTATGCCAGCAATACGGTTCATAGATTTCTATTCCGTAAACCTCTTTCAGTTGTGGAAATGCCTTGAGGGATGAAATGATAAAAGAGCCCTTGCCGAATGTAGGCTCGATGAGAATTTCAGGGCTGAAATGTTCTTCAATAAGAAGGCTGCAGACTAAATCACTTAGTATTGCAGGTGTCTGGAAATCGCCGTATTCCCGCCTCTCTCCGGCTTCGGAAATTATACGGGATGGCTTAAGTAAATCCAGAAAAACAGAGAAATCGTGCTCATTGCCAAAGAAGTTTCTTATCCCTGTAAGTCGGTTGATAGTATCATCTGCTTGCTTAAACCTGTCGATTTGCCGTAAATGGCTTTTGAGGAAATCGAGAGTCGATAGGTTAACGTTTTGAAGGGCTTTCTTCATTGTGCTTACAAAACCTTGTTTACTATACGGACTATGCCGTCAACACTTTCTGCAAGTTTAACGATGCGGCCATATTGCAGTCTCCACTGTAAAGCATTAGATACGGTTAAATAGCCTTGCTCCGGCTTGTTGTTCAATATTTCTTTAGCTAACTGATTCATGGTAATCTCGTCAGCAGGAAGGTTTCTGTCGATAAGGTAAGCAACAATATCTTCAGCATTTGCATTATTTTCGAGCATTTGCCGGATTGTTTTTGTCGTTTGATAATCCGCAGTTTTATGCTTATAAATAAATGAGCAACTGACGAAATCAAGCCGTGATACCTTTTTGGCTGGATTATCGGTCTTTTGATATACAAAGAGCAGCAGGTTATACCCAAGACCATAGATTTTTTGTCTTGCATTCCTGAAAGGGCATGATGATTGCGGTTGTTCAATTGATGTAACCTTAATATCAGTTGCAATATCATCAGAAGGCATATCTATCCCATTTGCTGAGGAGCCAATAAGAACGTCATAATTTTCCTTGAGATAGTCTGTAAATTTGTGCTCTATAAATGTTCCCACCGCTTTTCCATCTGTTACTCCAAACAAATCTTTATTGTCATATGCGGATTCTTTTTCACAGAAAGCCTGTGCTTCTTTTATTAAAGCTTCAATGGTCAATTTTGGCTTCATTATTTATTTTTCCCGATCAGGATGATTTCTGATATGTATTGTATCTTTTTAGATATTGCATTGCAATAACGCCTACACCTCCACCTTCTCCAGCCTCCACAAAAGGGAAAATGTATCGAAACTCAGTTCGTATAATGTTTTTCCGTCTGATATTGAGAAATGGTAAATTTTGCTCAGCCCCTCTTTTGTCTGCCATGAATAGGTGATATCCCTGACCTCAAAGAGTTTTCCAGACCACCTGAATCTCAGGGGTTTTATCTTATACGGCAATCCGAATGAAGCGACAACGCTTATGGTTTCACCGATGTCCATTATATCTTCCTTATTACCCCTACAACCTTGCCGATGACCGTTACTTCATCAGGGGTGTGGATTGTGGGTTGCACATCCTTATTTTCCGGTCTGAGAATTATCTTCTTTTTCTCTTTGTAGACTCGCTTGACTGTCGCCTCATCATCAATGAGGACAATGCCTATCCCTCCATTTTCTATGGTCTTCTGCGGTTTTACCAGCAGATAATCTCCATTTAATATCCCTGCCTCTATCATGCTGTCTCCGGTTACTCTGAGAGAAAATGTATCTTCATGAGGGAATAAGGATTTATCAATCAGGATGTGCGCATCGATATCCTCCCTTGCAAGTATTGGTCTGCCTGCCCTTATTTTTCCGGCAACAGGAAGCATAAATCCAGCCGATAGCTTTAAACCTAAAATCTCTATACCTCTGGATTTGACCGGGGTTAATTTTATAAATCCCTTCTTTTCGAGCGCTTTTAGATGTGCTCTCGCAGCAGCCCAGAGAAACGTGAAGTGTTTCCCTATTTCCCTGACAGTGGGAGGGTATCCATGGGTTTTTGTGTGCTCTATAAGGAAATCAAGGATGTGTTGCTGTTTTGTTGTCAGTTCTTTCATTTTTATTCTTGCCCCACCTGAATATTCCCCTTACCGAAAGGGGCTAAGAAAGTGGGGAGAAATATATATACAAATGTATACTAATAATGAGGGTTTTGTCAAGATCCTGTATGGATCATTGCGATTGCATTTTTATCTCATAGCACTGATGCGCTAATGTAACGAGTTCGTCGTATCTCCATTTCCCGCGGTCAGTAAGAAGACCTGTGAAGCGAGGGGGTATCGCGCTTATTCCCAGATATGCACCGCTTATTGCACCTGCCATTGCTGCTGTTGTATCTGTATCTCCGCCTGCTTCAATTGCAGTGCATACGGTTTGCCAGTAATCATCAGGGGATCTGAGAAATGCATAGAGACTCCACAGCACGCTGCTGATGACAAATCCGGACATGCCTTTCCATTCATCGTCATCGATATAATCAGGGTCGTAGCCGGCCTTGGAAATAAAGGTTACAGCTTTCTCAGGCGGAAGCGATAACCATTCAATCAGGTTTTTCAGCTCAGATGCAAAGCCGGGTTCAACCGCAGCTGTCCAATCTGCAAGAGTTGAGATGAAAGATTCAGCATTGATTGTTTTTTCCTGAAGCGCCAGCGCAACTGCACCGCTGACCGCTACTGCCCCTGCAGAGCTTCGCGGGTCTTTATGGGTAATTCTGCCCTGATCATGTGCTGCCTGAATAAGCATCTGCGGGTTATCAAAAAAGAACAGGCCTATGGGCCCTGCTCTCATGGCGCTTCCATTGCCTGCTGCCGGAGGAGGGGCCCCTGATTCTTCCCATGAGGCTCCCTGGCACAGTCTTTTAACAGCCTCCTTGGTTGAATATCCGAAAGCCACAATCCTGTTCTCTGTAAATAGCATTTTTATCCGTTCCGCATAGTCTGCCGGATCAAATTTATTGCATGCTGCATAGCTCTGCATAAGTTCACGGGCAAGCTGCGAGTCATCTGAATATTGTCCAAAAGGGAAGGGAAACCTGCCAAACTCTACTGTCTTTTCTGTTTTTAAAAAATCTTCCACATATCTTTTACACGCTTCAGGTGAAAAGCCTTCCACAGCAAAACCGGTTGCGTCACCAAGACACTGACCAATCAAACAGCCGCTGTATTGATCTCTATGTGGTAACATGGATTTGTTTCTTACCGAATGATACTTCCGGGAGGAACTTCCTTTTCAGGCTGAAGGAGGATGGGTTTCCCTTCAACATCTGCTGCGAGGATCATTCCCTGGCTTACAATTCCCCTGATAGTTCTCGGTTCCAGATTCATGAGCACAGGAATTTCTTTTCCGATGACTTGTTCTGGCTCATAGATTTCAGCAATCCCTGCAACAAGCTCTCGCTTTTCGATGCCGAAATCAATCTCTAATTTCAGCAGTTTGTCAGTTCCCTGCACCTTTTCTGCTGCAAGAATTTTTCCGATTCTGATATCTAACTTTTTAAAATCATCAAAGGTGATCATTCAGATATTATCTACGTATACAAGAGCTTTTGCAATACGATCTTTTCTCAGGCTTTGTTACGTCAGGGTTTACATAGTTACTCACGTATGATAGAATTTTCAATGAAGAGAGTTTTAATGATCGTGCTTTCTGTTGCGCTTTTCAGCAGTCTTTTCCTGATGCTGAGAACAGGGAGGGAATTCACCGGGGATATGCAGATAAAGGGCGGTTCCTTTATCGAGGATGTCAGGATTCTCCAGAAGAAAAATGGGGTAACCCTCTGGACACTTACAGCAAGCAAGGCTAATTTCACAGAGGGTGAAGATAAGGCTGAACTTAGTGATATAAAGATGATGCTCCAGAAAAATGGTGTAATCCTGCATGCAGGCAAAGGGATATATAATATTTCAGACAAAAGCTTCACCACAGACAGTGTAGTTGAAGCCGCATCGAAAGATTATAAAATAACAGCAGATTCGCTTGATTATGAGGTTTCCTCCGGTAATATCCAGACCGGCGGCAGGATTACCGTAGAAGGCAAGGGCTTTAAGGTAGAAGGCAGGGGAATGAAAGCAGATGCTGAACAAAAGGTCAGTATACTCAATGATGTTAAGGCAACTTTCCATAAATAGCATTTTACGACTGTGCGGATCTCTGATCCTGTTTTTTTTGCTCGCTACTCCTGGTTTTTCTGCAGAGCAGGCAAAAAAGATAAAAGGACCCATAACTATAACCTCTAAAATGCTGACAGCGGACAATAAAGCCCGGACAGCCCTTTTTGAACATTCTGTTGTCGCACGTACAACAGATGTAACTATTTATTCCGAGAAGATGCTTGTCCACTATGATAATTCCGGCAATGTCACAAAGCTTGATGCAGGAGGGGGAGTTAAACTCATTAAGGAAAACAGGGTTATCACTTCTCAGGAAGCAACATATTATGCAGATGGGGAAAAGGTTATTTTTACAGGCGAGCCAAGGGCTGTAGACGGAGAAAATGTGGTTACAGGCCGAATAATGACATATATTATGAACGAAGACCGTTTTATTGTCGAAGACAGCAAGGTTTTCCTGACAAATAAAAAAGAGCAGTAATGGAATCCGGCATGCACCTCCTTGAAGCAAAAGGGCTATCAAAATACTACGGTAAAAAACATGTCGTTAAGAGCCTTAATGTATGTGTGAATACCGGTGAGATTGTAGGACTGCTTGGTCCGAATGGCGCAGGGAAGACAACCACCTTCTATATGATCGTTGGACTCATTAAACCGGATGGTGGAAAAATCTCTCTCGACAATGAGGATATGACTGATCTTCCCATGTACCGCAGGTCTCTGATGGGGATAAGCTATCTGCCCCAGGAACCATCCATATTCAGGAAACTCACAGTTGAAGATAATCTCAAGGCGGTGCTCGAGATAAGGGGACTCAGCCGTGATGAGATAGAGTATGAGGTAGACCGTCTTTTAAAGGAGTTCAACCTTGTTGATCTGTCACAAAAGCATGGGTATATGCTTTCCGGGGGTGAGAGGAGGAAAACCGAAATAGCAAGGGCTATTGCTATAAAACCAAGATTCATCCTGTTTGATGAACCATTTACAGGAATAGATCCCCTTGCGATTATAGAACTCAAGAAGATGCTCGGTTATCTTAAAGACAAAGGACTTGGAATATTAATAACAGATCATAACGTAAGAGATACACTTTCCATAACAGACAGGGCATATATTATCAGTAACGGTGAGATACTTGAAGAGGGAAGCCCGGATAAAATTGTTGCGGATTCCAGGGTTAAAGAAGTCTTTCTCGGAGAGGAGTTCACACTCTAATGTCTCTGGAAAACAGGCTTGAACTAAGGTTATCTCAAAAACTGATACTTACGCCCCAGCTTCAGCAGGCAATAAAACTACTGCAACTGCCCCATCTTGAACTCTCAGAGTTTCTTTCCCAGGAACTTATGGAGAATCCATTCCTTGAGGAATCCGTTGATGAAGTTCCTTCTGAGGAGCTTACACCCGAGGAGAGAGATGCCGCAGCAAGAGAGGAAAGAGATTCTTCAGAGCAGGAAGATTCATATGAAGATACTGACGCCCCGCTCGAAAAGCTTATGAACTTCACGGTAGATGAATACTTTGAAGAAAGGAGTTCAGACGGAAGAGACATGGGCTATTTCAATCCGGGAACAGTAACTCCTCCGTCTTTCGAACAGTTCCTCACGAAAAAACCGGCCCTGTGTGATCATCTCTTATGGCAATTGCGGTTATCACGTATACCTGAAGAGACAAAAAAAGTCGGAGAAATTGTTATAGGCAATATAGATGAAAACGGCTATCTGAAGGCTTCTGTGGAAGAGATAGGAAAGGCAGCAGAGACCAGTACAGAGGCAGCAGAGAAAGCGCTTGATATAATACAGGGTTTTGATCCTTCGGGCGTAGGTGCACGAAACTTAACAGAATGCCTGCTTATACAGCTTAAGGCGCTAAATCTGCAAAACACCATCATAGAAAAGATAATTGTGAGCAATATGGATGAGCTTGAAAAAAGGAAATATACTGTTATTGCGCAGAAATACGCCCTTCCTTTGAAAGATGTCATGACGGCCGTGAAAATTATCGAGGGTCTTGAGCCAAAACCAGGCAGAAATTTTTCGAGCGATGAAACAAACTATATTGTCCCTGATGTATACCTGATAAGGACAGCAGAAGGATATCAGATCATACTGAATGATGAAGGATTGCCGAGATTGAGGGTCAGCAGTTTCTACAGAAAACTCATTCAGCAGAATAATGCTTACCCGAAAGAAGATAAACAGTTTCTCATTGAGAAAATGCGGTCTGCAGTCGGGCTTCTGAAGGGCCTTGACCAGAGGAGCAGAACAATATACAGAGTTACCGAGACACTTATTGATCTTCAGAACGAATTTTTCGAGAACGGCGTGCAGTATCTGAAACCCTTAATCCTAAAGGATGTTGCATCAATACTGAGTTTGCATGAGAGTACAATAAGCAGGGTTACATCCAACAAGTATATTTCCTGCGAACATGGAATCTTCTGTTTCAGGTTCCTCTTCAGCAGCGCTCTCAGCAGGGGCATGGGGAGCATCTCGTCAACATCTGTAAAGGATATTATAAAGAAGATCGTGACAGAGGAAGATTCCCGTAAGCCTCTGAGTGACCAGCATATAGCTGAGATGCTGAGCAAGAGCAGCATCGTCATTGCAAGGAGGACCGTTGCAAAATACAGGGAGGAACTCGGAATCCCGTCACAGGCACAGAGAAAAAATTGACCAATTAAAGGAGGGTATATGAATATTATCGTGACAGGAAGACACATTGAAGTTACACCTGCTCTGAAAAGCTATGCGGAAAAGAAGGTTGCAAGATTTGACCGTTACCTCTCGAACATATCCGAGGCGGTTGTTACTATAAGTGTAGAGAAATACAGACATAAGGTAGAAGTGCTGCTCAAGGCCAATGGAGTCCTTATACAGGCAGAAGGAATTACCGGTGATGTATATTCGTCGATCGACGAGGTAGCAGAAAAACTCGAAAGACAGATAAAGAAATATAAAGAGAAACTCGTTGCTCACAGGAAACCTGAAGGGAAGGCAGCCCCCATGTCTGAAGAGGCTCCTCTTCCTGCAGAGGTTGGCAGGATTATAAAGAATAAACGGTTCGAGTTGAAACCGATGAGCCCTGATGAGGCAGCAATGCAGATGGAACTGCTCGATAAGGATTTCTTTGTATTCACAAATGATAACAGCGGAGAAATAAACGTTATCTACCGCAGGAGAGACGGTAATTTCGGTCTTATAGAGCCGGTAAAATAGAGAATAAGCTGTGCCAATAATAGTCATAATCACCGGCCTTTCCGGTTCCGGGAAGACCGTTGCGCTGAGAGCGCTTGAAGATTCCGATTTTTATTGTGTAGATAACCTGCCTATTGCGCTGATCGACTCGTTTGTTTCAGAAGTATCTAAGGATAGAGAGATCAAAAAGATAGGTATAGGCATTGACATCAGAGAGAAAGGATTTCTGTCCGAAATCAATAGCGTTCTTAAGATACTGAGAGATAAATACCGCACAGAGATCCTTTTTCTTGAGGCAGAAAGGGATGTCCTCATAAGAAGATTTAAGGAAACCCGCAGACCTCATCCGCTCGGCTGGAATATCGAAGAAGCAATACAGACAGAAAAGGGAAGGCTTGCTCCACTGAGAGAGGCTGCAGACAGGATTGTCGATACATCTTCTTTTACTCCTCATCAACTGAGACAGTTCATTACGTCTCTCCACAAGATACAGACAGGTAAAAAGGCGATGACAGTAGTCCTCATCTCTTTTGGTTTCAAACTTGGCACCCCACAAAATATTGATCTGCTTTTTGATGCAAGGTTTCTTCCAAACCCTAATTTTGTCCCTGAGCTGAAATTACTGAAGGGGACTGATAAAGCGGTTTCTGACTATGTTTTCAAGTCTCAGACAGCAAAGGCATATGTGAAGAAGATTAAGGAATTCATAGATTTTCTTATACCTCTGTATATAAAAGAAGGGAGGTCTTATCTGACTATTGGCATTGGCTGTACAGGCGGCAATCACCGCTCTCCTGCCATTGTTGAGAAACTAAAGGGTTATATCAAGAAACATCCGATAGATCTGAGCATCGTTCACAGGGATTTAAACTGATATAATTGGGGCTGTCATTCCCGCCAGTCCAGGGAGCAAATAGTCTTTTTATTCTTATTACAACGGCAATAAAATACCTGAAAGCCGTCATTCCCCGGCCTGGAGGCTGTGTCATAATGTCATTCTGAGGCCCAAGCCGAAGAATCTCGGTTTTATAACACGTTGATCTTATGAGATTCTTTCCGCCTCGGCGGATCCTCTGTGGAGGACACGGAGCCTGTCCTGAGCTTAACGACGAGATTCTTCGCTACACTC
>Ga0209253_10005079_pt1 | contig 11433 bp, 7 predicted proteins | sample FrelakmetBRP12BR_FD_187145 | JGI IMG/M metagenome (GOLD analysis project Ga0209253, IMG submission 187145) | Freshwater lake sediment microbial communities from the University of Notre Dame, USA, for methane emissions studies - BRP12 BR (SPAdes)... | ecosystem: Environmental > Aquatic >...
AAGAAGAAGGATCAGGACGGCGGCAAGAAAGCCCGTCTTTCTCATGGCCTATTTCGACATCTTGAACACAGAATCCTGGATGCCCGTGTTGAACGCTATCTTGTTGAAGGTCATTTTCACGGATTCCGCGCCGTTCTGGAAGACGGTCATGGAATGGGCCGTCATCGTATCGCCCTCTTTTCTGTAGTCTCCAAAAATCGTTTCCTGAGCGATCTCCACGCCCATCTGATTGACCTTGGCGTTGGCTTTATAGGTTAGGTATGTGAGGGGATCGAGATACATCGTAATTTTCTGGCCGTCGGCATAGGACTGTTCAAGAACCAGGTATTCTTTGTCCTGGATTTTTTCTTTCCCCTTAAAGACATAGGTGATGCCGTATTTCTCGGGATTCAGAAGTGAATCATTGCCCATCGCCTGCTTTTTAAAGTCCCGGGCTTCGCTTTCGGACATCTCGGCCGCGGCCCCTCCCGCCATAGGATTGATCTGCCAGCCCTTGACACCGTCAAAGGCCTGGGTGATGACTATGCCTGCTATTTCGATGTCCATCCTCATCTTGTCAGGCTCTTTCTGGTAGATGGTCAGGTTTCCGCTCATGCCCTGCAGGGCCAGTTCTATGTTTGCCGCAATTGTCGTGTCCTTGATGGCCGCCAGGACCTTTCGTCCGCCCTGGGCATCGATCATCTTGTCGAGAATCTCTTTGGTCGTCTGGCCGAAGCCCACCGCGACGGACAGGCTGACCAGGAATAGGCCTAGTAGGCAGATCGTGAGAGTTTTTTTCATTCTGTCCTCCTCTTTCATCCTAACATTTTACGGGAAAATCGGCGGATTGCCAAATAGTTTTTCGTTCGATTGATTTTCCATCCGCATTTGTGTATTAGTTAGGGAAATGGACGAACAGAGAGCATCACGCCGGAAGCTCAGCCTGTTTGATGCGACCATGATCTCGAGCGGGGCGATGATCGGGGCCGGCATCTTCATGAATTCCTCGGAAAGCGCCAAATTCCTGCAGTCGTCTTCCCAGCTGCTTTTCGTCTGGATCATCGGCGGCGTCATCGCCTTTCTCGGCGGGCTGTGTTTTGCCGAGCTGGGGGCTATGTTTCCCCAGTCCGGCGGGCAGGTTGTCTACCTAGACCGCGCCTTCTCTCCCTGGCTTGGGTTTCTCTTCGGGTGGACGCTTTTCAGCACGATTCAGACAGGGGCGATCGCGGCCGTCTCCTACACCTGCGCCCGTTTTATAAGCCGATTCGTGCCGATGAAGAATCTCTGGATCAGCCTGCTTGCCGCGGGCATCATCTGGCTTCTCTCGTTCGTAAACTTTTTGGGGATAAAGCCCGGCAGCGTTGTCCAGAATGTCTTCACGACGCTCAAAATCCTGGCACTCATAGCCCTCATCGGCGTGGGAATTCTCTGGTTCAAGGCTCCCCACCTGTCCCTCGGTCCTCTGTTTCCCGATGGGATTCATTTGAAAATATTGAGCGCCATGGGACTGGCCTTGATGCCCGCCCTGTTTTCCTATGGCGGCTGGCAGAATCTCAATTTTGTGGCCGGCGAAGTGAAGAATCCATCCCGCACCATGCCCCTGGCGATCATCTCGGGGGTCAGCCTTGTCGTGGCCGTCTATGTCCTCTCCAATGTCGTCTATGTCAAAGCGCTTCCCTTGGCCGAGATCAGCGGCTCGACCAAACTGGCCTCGGATGCCTTTGAAGCCATGGTCGGTCCATGGGGAGCGAAGTTCGTCTCGGCGGCCATCATCATTTCCACCTTTGGGATCACGAATGTGTTCATCCTGACGGGGGCGCGGGTCTATCAAGTGATGGCCCGGTCCGGAGCATTTCTGCCGGTGGCGGCCCGACTTCATCCCCGCACCGGGACTCCGTATGCGGCCATTTTTCTCCAGGCGGCTTGGGCAACTTGTCTGCTCGGGACCAACACTTACGGCCAGCTCCTTCAATATGTGACCTTCGGCGACTGGATCTTCTTCGGCTTGACGGCGCTGGCCTTGATCGTGCTCCGAAAAAAGATGCCGGATGCGGCGCGGCCGTACCGGACCTGGGGATACCCGGTGGTCCCGCTTGCGTTCTTTCTTATCTCGGCGGCGGTGGTCATCAACGTCTTTGCCAGCTCGTTCGTCAAATCCCTGATCGGGGCGGCGATCATCCTGGCCGGGCTGCCCTTGCGTAAAATAAAATGGGGTCAAACCTCAACATTCAACAAATAACTAGAAAAGAGTCATTCGTCCATTTCATAGGGGTCATGAAACAAGAAGTCCATAACGCTCTTGCTCCCGCGAGAGTTTCTAACGCCGGCAGCGTCTGGGGGCTCCCGAAATCAGCCACGCCAAATGGAAGAGATCCAAAAAAGCAAAAGGTCTTTCCGTTAAACCATTTTGTTGAATGTTGAGGTTTGACCCCGATTATTGCAGGTGGTATTTGCCGAGCTTGTTGTAGAGCGTCGTGCGCGAGATGTTCAGGATCTTCGCCGTTTTTTTCAGGTTGTGATTCGTCACCTTGAGCAGATAGGAGATATATTCTTTTTCCAGGTCATCGAGCGTCGATAAATTTTCTTTGTCGATGAAGGGCATGCCGCTCCGCGCGGGCAGAAAATCCCTAAGGTTTTTAGGCAGGTCGGCCAAATCGATGAAGTCTTTTTTCGAGACGAGCACGGCGCTCTGGAGCACATTTTCCAGCTCACGGATATTTCCCGGCCAGTGATACCGGAGAAAAAGCTTCTGGACATCCCGGGAGACGCCTTTGACGGATTTGCCGTAGGCCTTGTTGGAGTTGTGGAGAAATTGCCGGACGAGGAGGGGAATGTCTTCCGGCCGCTCTCGGAGCGGCGGGAGATGGATCTCCACGCGGTTCAGCCGGTGATAGAGGTCTTCCCGGAAGGCGTTCTGTTTGATGGCCGCGGCCAGGTTTCGGTTGGAGGCAGCCATAATCCGGACATTGACGTATTTCACTTCGTTCGACCCGAGCGGCCGGAACTGGCGGGTTTCGAGCACGCGGAGGAGCTTAGCCTGGACGGGCATCGGAACGTTTCCGATCTCGTCCAAGAAGATCGTTCCTTCATGGGCGTCTTCGAACAGGCCGCGCTTGTTCCGGTCGGCTCCGGTAAAAGCGCCGCGGACATAGCCGAAGAGCTCGGATTCAAAGAGGCTTTCCGGGATCGAAGCGCAGTCGCAAACGACGAGATTGCGGTTTTCGACTCCGCTCAGGTCGTGAATAGCGCGGGCCACCATCTCTTTCCCCGTGCCGGTCTCGCCCGTGATCAGGACGCTGGTGAAGTATCGGGCGATGTTTTCGATCAGGCCGAAGATCTCGAGCATATAGGGATTTTTGCTGGTCAGGCCCTGAAAGACGTATTTTTTTTCCAGCCTTTTTTCGAGAACAAAGGTCTCGCGCCGCAGCTCCCGTTTTTCGACGGCCTTTTTGAGGGCTTCGTGAATCGTCTCGATCTCGAGCGGCTTGACCAGGTAGTCTGTCGCGCCCTGACGGATCCAGTCCAGGACCTCTTCGGGGTGGAGGGGGCCGCCGATCATGACCACGTGAAGGAGGGGATCGAACTTTTTGAGTTTTCGGAGCAGGCTCGAGGCGTCCTTCCGAATCTCTTCAAAATCCAAAATGGCAACCCGGATCGAGCGGTCTTTGATGAAATCCAGGATGTCCTGGCCGACCCGGCAAAAATGGATCCGGAAATCAGCGGCCACGGGCGAGGCCTTGAGCATCTCGGCCAGGGAGGGCTCTTTTCCGATGATCAGGAGATTTCCGGCCGATTCCATGGTTCCTGCTAATATCCTATCGTATAGTCTACCAATTTTGCCACGTATTTTGCCAAAGAAAACATCATACCAGCCCCGCCAGGAAGCGATCGGCGGAAATCATGTGCACGCCCCGGATGAGCCGGTGGACTCCCCGTTTTCTAATGACCTGATATGCAAAGGGGATCCCCAGTTTCTCCCGGAAGTACTCGAGGTCCGGGGACACATTTTCATCGGCGAGTTTCGTTTCCACCGCGAACCACGGCTTGCGGTCGACGGTCACCAGAAAATCCACTTCTTTCTTGTCTACGTCCCTCAAAAAAGAGAGCTCCGCTTTGAGGCCGTCGCTGTCGTAGAGAAAATGGCAGAGCTTAAGGAGATGGCCGGCGACAAGGTTCTCGAAACGGGCGCCGGGTTCTCCGACCTCGGACCAATCCCAAAGATAGAGCTTGGGTTCCTTTTTTATGGACCGGATCCAACGGTGGACGAAAGGTCGGATCCGGAAATGGTAGTAAAACGATTCGAGGATCGTCACCCAGTTCGAAACAGCCTTGAACCCGACCTCCAGGTCTTCGCGGACGGCGTTTATCGAGAAAAGCGACCCCACGCGCTCGGGAAGAAGGTCGCTCAGAAATTTCATCCGGCCCAGGTCGCGGACCTGTTCGATGCTGGTGATGTCGTCCCGGAACATCCGCTCGATTTTTTCGTTATGCCACCGGCGGAGGAATCGCGCGTTCTGCCGGAAAAGAGGCTCGGGGAATCCCCCGAGTTCGAGGAGCGCTTCGAATTCCGGAACGGGAATGTCCGGGCCGATCGGGATTTCTTCGAAGATCTTAAGGTCGTTGGTTCTTCCCGTCATCTCCGCAAGCGAGAACGGATGGAGGCGGTAATAGTGGTAGCGGCCCTGCAGGGAATCTCCGCCCCGGCGAACGATATCCAGCCTGGCGCTGCCCGTCACCAGGAATCTATACTTATCCTTGAGCTTGTCGTACTCGCCTTTGACCAGGTTTTTCCAGCCCCGGAGTTTGTGGATTTCGTCCAAGATGATAAGGTCGGCGTCGCCGGGCCAGCGGGCAGCCATGATCTCGCGGCGGTCCGAGCGATTGTCCCAATTAAAGTAGGCCGGCGCCTTGAATCGTTTCCCCAGGAGATCGACGGCAAAAGTCGTCTTCCCGACCTGTCGAGCGCCGCCGATGAAGACCATTTTTTCGCGGAGGTCCTCATTTACGGCTTCCGTTAGATATCTGTCCCTGAGCATGATTTGATTATAAATCGGGTCCCGTTCGGTGTCAAGAATATTTGCCTGTAGGAAAAATTATTAGCTAATTTTTTCGCCTGGGGGCAAATTTATTTTGTAAAACATCCAATAACTTCTTCTGCTCTATTACAGCGATTCTTCAGATTAGGTATTTTTTGGTTTACAGGAAAAAGGTTGGATTCGTGGAAGGAAATTGCCGATTATGTCGGCAAAAATGTGGTTGCCTGATTTTTTTCCCTTCAGTCCTTGCCTGCCTTTTTGACCGTCCCCGGCCTGCCCCTGACAAACTGGATGCGGACCCGGTCCTGGACCTCTTCTTCGAACCGGACGGTTTCGTACTTTGCCTGGGACAGGTACTTGAGGTGGGCGCGGAGATAGCTCAATCCCTGCATGGACAGGAAATCGAGCCAGGCTCCCCGGGCTGTTTCATCCATGGCTTCCACCGTCTCATCGACGAATGTCACCTGCGTCCGCGCCGAGAGTCGGCTTTCCGTCGAGGAACGCCTCTTGGCATAAACATTGACGCCGTCGTAGAGCTCGAGATAATTGAGATGAGGCTGCCAGCGGGCGGCCCAGCGGATGTAGCGGTCGGCAAATCTTTTGTTGGACTCCTTGAGCTTTTCGTTCGACTGCATTTCGGCGATGATGAAACTCTTCAATTCGTCGCCGGCGTCTTTGTATTTTTGATAGAGGGGCAGGCTGAGGGCTCTGTAGAGGACATACCAGCCCCTGGGGATCCAGTAATCGCGGAAGAGATAAGGCGAGTAGTTGGAAAACTGCTGGACCCACTCATGAGAAGGATATCCGTGGAGGTTGAGGTAGATATCAGGCTGCCATTTGCTGTTCAGGCCCCTCCTGACCAGGGCTTCCGGAAGGATCGGCCGCGAGCTTCCGCCCATGGAGCCGACATCGATGCCCAGAGAGCTGTAGCGGCCGGCGTGAAGGCTGTGGAACGGCGTCAATTTCTGAAGGTCATAGGCCAGGGCGGCGCCGTCGGGATTTTCCATCGGATGAAAAACGAAGTTGATCTTGTTGATATAATCCTGGTAGGTCTTGTCCGTAGCCAGGAGCTCGGCCAGCTTGAGTATATAGCTTGTCGAGGACACCTCGTTGGCGTGTTGGCGCCCGCTGAGATAGATCGTCGGCTTGGCTGCGATCAGGCGCGGCAGCGAGACATACTTGCCGAGCGGCTTGTAGACCTCGATCACGGGAACATCCCGGCCTTCATAGGATTTTCCTCCGATATATGTCCTGACGGCCGCGAATTGGGCCAGACGGTCGACGGTTTCCTGGACCATCTCCGGGGATAAGATTTTCGTTGTATCGACGATGACTTCGCCCGGTTTAAGAGGCCTGGGGGCCGGCTTTTCCGCGGATTCGGCGGCCGTGATGGGAAGGATTTCCTCTTTTTCCATCTCCTTGCATTTCATTTTCAGGGTGAGGTTGTTGAGATTCGGGAAGCTCAAGGCGGTCGGCAGCGAGCCTTTCTCCAGGAGCTCTCTGTAAGAAGCTAGGATATCGAGCAGGGCCAGGTATTCGGTGTCCTTCTCGAACTCAAGCTCGATGACCAGGCTCTCGATTTTTTCTTCAAGCCCGTTGTAGATGAGCGCTGGGACCTGGAGCGTTTTCGGCTTGAGCGAAGGGAAGGCGATCTTGCGGCTGAATTCTTCGCGGCCTTTTTCTTTCCATTTGATGATCATCTGGGGGGATGAGGCGGTCCAGTCCTCGAAAGACACTTTGACCTTGGGCCGTTCTCCTTCCGTGGACGGGTGGATCAAGGGAAAGATATTGCCCGGCGCGGAAACGCGCGACGTGTCTTCAGGAAGCTCCTGGTCCTCGATGTCGAGCTCCGTGATGCCCCGGAGAAAATCGAGCGTGTCGAAGTAGATCTCATCGTGGATGGCCTCGAGCGAGCTGATGATCTCTTCATCCAGCCCGATCCGGAAATCCGGCTCGCTGGACCACAGCTCGACAAGCAGCCGCTTGAAATACGGCTGTTTAGAGAAGGTCGGCTCGTTGTTCGTTTTTTTGAGAATGTGGGAATAGACTGGGGCGAGGACTTCGTCCTGGTAGTATTCCCAGATTTTTTCCAGGTCGGATTTGAGCGAAACATCGGTGAGAACTTCTTTTCCCGCCTCGATCTTCAGCCAGCCCGTGGTCAACTTCACTTTTCCCCATTCGGGGACGGGCTTGAGATAGGAGATTTCGCGGATCCGGGGCGAAAAGCTCTGCTGGAGCAAGAGTGCGTTTTTCGCGTCATGGGCCGCAACTTCGTAAGTGGCGCCGCCCGGAGGCTTGAGCTCAAAATGGATCTTGTCCAGGGGGATGTTGAGGTCTCTGGCCATGATCTCGTCCACGGGGTAGAGCTCCTGCAGCCAGCGCGCCGGCTCGGCATAGAACCTTTTGGGCTGACTTAGGTTTTCCTTCTCCTCGACGAATTTGATGACGATCTGGCCGACGGGCTTGCCTCTGAGCTGAGGAAGAATTCTTTCCTGCAGCCAGAAAAAGCCCTGCTTGTAGGCAGAGAGGACTTCGACCTCGGCCCGCGTTTTTTGGCTTTCCGGAAATAGGGCTTCGACCTGTTTTTTGACTTTCTGCCGGATGTCCGGGGATTCGCTGAGCCCCAGGCTGATCTTGAGTGGCCCGGCCGGGCTTTCCAGGGCTTTCAATTTTTCCTCGATGAGCTTCAGGGCGTCCTCGGCTTCCCAGGAAAAAGTCTGCTCTTTTTCAAAGATTTTCTTGCCGTCATTCAAGAGAAAGCTCTTGACCTCGAGCGATTCTGCTTTGACGGCGGCCGCCAGGCTTTTCTTCACATCCTCCTCGAATTTCGGGTTCGGTCGCGGCAGATAGATCTCGGCCTTGAACGATTCCATGTCTCTGTCCTTGAAATCTTCCAGGCTTTTTTTCAAGCCCTGGGCGAGAAAGGCCTCGGCGCTGCCGTGCTCGCCTTTGAAAAACTTTTCCAGTGCCGCTGCAGCATCGCCGATCTGCGGCCGGCCGTCCTTGTATTCGTCGAGATAGGGAAACGTCTGGTTGAAATAGGCCAGGGTTTTTTCCATCCCGATGTTGTCCGCGGCCAGGAAGGCCAGGGCGCTGGACTTGTTGAAAGCTTTGGGAATCACCTTGGCCATCCCCCAGGCGTTCTCCAGGGACGGCACCTTCAATTTTCCGATCCTCTGCAGCTCCTGGGTGAGAATATTGGAGCCGATCAGGATGGGCGCGACCAAGGCTTTTTTGTGCTCGATCTCTTTATCGAGATAGACGACGGGAAAAGAGGCTCCGGCCGTTCCGAGCATGAGCCTCGAAGAGATTTGGGCGATTCCCTTGAGGTTCGAGACCTGGGGAATGATCACCTGAGAGTCCAGGGAGTCGATCGTTCCGTCTCGATCGATATCGCCATAGACGCCTTTGGTCGTCAAAAGGCTGAGGAGGTCGAATTCTTTGCCGCTCCCATCTGCTCTCGGCGTGTCTTTGAAGGACGGTGTCAGCATCCGTCTTGGAGCGCCCATGCGGGGGATGACAACCTGCATGTTCTTTTTCCCGTAGCGGAGCGAGAAGGTCAATTGGGCGCAGCCCGGGTAGGAAAGAAAATCCGTCCTCTGGCCTTTTTCGTGCTGCCGGCCAAGCGCATCGAAGGCCTTGAAAGTTTTTTGCTGGTCCTCCTCGTCCGTGAAATAGATCTCCACAGTCAGGTCCCTGATCTCGCCCGAGTGGAAGGAGAGTTTTTTGAGCGGGGCCGGGCTTTTTTTGGGAGGCGGAAATTCATAGAGGGCGGATTTGATGATGGTTTTTTGGAGACTCACGCCCTCGGCGGTCAGGAACTGGGTGATGTCTTTTTCGAGCGAGAGGAATGTCGCCCCTTCTTCTCGTCCCCAGATTTCCCAGAAGTACGGCCAGCGGAGGAAAAAAGCGCGGCCCGTCTGAAGCAAGGCATCTTCACTGCTCGCGACGAGAACGACGCCGTTCTGGTTTTTTATGGAGAAAACGGCGACGAGCCCCTGGTTTGGCCCGAGCGGAGGCACGAGGATGTCCTCGTCCTTGATGGCTTCCCGGAGCCACTTCACGTTCGTCCCAATAAATATGGGATTTTCCAGGCGTTCGATGCGGGAAATATCGGACTCCCTTCTGACCAGGACAAAATCCTGGACCAGGCTTTCCAGGTTGGCCCGGGCGGCAATGTCGGAGGCCACGGCCAGCTCGGCGGCGTTGGCATTGTCGGGGATGACGATGCAAAGCGTGATCTTATCGACCAGCAAATCGCCGTCGATGTCCTTGAGGGCCTTGCCGAGCAGGAACATCTGGGAAAGGCTGGCTACCTGGGCCGGAAGCGCATGGACAAACAGCAGCATGATGCAGAGCGCCACAAAGGTTTTTTTCATCCCGTTATCTCCTCGTCGTCGATCTCCTGTTCAGCCGCGTTCATTTTATAATAAAAACGCCGGGAATTGTAGATTAAATGGGGAAGCCTCTCGACAATCATAAAAGTCTGGATGGGACCTGTCAGACACTCTTGGAGGGAAACCCTTTATTTGGGTTTCCCTCCAACGATCGCTTCGCTCTCTGCCTCCTTTCCATGGAGCATTTGGCGATGAATTCATCGGGGTATGCTCCTTGGAGGGGAGAGTGCCTGCGGGGCAGCATCCGTGCCACCCATCCAGGTTTTTAGCACGAAATCGAGATGCTTAGCTCGGCTAGCTTCCTATTGACGAGACTCGGCAGACGTTTTATAGTCTTGGCAAAAGAGCGATAAGGATTTCATCGATCTGGAAAGGAGGTCGGATGTTTAAAGAATTCAAAGAATTTGCCATGAAGGGGAGCCTGCTCGACCTGGCCATCGGCTTCATCATGGGCGGCGCTTTTGGCAAGATCGTCTCGTCCCTGGTCAATGACATCATCATGCCGCCGATCGGGCTTTTGCTCGGCAAGGTCGATTTTGCCAGCCTTTACATCAACCTGTCCGGGAAGCCCTATGCCTCGCTGGCCGAGGCCAAAGCGGCCGGCGCGGCGACGATCAACTACGGGCTTTTTCTGAACGTGTTTATCGACTTTCTGATCGTCGCGCTGGTGATGTTTCTCTTGATCAAGCAGGTCAACAAGCTCAGACGCAAACCGGCCGAAGCGCCCGCCGTCCCGACAACCAAGGAATGTCCCTTCTGCTTCTCCGTCATCCCCATCAGGGCCGTCCGCTGCCCCGCCTGCACCTCGCAGCTCAAGCCCTAAAAAAGATATCGTATTTGACGCAAGATTGTCGATAGAAACGTCCGACGGGCCCTGTCGCGGTTCACCCCCGGCGCCCTTCGCGGACTATCGTGGTTATTCTGAGGCAGAGAGTCAGTAGCATCAAACGCTCAGGGCGGCGGGGGGCCCCCGAACCACGCCACCCGCCGGGTGTCGTCACTCCCTCACTTTTTGGGGAACCAGGGAAAAAGCGCGTTCGTTTTTCTGGCGTACTCCTCAAATTCCCGGTTGCCGGCATATTTTTTTTCGAGCATGGGCACGCCCGAGATCTTGAGCAGCATGACGGTGATGACGACCGGGCTGACGACGGCCGTCCAGCCGTTCTTGACGGAAAGGACGATCAAGAAGATCCCCCACCACATCGCCGACTCACCGAAGTAGTTAGGGTGCCTTGTCGTGTTCCATAAGCCCGTCGTCATGATCTTTCCCTTGTTCTGCGCATCCCTTTTGAAGCGGGCTAGTTGATGATCGCCGACCGCCTCAAAAAAGAAACCGACGAGCCAGAGGCCAAGGCCGAGAACATCCCAGGCCGTCCAGCCGGTCTCCGTCGAATGGTTGACGACCATGACCGAATAGGAGATGACGAGAAGGATCAGTCCCTGGAGGAGAAACACCTGGAGATAACTCCGGACGATGAACCATCGCCCCCATTGGGCCCGCCATGTTGCGTACCGGAAATCTTCGCCACGCTTTCGCTTTCTCAAGGCGATGTGGGCGGCCAGCCGGGCGCCCCAGACGACGACAAGCCCGACGACAAGGAGATGACGAAGCGTATACCCAGGCTCAAGGAAAAAGCTCAAGAGAGCGACCAGGATAAACCCGACGCCCCAGCCGATATCGGCGATGGAATTGTCCTTCCGGGCTAAGGCGATCAAAAACAGTCCCGTCATATACAGGACGACCGCGGTGGCCGAATAAATAATAACCATTGACATGCTTAAGTCCGTGCCTGTGATTTTCGGAATATTTTTCTGTCTTTATTCAGACAAGAGCGCGACGGCGACCGCCCCGAACCACAGGCCGACCGCGACCAGCGACATCGCCGGTCCCCTCGAACTCGTCTCGCTGTCCGGAACGCTTTCGCTCGACGGACCGCACCTGCATGCCAGCGTCAGCGATGCACAGGGCAACGTCTTCGGTGGTCACCTGCGACCGGGGTCGACGGTGCGCACCACGGCGG
>Ga0209253_10005080_pt1 | contig 11429 bp, 8 predicted proteins | sample FrelakmetBRP12BR_FD_187145 | JGI IMG/M metagenome (GOLD analysis project Ga0209253, IMG submission 187145) | Freshwater lake sediment microbial communities from the University of Notre Dame, USA, for methane emissions studies - BRP12 BR (SPAdes)... | ecosystem: Environmental > Aquatic >...
TCCATCATCCCCATAATCTCGCGCACCTTTAAGATTTCCAGGCCGTACTTCTCATTGGCCATGAGGAAGGTTAAAAACTTTCCTCCTTCCGGAACTCTAACTTGGTTGACCCCATGGGCTTCCTGCCCGGTCTTGGCCACAGTTGCAGTCGTTTGGTTATCCATTTGTTATTCTCCTTTATGAAATGCTTTCAAAGCGTTTTCACCTTATTCCATTAAGTCTCTGACCGACACACAACCTCCTTCACAGCCCGCGGATCCAATACCTGCCTGGCCAGGAGGGCGATGCCCTGGGAATCGAGGATCAGCCCCACACGACCGTCCCCAAGAATGGCTCCACCGGAAATCCCTTGGACCTTGCCGAATCCATCTCCTAAGGATTTCGCAACCACCTGCTGCTGTCCGACTAATTCGTCAACAAGGAGTGCGCAACGCTGACTCCCTTCACCAATAATGATCAGAAGTCCTCTGGTTGGATCCTCAACAGCCTCTTTGATATTGAAAAGACGGTGGAGCCGAAAGATGGGCAACACCTTTCCATTGAAGACTACGACCTCGCCCCGCCCGGCAACAGTGGATAACGCTTCTGCATTTGGGCGGAAACTCATATCGATGTTGACGGTTGGCAAGATGTACCGCTGATTACCAACTTTAACTAACATGCCGTCCGTAATAGCCATGGTGAGGGGCAAGCGAACGGAAAAAGTGCATCCCTTACCAAATTCTGATAAAACATCAATGCGACCCCTGAGGGTTTCGACAGCTTTTCTTACCACATCCAGTCCTACGCCCCTGCCTGAAATGTCCGTCACCTTATCCGCTGTGGAAAAACCGGGCTGGAATATCAGGCTGATGATCTCGCTGTCAGACATGCTCTGGCCAGACTGGATCAACCCTTTTGCAATTGCTTTTTCTATGATCTTGTCGCGGTCCAGCCCTCTGCCATCATCGGATATCTCGACCACCACGTTTCCACCGGAGTGGTATGCTTTCAGCAACAGCGCTCCTGCTCTTGGTTTTCCATTTCTTTCCCGCTCGTCAGGGGGCTCGAGGCCATGGTCCACAGCGTTACGGACGAGGTGAACGAGGGGATCATTGATGAGATCGACCATATTGCGGTCGATCTCGGTATCTTCCCCTATTGGAATAAAGTTGATCATGACCTCCCGCCTTCGAGCAAGGTCACGGACCAGCCGGGCGATCTTACGAACGGTGGCCTTGAGTTGGACCATTCGCATGGACATGGATAAGTCTTGCACCTGGCGAACGATCTTATCTGTATGGTTAACCTTTCGTTGAAGCTCAAGGTAGTTGCCCGAGTTGACCGTCTCATCCTGTGCGACCATGGAGTGGCCGATCACCAACTCTCCGACCATCTCAATAAGACGATCCAGACGGTCAGTGCGCACCCGGACTGACGATTCTGCCACGGGTTCGGTGCCACCCATGCTGCGTTGTTCTCGCAGCGCCCGGCCAACTTCCGTGAGGGATGCGATCTTCGACCTCACAACGGCTATGCCGACGGGTTGATCGGCCTGATCGGCGATAGCCGCTTCCATTTCTTCACGATCGGCCTTGCCCTGAGCCACGAGAATATCGCCCAACCGAGGTGGCATCTCCGCGGTTCCGCCAGCTTTGCTGTAGATGCCTTCAAAGATGCCTGCTGCTTCCGGTTCGGCAAGAAGAGCCACCAAATCATCGAACCCATCAGGTGCGGCCATCGGTCCACCGCCCAAGGCATCCTGGACGATTTTGATGAGATCCTTGAGCATGTCCACTGAGCGAAATGCAAGATCGGCGTACCCTCCGATACAGCGTATTTCTTTGTCGCGGATGCGACTGAGAAAGGACTCCGCCCCGTGGGCTAGCTTTGATATGTGGTCGAGACCGAGGAACCCAGATGTCCCTTTGACGGTGTGAAAAGCACGGAAAACGATGTTGAGTGCTTCGGCGTTTTCCGGGTCAGTTTCGAGTTCCAAAAGCGCGGCCTCCGCGGCTGCGATTAAGTCTCGGCTTTCGGTGATGAACTCCTCCAGGAGAGCCGGATCAGCTTCCGCTGGCAGTGCATTGGAGCGCCCGGCTTCAGGGCCTGCTCCGACGGTCGGCACTTGCTCGGGCTCAGGGTCTGAAAAGGGGGTTAGCTCCCCTCCGAATTTCTCCATAGCGTTAATGGCCTCCTCTATGAAAGCACCTATGTCAGCAAGGAGGCCGGACGGATCAGAGGCTTTCCCCCCCGTCATCTGGTCGATTCTTTTTATCGCTTCTGCAATAGGCCTTTGAGCGGAGGCTGGGGCGGAGTCTGCGATGACGTTGAGTCCTCTGCGCACATGGGCCAGATCTGCCAGATCAGTCGGTTCGATTTGAACAATAAGTGAGGCGATGTCGTCGAGAGTGAGTTTGTCGTCTCTCATATCACCTTCCGCGGTTTTGGACGTTCTTGCTTATAGGAAAACATGCCATCTATCCCTTTCCCCGTCTACATCCTCTTTTCGCATACCTTCTCTACGTTTACGATCGCGATTAACTTATCGTCCACCTTACACTGTCCCTGTAGATATTTCGCCCGTTCAGCAGGTAGGGTGAGGAGTGCAAGCTCAATCTTGCTTACCGGTACCTCGATTGATGCAACAACTTCATCCACCCAAAACCCTGTCTCAAAAATTCCGGATTCAATGGCTATAATCCTAGTCTTCTCGGTCGGCTCTTCATGAGGCAGACCCAAAATAGGCTTTAAGTCCGTAACGGATAGAATATACCCTCTCAAGTTTACAATTCCCGCTATATGTTCGGGGCATGAGGGTAGATACGTTATCTTGCCCACTTTTATGACTTCCTTTACTTTTGTTATCTCTACTCCGTACCATTCTCGAGTCAGCCGAAAGACGACGAGCTGGAGGGTTTCCTCCCTCGGGGCTTCTCTCTCATAGAGATCTTCTTTATAAAGGTCCTTATCTTCAACGGCTTCTGCTATTTCGTCCATTCTTTGCCACGGCAATTCTTTTTCCATCTTCTTGCGCATTCCTTAAATCGAACGATGGGGAAAATTCTGATCAGACCTGTCTCTTATGACTGACGTACTTTCAGGAACCCCCTTATCTTCTCAATGAACGTCTTCCCCTCAAAAGGTAACCCAATATACCCATCGGCACCTGTTTCCTTGGTAATCTGAGTCAATTTCTCCTCGTCTTTGGCAGACATGAATACTACTGGGGTATTTCTGGTCTTATCTTGTTCTTTTAGTATCCGACATACCTGGCTTCCGTTCATCCCCGGGAGGTTGTAATCTAACAAAATGAGCTGGTATTGACTTGCTTTTGTTTTCTCAAGGCCTTCTTCGCCCGTTTCAACTGTCTCCACAGAAAATCCACCTGACTCAAGTCTAAACTTGAGCATCGCGTTTGCCGAAGGACTATCCTGAATAATTAGTATCTTTTCCACCCGTCAGGCCCTCCCTTCATCTAATCAACTGGTCATGTTTCCCGGTACTTGGATACAAGGGGTTGGCTGCAATTTTCATTCCAGACAGTGTTCTTTAGTCGCTGTTTACTCCATATGTCTCCATCAACTAATCACTTATCTGTAAATTCCTCAATTAAAACCCCCCATTCATCTATCCTTCTTTAAGCAGGAAACTCTTTTCACTTCATAATCAGCTCCGCAGATAATGGAAATTCGAAGAAGACATAATAGACCCGAAAGAGACAAAAAATGTCATCTAAATTGAGCAGTTTTTAACTACAAGAAAACATTAATAAACATTATTCCAGGTGTAGATATAGGTCAGAATCCAGCCACACAGAGATAAAAATATCAAGTAAGGAGAATTTCATTGAGTCAATTTTGGAGGAAATAAGGGAATTGTTTTAATAAGATATAAGAAATTCATATGATATGGGCCGAGAGTATAGGAATGATGTGGCGTCTTCTTAGCTTGGAAGTTAGCAAACTCTTTAGCGGAAAGGCACGACAAAATAACTTTTTTCCGAGACCCGTTGACAGTCATTCGGAGGATCAATAAGGTGAAAGATGTAACGTGCGTTTCCTTCTTGTTTTCAAAAGTCCGGGAGTTTGGCTTTATCCAACGGGATGATCTTTTCAGGATCCATCTTCTCCAGATGGGGTAAATCCATTTTCTTCCTGAATCTTTTTGCCTTCAGCTCATGCGGACGATTCTCAGGGCTTGGTGCCAATTCCTCTCGAACTCCCCTTTTCTCATTTTCTCCCACCAGTTTGACCATTGCAGACACAATGTCTTTCATCTGCACTGCCTGGGCACTCAGTTCCTCCGAGGTGCTCGCTGATTCTTCGGCATTTGCAGCGTTCCGCTGGGCGATCTTATCCATTTCATCGACAGCCTTGTTTACCTGTTCAAGCCCTTGGGCTTGTTCACGGGAGGAAATGGCAATTTCACTGACAAGTTCTCCCACCTTATGTGTCCCCTTAGCCACCTCGGAAAAGGCCTCATTGGTCTTTACGACAAGATCAGACCCCTGTTTGATCCTCTTCACCGTCCCGTCAATCAGATGAGAAGTATTTCTGGCCGCCTCTGCAGCCCGCATAGCAAGATTCCTCACTTCGCCTGCCACGACTGCAAATCCAGCTCCCACCTCCCCAGCCCGGGCTGCCTCAACGGCTGCATTTAAAGCAAGGAGATTGGTCTGGAAGGCAATCTCATCGATAGTCTTGATGATCTTGGCTGTCTCTTCGCCCGTCTTGGAAATCTCCTCCATCGCTGAACTGAGTTCTCCCATGGATCGGTTCGCCTTGAGGACCACCTCATTGGATTCCTTCATCAGTCTGTCAGCCTGAGTTGCGTTGTCCGCATTCTTCTTGGTTCTGGAGGAAATTTCTTCCAGGGACGAGGAAGACTCTTGAATAGATGCGGCCTGTTCGGATGCGCCCTCGGCCAGCATCTGGCTCGCAGATGAAATCTCCGCAGAGGCGGATGAGACCTGTTCGGCACCCTCATTCAGGTTTTCCACGATATGATTGATCGGGGTGCTGATACTCCTTTGCACGGTCCACAATATGATGGTAGCCGCTACAGCAATGACAATGATACCGGCTAGCATAATGATATTTCTCATATTTCTAATAGGACCCATCAATTCTTTTTTGGAAATGACAAGACCGACGCTCCACTGGGCAGCCTGAATGGGAGCAAAGGCGACAATCTTGTCATCCCCTTTGTAGGGGCATTCCTGAATCCCCTCCTCAGAGGCGATCATTCGCCTGGCCACGGACTCCATTCCTTTGAGGTCGCCGATATTTGTCTTCATCATCAGCTCTTTCTCGGGATGCACGATGATCATGCCTTTGTTGTCTACCAAGAAGGCAAAACCTGTCTGCCCTAGCTTTAGTTCACCGATCCTTTTGTTCAAGGCATTCAACTTCCAGCCTGAAAAGATGGCGCCAATAGTACCTACGCCTTTATCCGTCGATTTTAGGGGCCCTGCGACAATTACGTAGCCCCCTTTGTCCGAAGCCTTTACCTTTCCAATCACGGGTTCTCCCTCCAACGCTTTCTTGAAGTATTCCTCCCCGGAAAGGTCGGTCCCGCGATATTTCCCCTCAGACGTATCCCCAATTACAATTCCCTTATCATCTGTAAGGAAAAAGAGTTCGTAAGTATTTTTGTCATGGAACGCAGTTGTATTCTTGTCAAGGTTGAACTGCGCTATATTAACAGCTCCGGTCTCAACCAAAGTCTTCACAGTCTCGTGAATCACCGGATCATGGGTGGAAGCATTTCTTAGCACTCCTTTCTGCGTATCAAGCATAATATTTACTTGATCAGCCACAACCTGCTTCAATACGGCCAGTTGGTCCCTTTCGAGGTTATCTACTGCTCTGGAAGCCCATTGAACAGTGAAAATCTCAAGTGCCAAGAGCGGGACGATAAGCAGAGTTAGACCGCCCAAAACCAATTTCATCCTTAGCGTAAGTTTAGTTCTTCCCATTTGTTTATCTCCTACGTAAAATGATGTGACGGTTGTGTGTAATTCTTTGCAACTGGCTATTTTTATGTGCAATTTTCGTTCCACACCCCAATTCCTTAATCGCTTTCTACTCCATATATCAGCATATCAACATCGACCAAACCTTTATCTGCAAATCCTTTGCTCAAAAATCCGGATTAATCAGCCCTTTCTTTAAGTAAGGAGGTTCCTTTCGCCGGATGATCAAATGCGGAGACATGGAAGAATCGAAGGGGACGGAAAGGCGTGAGGTGGGCAAAAAATGTCAATGAAAGATTGATCAGTTATGAATTTTTGTCTATCTTCTTCGGGTGGCTATCCGATCCAAATAGTCCTGAAAGATCTCATGGTGAAACTGGGTAACCCAAGGTCCTGACAGAGAAAAAATTCCGGCTTGGCCGAGAATTACTTTCCAGATAGTCCGTAAAAAACATCCATCTTCTAACTCCTTGTGCGTTTGAGTGATAATTTTCTGACCACTTGTGAGGCTTATCATGGCCGTTCTTGAACGCTTCATTCCAAACAACCTAATGGCCCGATTCTTTCGAATGCCAAGATTCCTGAGTGAAAAGTCTTAGAAGAACTTGGGCAGTATCAAAAGAAACTTCCTCTGAGATCTCGTAATGAAATCCCCGAAAAATATTAGAGAAGCTTATAATACCGATAACCACCCCCCCTTTGTTAGTAAGTTTTTCTTTCTCCCTCTTTGACCCTTTTCTTAACCATCCTTGATTTTTATAATTAATTTTGCCTGTTACCGTAACACAAGTTCTTTGGCACGGAAAATGCTGTGCAGACTCCAGAGATATTTTCATTCAACTCAATCCAATTTATATTAGGAGGTGCTTCAATGAAGAAACTTATTGCAACGATTATTGGGGTTAGTTTCTTGGTGCTGATGGCAGGGAGTATCACTTCTGCCGCTGAATTTGGGACTACTCCCGAAGCAGAAGCATTGGTGAAGAAAGCGATCCAATTAATTAAAGCCGAGGGGAAAGTGAAGGCCTTTGCTGAGATTAGTAACCCAAAAGGAAAGTTTGTCGATCGGGACCTTTACATTTTTGTTTACGATATGGAGGGTAAATGTGTTGCCCATGGATTTAACCAAAAAATGATCGGAAAAGATCTGCTTGAAATGAAAGATCCGGATGGGAAGTATTTCGTAAAAGAAAGAATCGAAATTGCGAAAACAAAAGGCAATGGCTGGCAGGACTATAAGTTTACAGACCCCATTACGAAAAAGATTGAGCCGAAGTCTGCGTATGTCGAAAAGCTCGAAAATCTGATCGTCGGTTGTGGTGTTTACAAAAGATAATTCTCTTAGCGGGTTGAACAGGATAATTTCCTCGGATGGTTAAATAGGCCACGGCTTATTTAACCATCCTGCGCCACTGGCAAAAAAAGGAGGAAAAATGAAGCAATTTTTTCTAAATCAGAAATTGTCAAAAAAGTTGTTAGTGGCTCCTTTGGTGATCATTATCTTTCTGATCCTATTGGGCTTGGTTGCCTACCGCAATCTTTCCAGTCAAAGATCGGCCATTGAAAGCATTTTTGACGAGCGTTTTAAGGCCTATCAAACCGGTGCTACGATCGTCAAAGATATTACCAATGTTCATGCCAATCTGTACAAAGTCATCAGTTGGGCGGATGCCAAATATGATGAGAAAAAAATCGAACTTCTTGGGAAAGAACAGATGGCAACCTTAAATCGAACGACTGACTTGATTGGGAAAGCCCTCAAGTTGAATTGGTTAACTCAAGAGGAAAAAACCTTATATCAAACAATCATGGGTGATTTTACAGCATACAAAAAATCTGGTTATGCAGCTATTGATTTGGCGAGTTCAGATCTCAATTATGCCACCATGTTTATGGCGACTGCCGATGAAAAGTTCCAAAAACTGAATGGGAGTTTGCATGATTTATTGAATCTGGAAGGCAAGCTTAGTCAAGAAAGATATGATTCTTCACTCCGGAGTTTCAACGCAGCATTAAAGGTTTTTATCCTGGTATTGGGAGTTGCCATCGTGTTATCTCTACTGATCAGTCTTTTGACCGCCAGGCTCGTTACCAGTCCTGTCAGTAAAACCATGCGGGTGATCGAGAGAATAGCGGAGGGGGATTTGACCCAGGAGGTTGAGTTGACCTCTCGGGACGAGATTGGGCAGTTGGCTCAGTCAGTGAATACGATGCGTATGAAGATGGGGGAGACGGTGGGCCAATCGGTGGCGATGTCTCAGGGTTTATCAGAAGCGGCCTCCGCGCAGGCGGCTTCTCTGGAGGAGACCTCCTCGTCCTTAGAAGAGATGACGTCCCAGACGAAACAGACCGCAGGGAACGCGGCTCAGGCAAACAACCTGATGTCTACGGCCCAGCAGATCATTGAAAAAGCCAATGTCTCCATGAGTGAACTGACAGGATCAATGAAGGAGATCGCTGCGGGCAGCGAAAAGTCTCAGAAGATCGTCAAGACCATCGATGAAATAGCTTTCCAAACCAACCTTCTTGCATTGAATGCAGCTGTTGAAGCGGCTCGCGCGGGGGAGGCGGGTGCAGGGTTTGCGGTGGTGGCGGATGAGGTGAGGAATTTGGCAATCCGAGCGGCGGAGGCGGCGAAGAACACGTCCGGTTTGATAGAGGATATTGTAAAGAAGGTCAGGAATGGTGAGAAGTTGGTGGGCGTGACGAATGAGGCGTTTAAGGAAATTATGGGAAGTTCAGGTAAGGTGGTACAGCTGATTGCGGAGATTGCGGGGTCCTCGCAGGAGCAGTCTCTAGGAATTGATCAAATCAGTCGGGCCGTGGCGGAAATGAACAATTTGACGCAGCAGAATGCAGCGGGGGCGGAGGAGTTGGCATCGATCATGGCCATGTTTAGGACCAACCATGATTCTTCAGCAGAGATATTTCATGATCGAAAAAAAACGATTGAAAGCAAACAAACGATTGACTCCATAGAAAGGGGCCAAAAAGCGATGAGTCGCTCGTCCTAGTATGAAAATACAGGGTCAGCGTCAAAAGACACATTCTCTTGCGTGTACTATTTTGAAGCTAAGAAATGGAGGGCATAAAAAAGGGGCTGGTATCACCAACCCCTTTTACTATTTTATAGACTCAATCGAGTTGTCTCAGTGTGGTTCTGACTCTAATGCAATCGCCTGCCTTTGAGCGACAGTGATCTTCTCGGCGGCAGCTCTCTTCTTAGCGATACTCACCCGGTCCGCCTCCACATAGTCCACGGCTTTCATATCACAGAAACGAACACACTGCGGGTCTCCGTCACAGAGATCGCACTTAAAATTTTTTCGGTCAATGACACTGAAATTCATCGCGCCGAAGGGACAGACCGCTACACAGGAGCGGCAGCCAATGCAAATATTTTGATTCACCATCACCCGGCTGAGTGTCTCATCCCGGGAAATGGCCTTCACGGGGCAAACTGTCATACAGGGGGCATCCTGACACTGCTGGCAGGACATGGGAATATAAACCCCTTCTGACTCCCATTTCACAATCTTTATCCGGCTTCGACTAGCGTTGGATACGCCATCATGGAAAACCGAGCAGACGACCTCACAAAGTCTACATCCGGTGCACTTTTCTGGAGTGATCGCGAGTACTTTACCCATGGGTTCCATTCACTTTCTCCTTTCACAGAAATCACAGCAAGTGGGAGGGTTCTTTTTCCAGGCCGAGTTTCTTGAGCGTTTCAGGTTTCGGAACGCCATTCTTATCCAGGCCCTTATATTCATACAATTCGTCAACCATCTTCTCGAATTTTTCCCGATCGATGACCCTCCCGACGACATCGAGGGCACCCCTTCGAGCAGGCTCGTCAAAGTAGCGGTGATTGAGCATATCGCCCTTTTTGAGATCGTATCTCGTTAACCCTTCGCGAAGGTTAAACAGGCGCTCCATCATGTTAGATCGCACGGCAGCGTCCCAGATTTCCCGGGGAGTAAGCTCCAGCCCAGTATTATAGTAAAGCACTCTGGACCAATCTTCAAAGTTGGGAAGCGTGGCACCCAGGAAAGTTGTGTGATACTTACAAATGCCAAGAGCATCCACTCCCATGTAACAGTTCTCATGCCAGAAGACCTGCCACGGCTTGCCGATGTATTCCGTATGTTCTGAACTCAAGGGTCCATCGTAAGGTACCGGGCTACTGTAGATTTTTCTCATCACTTCTTGCGGCAAATGGTAGAGGTCAATGGCCGGACGGCTTCTTAAATGGTCTGAGCCGCGGGAGGCCGTTGCAATATTAAGCGCCAACGCGGGGGTGGCCCGCTCGTCAGAATGAAGATTGCTGACCCCTTTGACCTGAATCAGATAGTCAAAGGAATTCTTTCCAATCTTCTCGGAGGCGATGATTCCTCCCTCGGCCAAGACATTACCCAACCAGCCCTTTCTAAAACAGATACGCTCAATCATCTCCAGGAGTGCCTCACTGCTGCCAAACCGCAATTCGAGGCCATCGGTCTCTTTGTTGGTAAGAATTCCTAGTTCATACAGTTCCATCGCCCAGGAGATGATGCTTCCAATTTCCAGATTATCCACACCCCACTGATCGACCAGGTGATTCGCCACCAACAGGTTTTCCAGGCTTGGAATATCCGGTTCTGAGGAAAAAGCGCCCTGGGACGTGTATTCCGGACCCTCATCATATTTTCCCGCGTAAGGCCCGGTAGGAATTTTATACTTGGCCCGGCAGTGGACCTGGCAGCCAAAGCAGCCCGCCATGTGGTAGGGGCCGATCGTCTCTGCACAATTTTCATCAATCGATTCCGGCTCAACTTCATCACAGTAGAGCATTTGGTTATACTGAAAGTTTCTGGTTCGGACACCCCCCCAGGAGTTGGTGGCTCCCCAAATAAAGGGGGTACCGAGGGTTCCCTGGGTTTGATTAACCTTCGCGCTCGTAATTTGATCAATAAAGCGCTTGTTATATTCGAGAGCTTCCTTCGGATGGGCGATTTTTATATCCATGGTTCCGCGGGCAGCAATGGCCTTCAAATTCTTTGAGCCCATGACCGCTCCCATTCCGGTTCTTCCGCCTGAATTCTTAATTCCGGTCATGACATTGGCATATCTTACGAGATTTTCACCCGCCTGACCGATCACCAAGCTCTTGACGTCCTCATCCGCCAGCTCTTCCCGGATCGCCCATTGGGTATCCGTGACCGATTTTCCCCATATATTTTTGGCATCACGGATCTCAATTTTGCCATTGTGGATCCACAAGTAGACAGGTTTTTCTGCCTTACCCTTGATGACGAGATGATGAAAGCCTGCCCAGGCTAACTCGGGAGTAAAGAATCCTCCCATGTTACAGCTTCCCAGCATGCCTCCCAGCGGAGATTTAGCCATGACATGGCATCTGGAGGTTGCTGAAGCCAGGGTGGCAGTTAGAACCCCACCACTCACCATGACCGTATTGTCAGGACCAAGAGGG
>Ga0209253_10005081_pt1 | contig 11427 bp, 7 predicted proteins | sample FrelakmetBRP12BR_FD_187145 | JGI IMG/M metagenome (GOLD analysis project Ga0209253, IMG submission 187145) | Freshwater lake sediment microbial communities from the University of Notre Dame, USA, for methane emissions studies - BRP12 BR (SPAdes)... | ecosystem: Environmental > Aquatic >...
CTTCGTCAAGCTGTGGGAGCAGTCCAAGCTCGGCCGCGAGGGCCGCGCGATGGGCGCGGGCTTCTGGAAGGCAGCGTCGCTGAAGGAAGGCGCCTCCAAGCTCAAGTCCAACAGCGCCTATCGCTACATCGCCGAGTCCGGCATCGACGCCAATGAACACCACGAAGGCGCGCTGACCGAGAACATCGACCTGAATACCTGGGTCACGATGTCGGTGCAGCGCTCGGTCGACAACGTCAACAACCGCCTGCAGGACGGCCTGGCGTTCCTCGCCACGGTCGGCTCGACCGCGCCATTCGTGGGCCTGTTCGGCACCGTCTGGGGCATCTATCACGCGCTGACCGCCATCGGCATCGCCGGCCAGGCATCGATCGACAAGGTGGCCGGCCCGGTCGGCGAGGCGCTGATCATGACCGCCATCGGCCTGGCGGTCGCCGTGCCGGCGGTGATGGGCTACAACTGGCTGGTCCGCCGCAACAAGGTGCTGATGGAAACGGTGCGCGCGTTCGGCTCGGACGTGCACGCCGTGCTGCTCGGCAAGAGCGGCCAGGCCACGGTCGCCGGCATCGCCCGCGCCCGCTGACCGGCCGTCGCCAGGAGAGTCGCCATGGCAATGACTGTCGGTCCCGGCGAAGGCGAAGACGAAGCGATCTCGGCGATCAACACCACGCCGCTGGTCGACGTCATGCTGGTGCTGCTGATCATCTTCCTGATCACCATCCCGGTCGTCACGCAGTCCATCGCGCTGCAGTTGCCGCAGGAAAAGAACGTCGCGCGGCAGACGGCGCCGGAGAATATCGAGATCTCCGTCAACAAGGACGGCGACGTTTACTGGGGCATGCAGCGGCTGCGCGACAACGACGAGCTCTTCGGACGGCTCAAGGAAGTCGCGGTTCGGCAGCCGCAGCCCGAGGTGCACATCCGCGGCGACCTCGGCGGCCGCTACGAGCATGTCGGCCGGGTGGTGTTCGCCTGCCAGCGGGCCGGAATCCAGAAGGTCGGCTTCGTCACCGAACCACCCTCCGGGGTCGGCAGCTAGTGCCGAAATGACGCTCGCACCGGCGCTGCGCCACAAGCGCTCAGTGCCGCTGCCGATGGGGAGAATGCTATGGGCATGAATGTTGGAACGGGCGGCGGCTCGCAGGAGCCGGACGTGATGGTCGACATCAATACCACGCCGCTGATCGACGTGATGCTGGTGCTGCTGATCATGCTGATCATCACCATTCCGATCCAGTTGCACTCGGTGAACCTGAACATGCCGGTGGGCACGCCGCCGCCGACGACCGAGAAACCGGTCGTTGTCACGATCGACGTCGACTTCGACGGCACCGTGTACTGGAACGGCGAGCAGGTGCCGAGCCGTGCCGAGCTCGAGGAGAAGCTGACGGCGGCGGCGCAGACGCCCGTGCAGCCCGAAGTGCACCTGCGCCCGAACAAGCTCGCCGAATACAAGGACGTGGCCGCCGTGATGGCGTCCGCCCAGCGGCTGGGCGTGGTGAAGCTCGGCCTGGTCGGCAACGAACAGTTCGTCAAGTAGACAGAGATGCATCGCTCGACACTGCGCAGGAAGACCCGTTTCGCCGCCATGGCGGCGGCACTGATCGCCGGCTTCGGCCTGCAGTGCGGCTCCGGAGTCGGGCTCGGCTTCGCTCCCGCCCGCGCGCAATCGGAAGCCGTTCGCGCGGAGGTCGGCAAGCCGCTGCAGCAGGCCGCCGAACTGCTGAAGGCCAACCGGGCCAAGGAGGCCCTGGCCAAGGTGCGCGAGGCCGAGGCGGTACCCAACAAGTCGCCCGCCGAGCAACTGACGATCGAGCGGATGCGCGGCGCCGCTGCCGCGCGGGCGGGCGAGCCCCAGACGGCGATCAAGTCGTTCGAGGCCGTGCTCGCCTCGGGCAAGGCGGGCGCTGCCGAACAGGCCCAGACTGCCGCTTCGCTGGCGCACCTCTACGCGCAGTCGAAGGACTGGAACAAGACCCGCGAGTGGGCGCAGAAGGCGAAGCAGCAGGGCGCCAGTGCGGCGGACATGGACAAGCTGCTCGCTTACGTCAATTCCCAGACCGGCGACTTCGCCGCCATCGCACGCGACGCACAGGCCAGCATAGAAGCCGCCGAGAAGGCGGGCCGCCGGCCCGAGGAGAACGACCTGCTGGCGCTTGCCGACGCGCAGCGGCGCACCGGCAACAACGCGGGCCAGATGGCGACGCTCGAGAAACTCGTCGCCAGTTACCCGAAGAAGGAATACTTTGCGGCCGTGCTCAGCCGCATCCAGAGCAAGCCCGGCTTCTCCGGGCGCCTGGCGCTGGATGTGGACCGGCTGAAGCGGGAAACGAAGACGCTGGACAGCGCCGAGGGCTACGTCGAGATGGCCCAGATGGCACTGCAGGAGTCGCAGGCTGCCGAAGCCAAGGCGGTGCTCGATGAGGGCTTCGCGCGCGGCCTGCTCGGCAAGGGTGCCGAGGCCGACCGGCAGAAACGCCTGCTCGCGCTGGCAACGCAGCGTGCCGCCGACGCGCCGAAGGCGCTGGCCGCCGCCGAAGGCGAGGCGAAGGACGGCAATGCACTGGTCCGAATCGGCATGGGCTACAGCGGCCTCGGCCAGCACGACAAGGCCATCGAACTGATCCAGGCCGGCATCAGGAAGGGCGGACTGCGCAACCCGCACGACGCCACGCTGCACCTGGGCATCGCCCAGCACCGCGCCGGCCAGAAGCAGAAAGCGGCGCAGACTTTCAAGTCGGTCGGCGGCACCGACGGAACAGCCGACCTGGCCCGCCTCTGGATGAGGATCCCGTAGCGCGCGCCTAGCGCGTGGCCGATGAGGCCGCGCCCCGCGCACCGCTGCCGCAGAACCTCGGCTCGAACCAGCGGTCGAGCAGTTGCTTCTCGTCAGGCAGCGCGATGTCCCTGACCCGCAGCCGCGAGCGGTTGCTGACGAACTCGGCGCTGTGCAGCTGGTCGACCGAGGCGGCGATCAGGCCGCCGCCGGCGTCGCGCCAGATGTACTCGATCGTCAGCCGCGCCCAGGCGACGTTTGGCAGCAGGCGGAAGTTGCCGAACGACTCGCGGTAGCGCCAGTCGTAGTGGCCGGCGAGATCGAGGTCGCGCACGACGAGCTCCAGCGATTGCTCCGCCGGGATGCAGCGCTCGCCGAGCGCCAGCAGATGACGCCGGATCTCGGCCAGCACGGGATTGGACGCCGGTTCATCGCCATAGCCCTGGAGCGTGCCATCGATGAAGCTCCCCGCGTCGACGAAACGCACGTCCACCGCACCGCACGCCATGGTGGCCGAGGTCGCCAGCACCAGGCCGGTCATCCAACGTGCAGAACGCATCGTCATGACTCGCATCGACCCGCCGCGGCCGCGCCTACTCGACCCGTCGGACCCGCGGTGTCTGTGACGCGCCCTCGATCTCCATGAAGAAGGATCCGGAGAAGCCGCGCACGATGCGCACCTTCGGGTCGCGCAGGTCGTACGCGGCCCTCGAGCCGTCGCGGATCTCCCAGACCTGGCCGTTGGCGAGCTTGAACCGGGTGTTGCGTTCCCAGCCGTCGACCCGGCCGGGGATGGAACTCTCGACCGAATCGACCGCCTGCTGCTGGGGCTGCGGCCGGTTCTCCAGGCCGAACTGTGCGGCCGTGCTCGAGGGCACCGCTGCTGCCGCGGGCGCCGTCGTAACGGCAGAGCCGGACGCCGAGCTTGCGGGCGCGGCTGCTGCCGGCGTTGGCGTCGGCGCAGTGCCCGATGCTGCTGCCGGAAGCGGAATGGCGTCGTAGCAGCGCAGGCGGAGCAGCGAGTCCGTTTCCTGCCTGCAGCGCAGCAGCGCCGCCGTGTCGGCCGCGGCGGAGCCGGCGAGCCCGGTGCCGAGCACGACCAGCACTGCCGCCCTGATCCCGAACCGGCGAGAACAGCCAGTCGACCCCAGCGCAATGCGGCTCATCGGATACCTCGGAGAGTTGACGATTGAAGTATAGGAGCGGCGCGATGACCGGCGTCCCCACCTCCTGCGAGGGCAAGAAAAAACCCGGCGCCCCGAAAGCGGGGCGCCGGGTTCGGGCCGAATGCCGCCAGCCGGCGGCAGATGGTCAGAGCGCCATGCGAACGCCGACGTAGTAGCGGCGGCCGATCGCGTCATAGACGCCCGCGTCGGTCGCGCTACCCGTGCTCGTGTTCTCGACCGACACCGGGATCAGCCCGTTGGTGTCGAGCTGGGGCGGCTTGGTGTTGAACGCGTTGTCGATGCCGAAGTAGAACTGCGCCTTGCGGTAGTTGTACGAGAAGTACAGGTCGGTGTACATCTTCGACGGGATCGTGATGCCGTCACGCGCGACGCCGAACTCCGACAGGAACTGGTCATCCAACGACGACTGGCCGATGTAATTGAACCGCGCCGACGCGTTGAACGGTCCCCAGGAGTAGCCGAGCGCCAGGTTCCAGCGGTGCTCGGCCGCGCCGATCTCGCCGGCGAAGTAGTCCTTGGCCGCACCCGGCAGCGGGATCAGGTAGCCATCGAGGAGGTACGAGTAGGCGAACCGTGCGCTGAACCGGCCCGGCCCGATGCGGTCCGAATACGAGGCCGTGAGGTCGATGCCTTCGGTCTGCAGGCCGCCGCTGTTGGTGTAGGTGGTGTCGACGCGCGCGATCGAGCCGGCGCTGTTGGCACCCCGCGTCTCCGGACGCCGCTGGACGAACTGGCAGAAGCTCTCGTCGCCGCCGTAGCACTGGGTCAGGTTGTACTGCGTCGGCGTCTGGACGATCGCGTCGTCGACCTTGATGTTGAAGTAGTCGATCGTGAACGCCGTGTTGCGCAGCGCCTGCACCGAAGTCGGCGTGATGATGAAGCCGACGGTGTACGACTTGCCCTTCTCGGCGTCGAGATTCGGGTTGCCGCGGTCGAAGCCGCTGGTGCCTTGCAGGTCGGCCTGATTCAGCGTGAATGCGCCGTTCTGCGCGATGTTTTTCGCCACGCCCGGGTCCCTGCGGCAGGCGTCGGCGGTCGCGCCCGGCGTGGTGGCAGTGACGCCTTCGCACGGGTCGATCACGCTCGGGAAGTCCTGGCTCGGCGGCGAATACAGCTCGTTGATGTTCGGCGCGCGGGTGGATTGCGCGGCCGTCACGCGGACCTTGAAGTCGGAAATGGGAGCCCACTCGACGCCCGCATTCCAGCTGAACGTGTTGCCGACCGTCGAGTAGTCGCTCCAGCGTCCGGCACCGCTGACGTTAAGAGCCTTGGCGAACGGCGCGTCCTTGAGGATGGGGATCCTCACCTCGCCGAAAAATTCGCTGACGTCGAACGAACCGTAAGTTGCCGGGATGGCGTTGCCGGCATTCAGGCCCGCCTGCTGCAGCGGATCGAACTCGCTGCGCGAACTCTCCTTGCGGTACTCGAAGCCGCCCGCTACGCCGAGCGGACCGGCCGGCAGCATCATCGCTTCACCGGTGACGGTCGCGCCGGCCAGCTTCTGCGTGACGGCCGTAATCAGCATGCTCGGCGCTATCACGTACTTGGCCGCCTCCGGCGTGATCGAGTTGTAGCCGAAGATGCTGATCGGCACGCAACCCTGGATGCGCGCGTTGGCATCGCGGCAGATCGCGTCTGTGGTGCTGCCGTTGTTGTTGATGTCGTTGACGTCGGGAATCGCCTCCAGCGCATTGCGGAAGTTCAGCACGTTGACCTGTCCGCCGCTCACCTGCGATTCCTTGGTCTGGCCGTAGGCCGCGTAGGCCTCGTACTCCCAGCTGCCGGTGATCAGGCCCTTCACCCCGGGCACCACGCGGAAGGTGTCGCGGTCGGTGGTGTTGCCGCGATTGCCGATCTCGTTCAGCCGCCGCGAGAAGCTGTACACCAGCGCGCCATCCTCGTTGCGCTGGGTGAGCAGGCTGTAGATGCCCTGCGGGATCACCGGGTTCTTCAGCAACTGGCCGTTGACCAGGAATTCGGCCGGGATCACGCCGGTGGCGGGATAGATGCCGTTGACCGAATCGGCCGGATCGAGCGGGAACGGCTCGAGGTCGGTCTTGGTGTTGGTCGAGGCGTAGGTCGCTTCGAGGAAGGCGCGGTGGTTCGGCAGGAACTCGTAGTCGGCCGTCGTCGCCAGCAGGTAGCGCTCGGTCGGGATGGCCAGCCGGCGATAGTCCTGGCGATTGAAGCCGGTGGCGCCGACGCCGTCGCCCGCCGGCCCGTTGGTCGACCACGGAATGATGTTGCCCTGCGCGTCGAAGGTGCGCGATGCGGTGCTGACGCCCGGGTTGATGAAGATCCGCCCCTGCGGCGCGAAGCTTGAATAAAACGGCGTCGTGAAGTTGAACATGTCCGCCGGGTCACCGGTCAGGAACGACGTCGGGATGTTGTCCGTGGTGCTGATGCTGCGGTCGCGCGCCATCACCTCGCCTTGTCGCGTGTAGCCCGCGTGCACCATCACGTTGCCCTTGCCGTTGGCGATGTTGGCGCCCCAGGTCGCGGTGATCTTGGTCTTGGTGTCGTCGCCTTCGCCCGACACGCCGTACGACGCGTCAAGAGACAGCCCCTCGAAGTTCTTCTTCAGGATGATGTTGACCACGCCGGCCACGGCGTCCGAGCCGTACATCGACGATGCGCCGCCGGTGAGCAGTTCGACCCGCTCGATGAAGTCCGCCGGAATGGAGTTCAGGTCGACCGCCGATTCGCCCGGAATGCCGGCAACGAAGCGGCGCCCGTTGACCAGCACCAGCGTGCGCGACGTGCCGAGGTTGCGCAGGTCGACGGTGGCGACACCCGCGCTGGAGGTGGCGAAGTTCGAGTTGGTCCGTGCAACCGCCGGCGCACCGACACTCGGGTTCTGCAGCAGGATCTGCTGCAGGTTGACGGTGCCCGACTCCTCGATATCCCGGTTCGAGATCACCTGCAGCGGCGACGGCGACTCTGCGCCCGGCGTGCGGATGCGCGTACCGGTGACGACCACCTCCTCCTGAACCTGCGGCTGCGCCGGCTGCTGCTGCGCGTGGGCCGAAACGATCATCAGCCCGCCGAATGCCGCGGCGAGCCCCTTGACGACAGGCTTCAATCGCAATTCCATAATCGACTCCCCCCGAGAAAGACCTTGCGCGGCCGCCGAAGGCGGACGGCAGTCGGTTGCGTTCCGGTCACGTAACAAGACGCAACAACCGTCCGGATGAAACCCCGCGACTGCGACCTGCTCTTTGACCAGTGTCACGAAATTTATTGCTCGCGTCTTATGCCGGCAACAAAGCTGTGCCCGCGATGCTCCGTTGCTGCAGCGCAGAAATCCCCGGGGCTTGCCGGGCCGCTGGATCGATTTCGCTCGGAGATCCGAGCAAGGCCACCGCTGCGCCGCCCACAGCCGGCAGTGTTGGCTCGATGCGACAACGAGAGGCTCAGGTCATCCCCGGATCGGCCCGATCCGGTCAGCGGAGCCGTTACACGCGGTTACTCTTGCAGCCTCGGGTGTGCGAGCCGACAGGCCGGAACGCCCCGGTGGATCAGGATCAATCCAAGGAGCGGAGCATGAGGAGAGGATCGATGTTGAGACTCACGAGAGTCAGCCTGGCCGTGAGCGCCGCGCTCGGCAGCGGCCTGATCGGCCTGGCGCCGGGCGCGCTGGCCCAGACGACCGGAACGCAGGCGCTGGAGAGGGTCGAAATCACCGGTTCGCTGCTGCGGCGGATCGAAGGCGAGACCGCGTTGCCGGTGACGACGCTGTCGACCGACGAGATCGTCAGGTCGGGCGCGACCAACGCCGAGCAGGCGATGCGGCTGGTCACCCAGGGCGGCACCGGCCTGGTCAGTTCGGGCTCGGTGAGCCAGGGCAATGGCGGCGCTTCGTATGCCTCGCTGCGCAGCCTCGGCGCGCAGCGCACGCTGGTGCTGCTGAACGGCAAGCGGGTGGTCAGCAACCCGTTCTCGGCTGTCGCCGTCGACCTGAACACCCTGCCGGTGGCCGCGCTCGACCGCATCGAGGTGCTCAGTGACGGCGCCTCGTCGACTTACGGCACCGACGCAATTGCCGGCGTGGTCAACTTCATCACGCGCAAGGAGTACAAGGGCATCGCGGTCGGCGGCGAGGTGCAAATCCCGGAAGACGGTGGCGGCGAGGTCTATGTCGGCAACATCCTCGGCGGCATCGGCGAACTGCGCAAGGACGGCTGGAACGTCTTCGGCGGCTTCAACTACCGCAAGCAGGAATCGATGCTCGGCATCGACCGCGACTTCATGAAGACCTCCTACATCCCGGCGCGCGGCTTCAGCGGACTGAGCCCAACCACCTTCCCGGCGAACTACACGCAGTCGTCGACCGGCGTCAACACCAATCCAACCTGGCCGGCCTGCCAGCCGCCGACGTCGATTTCGACCCCCGGGGTCGCGCCCCCGGTCGGCCTGTCCGGCAACATCTGCGGCGCCGACACGCAGACTTTCACGACGGTGGTGCCGAACCAGGACCAGTGGTCCGGCTTCCTGAGGGGCTCGCTCGCCCTCGGCCAGAACCACACGGCCTCGCTCGAGTACTTCTACTCGTACAACAAGATCAACCGGACCGTCGCGCCGTCGCCGGAAGGCGGGCTGACGATGTCGACGGCCAACCCGTTCTACCCCGGCAACGGCATCACGCCGATCACCGACGCGCGGCTCGACCGGACGCAGCCGATTTCGGTGAGTTGGCGCACGACCGTGCTCGGCGCCCGCGAGAACACATTCGAGACGGACACCCAGCGGGTCGTCGCCGGCCTGGAAGGCGTGATCGCCGGCTGGGACTACCAGGCCAACGCACTGTGGTCGGGCTCGAAGATCACCACCGACTTTGTCAGCGGCTACGGCGCGATCACCGCCCTGCGCAACGGCATGAGCGGACTGAGCGGCGCACCGTTCCTCAATCCGTTCGGCGATCAGACGCCGGAAGGTCTCGCCTTCCTGCAGTCCACCGCCATCAGCGGCGTACTGCAGCAGGGCGAAGGCAACCTGTCGAGCCTGAGCGCTGTGGCCAGCCGACAGTTCGGCAGCCTGCCCGGCGGACCGATGAGCGTCGGCCTCGGCGCCGAGTACCGCAAGGAGGACATGCTGTTCACCACCAATGTGGCGAAGGCCAGCCAGACCACCAGTTCAGGCATCGCCGGCAGTGCACCGCGGCGCGAAGGCGACCGCGACATCTGGGCGCTGGCGCTCGAGATGAGCTTCCCGATCCTGAAGAACCTGGAGGTCGGCGCTTCGGTGCGCTACGACGACTACAGCGACTTCGGCGGCACCACCAATCCGAAGATCTCGATCAAGTACACGCCGGTGCAGAGCGTGCTGCTGCGCGGCTCGTACAACACCGGCTTCGCGGCGCCGTCGCTGACGCAGCTGTACATCCCGAACCAGAGCACCTTCACCGGCTCGCGCTACAACGACCCGGTGCTGTGCCCGGGCGGCGTGGTCAACACGGCCGCCGGCGGTATCGCCTCGCGCGACTGCGGCATCCAGTTCCAGCAGTTGCAGGGCGGCAATGCCAACCTGACACCGGAGGAATCGACGGCCTGGACGGTCGGCTTCGTTCTGCAGCCAACGCCGCAGGTCTCGTTCGGCGTCGACTACTGGGACTACACGGTCTCCAACAACATCGGCACGATCGGCGACCCGGCGATCTTCGCCGACCCCGCGAAGTACGCCAACCTGTTCGTCCGTTGCAGTGCGGCCGACCCGGCGCGGATCCCGACCATCCCCGGCTGCAACATCCCGGGCGGCGATCCACTGGCCTACGTGCTCAACACCAACCTGAACCTTGGCGACACCAAGACCAGCGGCTTCGACATCCAGGTGAACTGGAACCCGGGCGCCACGTCGTATGGCCGCTTCTCGATGAACTGGCGCGGCACCTACGTCACCAAGTACGAGTTCCAGAAGGAGCCGGGAGGCGCCTGGTTCAACCCGGTGGGGAACTACAACATTCAGTTCACCGACGATGGCGGCAGCCCGGGTCCGGTGATCCGCTTCAAGCAGGTGCTGAACCTCGGCTGGGAGATGAATGCCTTCAACGCCGGCCTCGCGTGGCGCTTCACGTCCGGCTACTACGACTCGAACCCGTCGTCGTCGGTCTCGGTGCCTTACCGGAACAACGCGGTCGGCAACTACAACGTGTTCGACCTCTCGTTCGGTTACACGGGCATCAAGGGCCTGACGCTGCGCGCCGGCGTGCTCAACGTCCTCGACGAGGATCCGCCGTACACCAACCAGACGGCACGCTTCCAGGCACGCGCCTACGACGACCGGTTCCACAACCCGCTGGGCCGGACCTGGACGCTGGGTGCACGCTACGAGTTCTAGAACCCGGCTCGTCCACCCCGACAAGCCCGCGCGAGCGATCGCGCGGGCTTTTTTGTTCGGCCGGGGAGCCGGCAGGGCCGGCTGCCCCTGCGAGCCGTGCTCGCGCGCTTGACCGCGCAACGTTGCGCAGCGGTGTCAGGCCGCCCTTGCCAACCTCGGCACCGCCGCCAGCAGCGTCTGCGTGTAGGCGTGCTGCGGCCGCTGCAGGATCTGCTCGGCGGGCCCCGCCTCGACAATCCGTCCGGCCTGCATCACCGCGATGTCGTGCGCCAGGTACTCGACCACGCCGAAGTTGTGCGTGATGAACAGATAGGCGACGCCGAACTCGCGCTGCAGTTGCGCCAGCAGGTTGAGGATCTGCGCCTGCACCGAGACGTCGAGCGCCGAGGTCGGCTCGTCGCAGATGATGATCCGGGGCTCGACCGCCAGCGCGCGGGCGATGGCGATGCGCTGCCGCTGGCCGCCGGAGAACTCGTGCGGATAGCGGCTCACGCTGTCGGCGTGCAGGCCGACCTTCTTCAGCAGTTCGACCACCCGTTCGCGGCGCTCGGCCGGCGCGATCTCCGGCCGCAGCGAGGCCACGCCCTCCTCCATGATCTCGGCCACCCGCATGCGCGGGTTCAACGAGGCGAACGGATCCTGGAAGATGATCTGCATCTCGCTGCGGGCGCGGCGCAGGCGCTCGCCTTCGAGCCGGTCGAGCCGCTGCCCGTCGAGCGTGGCTGTGCCTTCGATGCGGGCGATGCCGCGCAGCAGTTGCAGGATCGCTTTGCCGATGGTCGTCTTGCCGCAGCCCGATTCGCCGACAAGGGCGAGCGAACGCGCCGGGGCGATCGAGAACGACACGCCATCGACCGCCTTGACATGGCCCGCGGTTCGCTTGAGCAGCCCCTTGCGGATGGGGAACCAGACCTTGTAGTCGCGGACGTCGAGCAGGGGTCCGGCCGACCCCCCTCTCCCTGGAGGCAAGAGGGGCGGGGGGAGACGGTGGACCTCCTCCAGGCTCTGCGGCGGCCCCCCCTCTCCCCGGCCCTCTCCTGCGAGGGGACAGGGGGTCTGGTAAAGCAGACAGCGGACCTGATGCCCGGCGCGTGGTTCGTACAGCGCCGGCCTGGTACCGGAGCAGTCGTC
>Ga0209253_10005082_pt1 | contig 11427 bp, 15 predicted proteins | sample FrelakmetBRP12BR_FD_187145 | JGI IMG/M metagenome (GOLD analysis project Ga0209253, IMG submission 187145) | Freshwater lake sediment microbial communities from the University of Notre Dame, USA, for methane emissions studies - BRP12 BR (SPAdes)... | ecosystem: Environmental > Aquatic >...
ACATTGGCGTTAGTGGGATTGCGCCGCCAGTATAGCCAGTGCCACCTCCACGAGGGATAACCGTTAATCCAAGCTCGATACAAGCCTTAACCAATGCAGCAATTTCAATTTCTGTATCAGGGTTCAGCACCACAAACGGATATTCAACACGCCAGTCGGTCGCATCGGTGACGTGCGAAACACGCGCCAAGCCATCGAACTGCACGTTATCTTTGCGGGTAATTTTGCTGAGCTTGCTTAAAGCCTTTTTACGCAAATCGTAGGTTTGACGGAAATCTTCAGCAAATTTTTCAACTGCGATTTTGGCCGCAGAAACTAATTTATTAACTTTTTCGTTATCGCTACCGCGTTCATCAATCGCATCAATACGATGGTGAAGCGCATCAATCAAGGCTTTGCGGCGTTTTGGGTTGTCTAACAAGTCGTCCTGCAAATAAGGGTTGCGCGAAACCACCCACAAATCACCCAGCACCTCAAACAACATACGCGCGCTGCGTCCAGTTTTGCGCTCACCGCGCAATTCATTCAGCACGTCCCAGCATTCAGCACCCAAAAACCGAATGACGATTTCACGATCTGAAAACGAGGTGTAGTTATAGGGAATTTCGCGTAGGCGTGTGACCGGAAATGATTCAGCTTGTAGATTTTCGACAGGAATAGGTGCGTTCATTAAGGGTGATAAAGCTCTTAGCAAATTAAAGGCAAATTATATCATGCTGAAGGCCGCCAAATAACTGCGTGCTAGCTAGGGTTATTACGCACTATTTCGTAGTAAAAAGCGTTAGAATAAAGACATGTTAAAGCTAAAAAAATTAGTTATACCTTTCGCCATTTTGGCGTTATTGATGTTTTTAGTAATTAACTTAACCAAAAATCCGCAGGCACCCAATGCCACCTTTACTACGATACAAGGCAAAAAAATCAATATGGCCGACCTAAAGGGCAAAGTTGTTTTGGTGAATTTTTGGTCGACAGATTGCAGTATTTGCGTGGGCGAAATGTCGAGCCTGATCAATACTTACAATACTTACAAGATCAAAGGCTTTGAGGTGATTGCAGTAGCTATGCCTTACGATCCGCCTGCGCAAGTGCTTAATTATGCAACACTAAAAGCCTTACCCTTCCCTGTGATGCACGATGGTTTTGGCGAGATTACCAATCAATTTGGCGGCGTAAATTTAACGCCCACATCCTACATTTTTGATAAGCAAGGCAAGCGCTTGCAGTACACAGTCGGCGCATTAGATTTTGACAAGTTAAATCAATTACTTAGTAAAGAGTTAAGTTGATGCTGTGGGTTAAGGCGTTCCATATTATTTTTGTCACCAGCTGGTTCGCGGGTTTATTTTACTTACCCCGACTGTTTGTGAACCACGCTATGGTGAACGAAAAAGCTACACTGGAACGCTTATGCTTGATGGAACACAAGCTTTATAAATTCATGCTGCCATTGGCTGTTTTAGCGCTCGCTTTTGGGGTATGGTTATGGCTCGGCTTTGGCATTTCAGGAGCATGGCTGCATGCCAAGCTGGTATTGGTTGCTGGTTTAGTTGCTTATCACCTGTATTGCGGCAAGCTCATGCGCGATTTTAAGGCTGGGAATAATACACGCAGCCATGTTTGGTATCGCTGGTTTAACGAGATTCCTGTGATAGTATTACTCTTTGTGGTTATTTTGGTTGTAGTAAAGCCGTTCTAAACGCTTAATTTATGGACATTTTAAACACCCCTTGGCTAATTAAAATGCTCGAAAAATCGAGCCAGACGCCGCATGGGCGTTTGCTTAACCTGTTTGATGTTCTAGAAGATTGGCTAGATGCTCCACACATCAACGTCCAAATCAGCGCACAACTTCTAGCGAAGTCAAAAACCAAAATACTGCAAGATTTCTTGACCATCGAAGCTGATAAGGCTGGTGCTGCAATACCAGAAATGTTGGCAAATCAGCTCTATTTTATGGCAGTTGCAGCGATGCAGGAAAAGCTTGAAGCCAATAATCATAAAAGTTTAAGCCATGCTAAATATGCTGCCAAAGCGCTAATAGCCGCGCAAACTAAAAAAGATTTTCATATCTCTAAATCGTTGGCTTATTCAATCGCAGCGAGTTTTCTTGGCGTAATCATCATCTCCGGCAGCTGGTTATTACTACGTGAATCAATCAAACCCACTACACTTGCACAGACTAGCCTGCCAGCTTCTGTAGTTGCGGCACCACTTGCCAGTCCAGAACAAACCGCAGCATTGATGGCTGAGCTAGAGCGGATGCGACATGGCAACTGTCAGCTTATCGAAGCTATTCAATTGCCAGACAATCTTAAAGGCATTTATCTCAATATGATCGTTAATGGACAAGTTTCTACCGATCCGCATGAGCAAAAAATTGCAATGGAGCTGTTAAAGAAAACCCGCTGCAATTACACACCAATGTTAATGGCAAATTCCACCGGCTAAATTTTATCTTGCAAATTCGCTATACTGGTTAGTATAATTCAACTATGTCACTACTACGCGAAAAAATACTAAGCACTGCAACCAGCCTGTTTCAAACACAGGGAATTAACTCGACTGGTGTAGATAATATTGTTGCAGTAGCAGGCACAACTAAAATGACGCTGTACAAATATTTCCGCACCAAAGAAGCATTGATTTTGGAAGTATTAGAAAAAAATCAGCAGGATTTTCAAAACTGGTTAAATGAAAAACTAATTTCAAACAGTCTTAAACCAGCAGAAAAAATACAGCAACTATTTGATTATATTGAGGAGTGGATAAATTCACCCACCTTTATTGGTGTCGCTTTTATTAAAGCCTCTGCTGAATTCCCAAACGAAGAAAACCCAATTCATCAACTCTCCTCACAGCAATCGCGCGAATTTAGGCAATTTATTGGCAAGTTAGCTGGAGAAGCGGGCATTAAGGATCCAGATGGTTTGGCTTTGCAACTTTCGCTACTATTTGAAGGCGCAGTGCAAGCGGAGCAGATGCAGCGTGGCTCTGGCGCGATCAAGTACGCCAAAAAAGCCGCCAAAATACTCATCGATGGCGCCATTAAAAGTTAAACCTTAGCTTGCGCTAACCACTTCTGCTACAAGATAATATCGTTTTAAACTAAATCGATATCCACATGCAAACTCTTATCTGCGGCTCTCTGGCTTTTGACACCATTATGGTGTTTCAAGATCAATTTAAAAATCACATTCTACCCGATCAAATCCACAAGCTAAGTGTGGCATTTTATGTGCCAGAATTGCGCCGTGAATTTGGCGGAACTGCGGGGAATATTGCCTATAACTTGCAATTGCTTGAGGGCAGGCCATTGATTATGGCAACCGTTGGTGAGGATTTTGCGCCGTACACTAACTGGTTGAATAAAAACAACTTAAGTACACGGCACGTTAAAGAAATAGCCAATAGTTTTACTGCGCAAGCCTTTATTACGACCGATTTAGACGACAATCAAATCACCGCATTCCATCCTGGCGCGATGGTAGAATCGCACCAAAATAGTGTGAAAGTTGCCGCGAATGTTTCACTCGCGATTATTGCCCCCGATGGACGCGATGGCATGTTTCAGCACGCAAAAGAATGTTTTGATGCTGGCATTCCTTTTTTGTTTGACCCTGGTCAAGGCTTGCCCATGTTTAATGGTGAAGAATTGCTGCATTTCATTGAAATGGCGACTTATTTGGCCGTGAATGATTATGAATCACAAGTAATCCAAGATAAAACCGGATTAAATCTGGAACAGCTCGCGAGTAAAGTTGAAGCGCTAATTGTCACATTGGGTGGTCTTGGCTCGCACATTTACGCGGATGGTCAACGTTTTGAGATTCCATGCGTTAAAGCTGACAAGATTGTGGACCCGACCGGTTGCGGAGACGCTTATCGTGCGGGCTTACTTTATGGCATTGCAAATGGATGGGATTGGCCGACCTGCGGGCGTTTGGCCTCTACTATGGGCGCGATTAAAATCGCTAGCCGTGGCGGACAAAACCATAAACCTACACGCGCTGAAATTGAATACATTTATACACAAGCACTTGTCCAACAAGTTGCAGCAGAAGAAAAATTGGCTTAATTAGCTTTTATTTAGGAGCAATATATGAAAATTTCAAAACTAGTATTAGTAGCATTGATATCTGTGTTTTTAGCAGCATGTGCCAGCTCTAACTCTGGCAGCGTTTATAAACGCGAGGATGCGCGCAAAGTACAAACTGTAAAAACAGGTGTAGTAGAAAGTGTGCGCACAGTTAAATTAGAAGGCACTAAATCACCTGTAGGTACAGTTGCAGGTGGTGCAGTTGGTGGCATTGCCGGTAGCTCTATCGGGCATGGCCGAGGAAGCGCAATTGGTGCAGTGATTGGCGCAGTTGCTGGCGGAATTGCTGGCTCTGCGGTTGAAGAAGGCGTAACACGCAAAGACGCGCTTGAAATCACCGTAAAACTTGATGGCGGCTCGATGATTGCAATTGTACAAGAAGCTGACGAAGAATTTCACCCAGGTGATAAAGTGCGCATTGTAGAGAACGCTGACACCTCACGCGTGACGCACTAAGTTTTACCAGCAATAATTGTAACGAATTAGTCATTTAATATTCATTATTTGTTAACTTAAGCGCAATAACATCTCTCTGAACTTTAGGAGAGATGTTATGCTTATATACCAGCAGTTAGCACTAAAACAATCCCAACCGCAAAACCGGCTTTATATAAGCTTAGCGCGCAACTCGGCAGAAATTGCAGAAGCGCAGCGCTTACGTTATAAAGTATTTGCCGAGGAAATGGGCGCACAACTTACAGGTACCGACGGGCTAGATGTTGACGGATTTGATGCTTATTGCGATCATCTATTGGTGCGCGAAAGTGCAACCAATCAAGTCATTGGCACCTATCGTATTTTAAGTCCGCAACAAGCTCATGAAGCAGGTGGATATTATTCTGCAGGCGAGTTCGATCTAAGCCGTTTGTCACATCTTTTTGACAGTATGGTAGAAGTTGGACGCGCTTGCGTACATCAAAATTATCGTAATGGCGGCACGATTACATTATTATGGGCGGGCCTAGCCAAATACATGCGGATGCACAACTACGAATACATGATTGGCTGCGGCAGCATCCCTATCCATGATGGCGGCCATATGGCGGCTAGCCTATACCACAAGTTAAAAAAAGAATATTTGTCGCCGCCTGAATACCGTGTATTTCCGCATATCCCTCTGCCAATCAATGCATTAAATAATGATATGCAAGCAGTTTGCCCGCCATTAATTAAGGGTTATTTACGACTTGGTGCTTATATCTGCGGCGAGCCTGCTTGGGATGCCTCTTTCAACACGGCCGATATGCTGGTAATGTTACCTTTATCTAACATTAATAGAAGATATGCATCGCATTTCTTAAAATAATTTGCAGCAAAGCAACTTAGTCACCAGAACTTATCGAATATCGCGCATATTAATTCACACCATTACTGGATTAACGCTCGCTACTTTCGTATTGCCGCTAATCAAAAACACCACCAAGCCTGCCCTAATTCAATGGTGGTGTGGAGGGTTATTGCGCGCATTTAATATTAAGGTTGTTACCTATGGAGAATTACCACCGCAAAATATACAAGGCATCATGTTTATAGCAAATCATATTTCGTGGGTCGATATTCACGCACTCAATAGTTTGATTCCACTACGTTTTATTGCAAAGTCAGAGATAAAAAGTTGGCCTATATTTGGTTATTTAGTGACAAAAGCCAATACATTATTTATCGATAGAAGCAAGCGACAAGAAGCTGGGCGTATTGTAGAAATCACTGTAGCGAGTTTAAAAGCAGGTGATAATTTATGTTTTTTTCCTGAAGGAACAACTTCAAATGGTGCTGGCTCGGGAGGCGCGCGGGTATTGCCTTTCAAGGGCAGTGTTTTACAAGCCGCAATCGATGCAAATACACATGTCTGGCCCGTTGCAATTCATTACCCCTCAATTAATAACGGCATTAATACTGATATAGCCTATGCAGGTGACACCACACTAATCGAATCAATGCGAAACATTCTTCGGCAAGATCGCCCGGTTATTACGCTGCACTTTTTGCAAACAATCAGCGCCAGCAACCAAAATCGTCGTGATTTAACACAAGCTGCGTATAACGCAATTAGTACTAAATTAGCTTCAACACACGATCTCTGACATCATGATTCACTTGCGTAATCTCGCGAGTTTCTATGCATAAAGCTGTCAATTGACCGCCCCACAGGCAGCCCGTATCTAAAGCAAAGACATTTTCACGTTGCTGTAGCCCTAATGCTGACCAATGTCCGCATATAATTATTACATCTTGAGACTTCCTGAAAGGAACGTCAAACCAGGGCATATAACCTGCTGGAATATCTGGCAATTCACCTTTAAACTCGAATTCCATTTCGCCCTGCGCCGTACAAATGCGCATGCGCGTCATTGCATTGGTAATAATACGCAGCCTATCAATCCCCGTTAAATCAGAGCGCCATTGATTGGGGGTATTGCCATACATCTGCCTTAGAAAACTATGGTAATCATCTGCTCGCAATGCAGCTTCAACCTCTCTAGCACAACTAAGTGCCTCGTCCACAGACCACTGCGGCAGCAACCCTGCGTGTACCATCACATACTCATTTTCTGCATGCATTAATGGTTGGTGACGCAGCCAGTTAAATAGAACATCACTTTCAGGCGCATCGATACTGGCTTGTAGGGTGTCATGTTTATGTTTAGGCTTTAAATTGTGTGCGACTGCAAGCGCATGTAAATCGTGGTTTCCAAGCACTATTTTTATCGATTGCTGATGTTGATAACACCAACGTAACATCTCTAAAGAACCGCTGCCACGGTTAACTATATCGCCAACCAGCCACAAACTATCAGATTTTGGATTGAATTGAATATGCGCTAACAATGCCTTAAAAGCATGGTAGCAGCCTTGAATATCGCCAATTGCGTACGTTGCCATGTTTATCTATTACCAATAAAAAAGCCGCTTACATATACTAAGCGGCTTTTGTAGAATCATTTTGATTAACTTGCTGGCGCTGGTGCTGGAGCCGCCCCTGCAGCAGGAGCTGTCTCTGCTGGCTTGGCTGGAGCAGGTGGAGTAAAGTTTGCCCCGGCTGCGTTTGCCATATGTGCAACTGCATTAGCAATTTCACCATCCGTTAAATCTGGATTGCCTCCGCGTGCAGGCATTCCGCGTATGCCGTTCGTGGCATTTTTAATAAGCGTATCATAGCCTTGCGCAATACGCGCTTCCCATTGGCCTTTATCGCCAAATTTAGGTGCATTCATCAACCCTGGTGTATGGCATGCTGTACAAACCGCCTTAAAGACCTCTTCTCCACTTTTATCTGCATGCGGGCCTGCATCCGCTTTTGCAACTTCTACAGTTGCCACCGGTTTAATATTTTCGTTAGATTTTGCTGCAACAGGCTGCTCCGCCGCTGGAGCAGTTTCTGTATTATTTGAGAAATGCGCTAATAGTGAAATAAAGATCGTAGCCGCTAGAATCGTACCAGGAATAGCAATGATTAACTGCCAAAAACTAGAACTTGAATACCCTTCATCTTTATTACTCATCGCTATTGGTTCCCTAAAATTAAAATTAAATTAAATTATACCTGCTAATTAATTGACCCTACTAGTAAGCAAGGCCGAAACTACTGAATAATCTAGAAACAAATACTATTAAAACAAAGCTGCTTTGTTATAATGCGCCATCAATTGCGCCCGTAGCTCAGCTGGATAGAGTGTTGGTTTCCGAAGCCAAAGGTCGTGGGTTCGACTCCCGCCGGGCGCGCCAATAATTTAAAGCTTCCAATAATGATCTACTAACAAAGCCGCAAAAAGCAATGTCAGGTAGATAATCGAGTACTTGAATGTACGCTTGGCCAAATCATCCGAATATTTTCTATATAAACCAATCACATACGCCATAAAGATAGCATCCAACAATACAACAGAAATTAAGTAGATCAAGCCACTCATACCTAAACCATAAGGCATAAGTGAAACTGCGACTAAAATTATTGTGTAGAGCAGAATATGCAAGAGTGTAAATGCTTCACCATGTGTTACAGGTAACATCGGCATGCCGACTTTGGCATACTCTTCACGGCGATAAAGCGCCAGTGCCCAGAAGTGCGGCGGCGTCCAAGCAAAGATAATCAAAAACATAATGAGCGATTCAGGTGCAACGTTATTATTCACTGCAGCCCAACCAAGTATGGGCGGCATTGCACCAGAAGCACCGCCAATTACGATATTCATCGGCGTAGCAGGTTTTAAAAACACAGTATAAATAACTGCATAGCCTACAAAGGTTGCAAACGTTAGCCACATGGTGAGCGGATTAACGAATATATAAAGTACAGCTAGTCCAATACCACCCAAAATAGTCGCAAATATTGTTGTTTCGGTATGAGAAACTTGGCCTGTCGGTAGTGGACGAGCACGCGTGCGCGCCATCACCGCATCAATCTTATGTTCAATTAAACAATTAAACGCTGCGGCTGCACCAGATGTAAATGCAATGCCGACAGTGGTTGCAATCAATAATGGCCATGGGACCATGCCTGGCGTGGCGAGGAACATGCCGATAATCGCAGTAAACACGATTAATGCTGTTACGCGCGGCTTACACAAGGCGTAAAAGCTTTTGAAACTCGTCCCTAATGCTTGTAATTGGATTGATGAACTCAGACTCAATTAATACTCACTTTATTTCAATTAATACGATTTGATCTAGTTGCTGGCAGTAATTTTGGAATTCATTATTACCAAAATGGTAACCAGTATTGCTGCACCCAAATTATGCCCTACTGCCAATACTAACGGTAAATGCAGTAAGAGGTTTGCGATGCCCAAGCTGACTTGTGCGAGTAATAGGACAATTAGTGCAATACCCAACAATTTTAACTGGACATATTTTAAACTATTCACGGCTAAAAAACCCAAATAAATCAATGTAATAATTGCTCCTACACGATGTGCCCATTGAATTGCAGTAAGCGAAGCCAAGGTTAAATTTCTGCCATCAGCACTTTGTCCTAAATTTCTCACTAAATGAAAAGCATCTTTAAAGTCCATGGCTGGCATCCAAGCTCCATGGCAAGTAGGGAAGTCTGTGCAGGCCAAAGCAGCGTAGTTGGTGCTTGTCCAACCACCCAGAAATATTTGCATGAACAATATTACTAAACCAAATCGAATAAACCAACGCGTATGATTTGTTTGTATGAGACTGGCTGAATGATATCCCCAGTGCCGATGCGCTATCCAGACCAGCAAGCCTAACGTTGCCATGCCTCCAAGCAAATGCGCACTCACTATCACTGGTTTAAGCAGCATAGTCACTGTCCACATGCCAAGCATGGCTTGAAATATAATAATGCCCAGCAAAGTAGTAGTAAGCCATGGTGAAATTTTTATTTGTCGTTTATTTTTCCAAGCCAATATAAACAATGCCAGCACCACCAGGCCTAATGTGCCTGCAACATAACGATGTATCATTTCTTTCCAGGCTTTCCCAGTTTCCACAGTGCTATTTGGATAAACAATCTGAGCATGTGCAATCGCAGCTTGACTCTGCGGCACAGTAAGTGCGCCATAACAGCCAGGCCAATCTGGACAACCCAAACCAGCGTCAGAGAGCCGCACATATGCCCCAAGCACCACTACACAAAGCGCCATTACTGCACCCAATAAAGCAAGCCGTTTAAACATCATGCTCACGCTAACCCGCCCATGAATATTTCAACAAACGAACCAAATCTTTTCGGATATCGGCTGCAGGCATAGTTGTCTGGTAGCTCATCATAATGTGCCCTAGCGGATCCACCAAATAAAGACGGTCTGTTTGCGCCGCCACTTCATTGGCTAAATTGAACTGCTGACTGAGCTTTTTAATATCTTCTGTTGACTGATTGATTACAAGCAAATCTGGGTAGTCTGCTTTAATTTTACTAATATCCTGTGTACTAGTAATCAAAACACGCTGGGTACGCGAAATATCTTTATACAATGACACATGTAGCTGACGCATGATATGAAGCTTATCTTTGCATGCCTGTTCACAATTATCAGACACGTACACCATACTCCATTTGTCAGCCCAAAATTTAGAAGCCACTTTCCCATCACTGTCCTTTAATGCTTCAGTCTGTTCAATCAAACGTGGCGGAATGACCAACTCACCATAACTTTGCCCCGTAGGCTTCCAGTTCAATTTAAACATCACCATAACCACAACGATGGGCACTACAAAAAATATGGCCATTAGCACGAATAAAATACGGCCCTTACGTTGCTGGTTCTCTGGTTTGACCTGATTACTTAACTCTGTTTGCATAAATTACTCTTTATCATTAATCCGATGGATACTCATATATAAATAAATGGCCAGCGCCGCAATAGCAAAACCAAACCACTGATAGGCATAGCCTAAATTTGTTGCGATTCGATCAGCAGGCATTTGCCAGTTACGCACGAACCCGCCAGCAGTACTATTACTATCTAGTTTAATAATCAGCGGCAACACTTGTATAGGTACACTTTTCTTATATTTTTGCATATCCAAGTTTTGCCATACTGTTTGCCAGCCTTTGCTTGTAATATCTGCTTGCGATTTCTCTTCTAAGGTAAATATTTTTGCACTTGGCAGCCACAACATCCCCTCAACATGTACAACCCCACTGGGAGTATCGACTACTGGAATCTCAGTGTGTTTAGCATTTCCTGCAATCCAGCCACGATTTACCAATATATATTGGTTGCCACTATTTATCTTAAGCGGAGTAATCACATGAAAGCCTGCTTGTGATTGCTCTACTTGGTTATCAATTAATATTTGATACTGCGTTGCGTACTCCCCAGAGATCTTAACTTTTTTATACTGGTAAATTTCAGGATTTTGTATTAAATCAGATCCCAATTCATTTATCTGCTCTGATCTGCTAAACGCAGTTTGAATATTTTGCTTCAGTAACGCTTTATGATATTGCCAAAGTCCGAGCTTGATAAACAAAGGGATGCAAAGTAACGTGATGAGCGAACCTAATAACGTAGGTTTAAACTGATAGTTGTAAAATCTAAATTGCAATTCGTTTAGTCCAGTCGCATAATGTTCGTTCAAGTTTAATAGGACAAGCCAATGTGGATTAAAATTGTAATTGTATTAGTATTAATCATGATTCTTGGTAGTTTATTTTCAGCTTTGTTTTTCTTGGCCAAAGATAAATCAGGAGAAAATCGCACTGTTAAAGCACTTACCATACGAATTAGCCTCTCGATAGCCCTGTTTATCTTATTACTCGCTGGCTATTATTTTGGCGTTATAGGTCAGCCACATGCGTAATTAGCTATTAAATAAAAAGGGGCGATGCAATTGCATCGCCCCTTTTTTAATTT
>Ga0209253_10005083_pt1 | contig 11426 bp, 8 predicted proteins | sample FrelakmetBRP12BR_FD_187145 | JGI IMG/M metagenome (GOLD analysis project Ga0209253, IMG submission 187145) | Freshwater lake sediment microbial communities from the University of Notre Dame, USA, for methane emissions studies - BRP12 BR (SPAdes)... | ecosystem: Environmental > Aquatic >...
TCTCCGCCGGCCGGGCCGAATTTGGAACATAGTCCAGGTCGCACTCCGGGTCCGGATGCTCATAGTTGATAGTCGGGGTCATGACCTGGTTGGCCAGGCAAAGCGCGGTGATTCCGGTTTCCAGGGCTCCGGCGGCGCCCAACAGGTGCCCGGTCATCGACTTGGTCGAGCTCACGCCGATGCGCCGGGCGTGCTCGCCGAAGACCTGCTTGATGGCCAAGGTTTCGATCCTGTCGTTATGGGGCGTGCTCGTTCCATGGGCGTTGATATACCCTATGTCGGTCGGGTCTATGCCGGCATCCGCCAAAGCGCGGCGCATCACGTCTCTGGCGCCTGCCCCACCCTCGGCCGGAGCGGTGATATGATAGGCATCGCCGTTCATGCCGTAGCCGACGATCTCGGCATAGATCCGGGCTCCCCTCCGGCGCGCGGCCCCGAGCTCTTCGAGGAGCAGGATGCCCGCCCCTTCACTCATCACGAACCCGTCGCGCCGGGCATCGAAAGGACGGGAGGCTCTCGCCGGCTCCTCGTTCCGGGTCGAAAGAGCGCGCAGCGCGCAGAACCCGGCTACCCCGAGCGGTGTGACCGGAGCTTCGGCGCCTCCGGCCAGCATGCGGTCGGCGTCGCCGTGAACGATTATCCGGCAGGAGTCGCCGATGGAGTGCGTGCTCGTCGCGCAGGCCGTGGCTGTGGCCGAGTTCGGGCCGCGGCTCCGGTACTTGATCGAAACATGTCCGGCCGCTTCGTTGATGATGATCGAAGGAAGGAAGAACGGAGAAACCCTGTCCGGCCCCTTCTCCAGCAGGGTTCTATGGCATTCCTCAATCGTGGCCAGGCCTCCGATGCCGGAGCCGACATATACGCCGGTCCGGTCGCCCTCCAGCAAGGCCGGGTCGATCCCCGAGTCCTCGACCGCCAGGGCCGCTGCCGCCAGGGCCAGCTGGATGAAGAGGTCCATCTTCCGGACCTCCTTCCTGTCGATGAAGGCCAGGGGGTCGAAGCTCTTAACCTCGCCGGCGATCCGGGTGGAGTAACGGGATGGGTCGAACCGGGTGATGGGACCGATGCCGCTCTCTCCCCGGAGCAATGCCTCCCAGTTCTTCCGGACGCCGATTCCCAGGGGGGAGACGACCCCGATTCCGGTGATCGCGACCCTCCGGGCGGAAGAGGTCCCGGGCGGCAAACCTGTTGAATTCATTAAGGAAGCGCTTTATTTGGAGCGGGACTTGATGTAGTCGAGGGCCTTGCCGACTGTCGTCAGCTTCTCGGCTTCCTCATCGGGGATGTCCAGGCCGAACTCGTCCTCGAGGGCCATGACGAGCTCCACCGTATCCAGCGAATCGGCGCCCAGGTCCTCGATGAAGGACGCGGTTTCGGTCACCTGGTCCTCGCTGATGCTCAGCTTGTCGGCCACGATCGTCCTGACCTTCTTAAATAGTTCTTCTTTTTCCATGTTGACCTCCTCAATTTATCTCAAGCCGTTAAGTGTACATCCCGCCGTTGACGTGGATGACCTGGCCTGTGATGTACGATGCCTGGTCGGACAGCAGGAACTTGACCGCCTGGGCCACATCCTCCGGAGTCCCCATCCGTTTCATCGGGATCATCTCCAAAAAAGCCTTTTTGACGGCCTCGGGAAGGCCCTCCGTCATGGCGGTCATGATATACCCCGGGGCGACGCAGTTAACCGTTACCTCGCGGCCGGCCACTTCCCGGGCCAGGGACTTGGTCAGCCCGATGACTCCCGCTTTAGAGGCGGAATAGTTGGACTGCCCGGCATTCCCCATGACGCCCACGACCGAGGAGATGTTGACGATCCGGCCGAAGCGGTTGCTGACCATCGGCCGGATGGCCGCCCGGGAGAAGTTGAACACGCCCTTCAGGTTCACCGCCAGGACAGCGTCCCATTCCTCCTCCCTCATCCTCATCAGGAGATTGTCCCTGGTGATGCCGGCGTTGTTGACCAGGTAGTCAAGCCGCTCGTTCTCCTTGACGATTCCTTCGACCACCTCCGCGGCTTGGTCGAAACGGGAGACGTCGGCCGCCCGGACAGAGGCACGTCCACCGTTCCGGGCGATTCTCTCGGCCACAGCCTCGAGCTTCTCTCGCTGGATATCGACCAGGAAAACCAGCGGGCCTTCTTTGGCCAGCTCCAGGGCGATCGTCTCCCCGATCCCCTGAGAAGCACCCGTGACCAGAGCAACCCTGCCCGAGAACGTCGGGCTAGGCTTCGTTTCCATCGGTCTCCTCCGAGTGCAGGGAACGATAGCTCAGCCTCGCGCCCGCGGCGATGCTCACGGGTTCCCCTTTATTCGGTTTCAGCTTCTTCAATCACCTGCCGCCCGCGGTAATAGCCGCATTCGGGACAGGCCCGATGGGGCAATTTTGGGGTGCCGCAGTTCGAACAAACGGAAAAGGCAGGGAGGATCAAGGCGTCATGGGCCCTGCGTTTTCCCCTGCGCGAAGGCGAGTGACGGCGTTTTGGGTTGGGCATTTAGCTTTTATCTCTCACGAAATTTTTTAGCTTGAGCAGACGGGGATCTTCCTCCTTGACCTGGCAGCTGCAATCCCCGTTGCGCCGGACCTTGCCGCAGACCGCGCAGATCCCCTCGCAGCTCTCCGAGCAAAGAGGTTTGAGGGGGAAGGTCAGGTTGAGCTGCTCGAGGATGATCTCCCGGAGGTCGATCTGATTGTCCTGGTAGAAGAGCTGGCCAAGGTCGTCCTCTTCGAGCTCATCGTTCATCAGGTCCAGCTCTTCCGGAAGGTAGACGAGGTCGAAGGTGGAATCGACCGGGAGCTCATAGGGGCTGAGGCAGCGGCTGCAGACGAAGCTCAGACGGGCCGTCAGTCTCCCCTTGATCCAGACCTCATCGCCGACCTTGCGGACGGTGACGTCCGCGTGCGCCGGGGAGAGAAAGACGGTATTCTCCTCAACCAGGTCGACGTTGAGAAACTCGAAGTCCCGGGAGACCTCGAGGCCATCTTTGGGTATCCGACCGACATCAATGACCATGGATTTGCTCTCAAAAATTCACTCTATTATACCATCTGCCTTTTCCTTGTCAACGCGGAGCCGGCGGCTCTATAACGAAAAGTGTGGTGGAAAAAGAAAAGACAATGAGTGCCCCCTTCCCAGCATGAGGAGATAAGTCTTTCCTTTCCGGAGGGGAATAATGAATATGTCAGGCCCCAAGGGAGTCCCCTCTTTGGCAAAGAGGGGTCAGGGGAGATTTTATAGTTGTTCCTCTTTTCGAATCCCCCCTCGCCCCCCTTTTCCAAAGGGGGGATAAGGAAAATGCGAGGTGTCGGTTCTCCTCTGTTTGCCACACCAAACGTCATAAAGCCGAAGCCGGCTTGATATCCGCAATTGGACGAGTATAATAAGAGACAAATGGCTGGATGCAACACCGAAGTCAAGCGGCTGGCCGCCGTCTTCCATATCCAAACCCAGGACGCGGGTCCGAGCCTTCGTTACGTCGAGTCGCTCATCTATAAATCGGGAAGACTCTTAACTTCGAGGAAAAGCGACTACACCCCCTCCCTTGGCAGCCCCCAGCTTCAGGCCAGGGTCCGGCAGATCATGGAAGAGCAGCACAACGCCATTCTCAAAGAGATCGCAGACGGGAAGCTCGACCATTACCTGACTCCTGAAGAAAGACGTCCCGCACCCGAAAAGGGCTGATGGCCTCGGAGAAAAAGCTCTTCCTGATCGACGGCAATTCTCTCCTCTACCGCTCCTATTACGCCATCCGGAGCCTCTCCACCTCCCAGGGATTCCCGACTAACGCCATCTACGGATTCATCAGCACATTGCGCAAGATCGTCGAACAGGAGAAACCGCATTACTTGGGGATCGTCTTCGACACGGGAAAACCGACCATCCGCCACCAGATGTTCAAGGCCTATAAAGCCCACCGCAAGCCGATGCCCGAGGACCTCATACCCCAGGTTCCCGTCCTGAAGAAGGTCATGCAGGCCATGAACATTCCTCTTTTTGAGTACGAGAACTATGAGGCTGATGACGTCCTGGGCAGCCTGGCTCAAAAGGCGGAGAAGAAGAAAATTCCGGCCGTCATTGTCACCACGGACAAAGACCTTCTCCAGCTCGTGAATGACAGCATCACGGTCTTTAACCCGGCTAAAGAGACTTATCTCGATGAAGCCAAGGTCAAGGAGTTCTTCGGCGTCGCGCCCTCTCAGGTTATCGACGTCCTGTCGCTCTGGGGAGACCCTTCAGACAACGTCCCCGGTGTGCCGGGAATCGGAGAAAAAACCTCCAAGCAGCTCATCGGCCAATTCGGGTCCTTGGATAACCTGCTCCGCTGCCTGTCCGAAGTCAAGAATCCCCGCCTGCGCGAGAAGATCGACCAGAACCGCGATCAGCTCGAGGTCAGCCGGCAGCTCGTGACGATCGAGAGGAACCTGGACGTCCCCTTCGACCTCGATGACTTCACCCTTTCACCCCCGAACACAGGAGAGCTCGCGGCCCTCTTCCGGGAGCTGGAATTCACCTCGCTTCTGGCCGCGATGCTCAGCGCGCCCGGAGGGGAGGAGAAGGATTACACGGCTATCCTGGACGAGCCTTCGCTCCGGGACCTCGCCGCCCGCATCCGCCGGGCCGGGTTCGTCTCTCTGGATACGGAGACAGACAACGTCTGGCCCACAAGGGCCCATCTCGTCGGCCTGTCCTTCGCCCTCAAGACAGGGGAAGCTTACTACCTGCCGCTTGGCCATGACTATGCGGGAGCGCCCGCCCAAATCCCCAAGGCCACGGCCTACAGTATCCTCAAGGATATGTTGGCGGACGAAGGAATCCGAAAAATCGGCCAGAACATCAAGTATGATTATATCGTGCTCAAGCGCGAAGGCCTGGAGCTCCGGGGAATCGACCAGGATACCATGGTCCTCTCTTATCTCTTGGAGCCCAACTGGGGCAAGCATAACTTGGAGAAGCTGGCCCTGGCCTATCTGCAGACGCGCGCCACCCCCTACAAGGAGGTCGCCGGCAAGGGCAAGAACGAGCTCACCATGAACGCCGTCTCCCTGGAGAAGGTCATCCCCTATGCCTGCCAGGACGCCGACCTCGCCCTCGCGCTGAGCGAAAAGCTCTGGCCGAAGGTCAGGGAGCAAAATCTCGACCGCCTCTACCGTGAACTCGAGCAGCCGCTCATCGAGCTCCTGGCCGAGATGGAGATCTGGGGAGTCAAGGTCGATCGGGAGGCGCTCGAGCAGCTGTCGGCCGAGCTCGGTTCGGAGCTCGGAAAGCTGGAGCAGAAAATTTTTGCGCTGTGCGGCAGCGAGTTCAACCTCAACTCGCCCCGGCAGCTGGCCGACGTCCTTTTTCACAAAATCCAGCTCCAGCCATCGCGCAAGACAAGGATCACCAAGCGCTACTCGACATCGCTGGATATTCTGAAGGAGCTGGCATCCCTTCATCCGCTGGCTCAGCACGCCCTGGAATTCCGCCAGATGGCCAAGCTGAAGTCCACCTACGCCGACGCGCTTCCTCTTCTCATCAACCCGGAGACCGGACGCCTGCACACCTCCTATAACCAGACGGTCACGTCCACCGGCCGGCTCTCGAGCTCCGACCCCAACCTCCAGAACATTCCGATGCGCGGCGAGATGGGGCAGCGTTTCCGCCGGGCCTTTGTCCCCGAGGCGGGCCATCTCCTGCTGGTCGCCGACTACTCCCAGATCGAACTCCGGGTGCTGGCCCACCTCTCCCAGGACCCTGCGCTCATCGAGACATTCGCCGCCGACCGGGATATCCATGAAGAGACAGCCCGCGGGGTATTCGGAGAATCCCTGCCTCAGCTCAAGGACGAGCTGCGGCGCAAGGCGAAGATCATCAATTTCAGCATCATCTACGGGACATCCGCCTTCTCCCTGGCCAAGGAACTGGGGACGACCCAGCACGACGCCCAGGATTTCATCGACCGCTATTTTTCCCAACACCCGAAGGTCGGGGAATTCCTGGAGACGACTGTCCGGGGGGCCGAGGAACGGGGCTTCACGGAAACCCTCTATGGCCGGGTCCGTCAAGTCCCCGAGCTCAAGCAGAAGGACCGGATGACCCAGCAGGCCGGCCGCCGCATCGCCCTCAATGCTCCCATCCAGGGTTCGGCCGCCGACTTGATGAAAAAGGCGATGATCGACATCTGGCGGGAGTTCCGCGGACGCCGTTTGCGCACCAAGATCATCCTCCAGGTCCACGACGAATTGGTGTTCGAGGTTCCCTCGGAGGAGACCCGGCTCGTCGAAGGACTGGTCCGGGACAAAATGGAACACGTCTATCCGCTGAGCGTTCCCCTCAAGGCCCATCTCGGCTGGGGCAAGAGCTGGGCCGAGGCTAAGTAACGGCTAGAGGTTTTTTTGATAGACGCGGAAGAGCTTGTAGGCCTTTCCCCCCATCCTCTCCATCTCCGCCCGTACTTTGACGTTGGATTCCATCTCGTGATGTGAGTCCAGGTACTCGAACCCGGCTTCACGGGCCGAGGTCAGCTCCTGGAATCCCATCATGACATCGAGCCCCATGCCCCGGTATTTTTCTTTGATGGCACCCAGCACAAGGTCGAGCTGCTTAGTCTTTTTTTGGGCCCGGAGGATGTGAATGAACCCGAAAGGCAATAGACGGCCCCTCGCCTTCTGGATCCCGGCCGTCATGTCGGGAATCCCGATGACAAAGGCGGCCGGCTCGTCCTCCTTGACGACCAGCTTGATAAACCGCGGGTCGAGGATGGGCATATACCGTTTCGCCAGGTCATCCATTTCTTTCTCTTCGAGCGGAGCAAAACCGTAGATATTGCTGTCCGTATAACACTCATTCATGAGAGCGAGGATCGGACGGATCCAGGGTTTGAGCTCGCGGCGCTTGTGGAATTCGACCACTTTGAAATTCCCCCGCTTCCTGGCCCGCTCGAAAATCCTGTGGTAGAAACCGGGAAGCTCCCGGGGGACGTCGAGCTTGTAAACGTAGTAGTCGATGTCCTTTGTGTACCCCTCGTTCTCAACCATCCGGGGCAGCCAGGGGAAATTGTGATAGGTCGCGATGGTCGCCCGGTGTTCGAAGCCCTCAATAAGGAACCCCTCCGGGTCCTGGTCGGAAAAACCATACGGCCCGATGATCCGGACCATCCCCAGCGAGCGGGCCCATGCTTCCACCCGGCTGAGGAGCGCATGGACGACGTCCCGGTCTTCGATGGTCTCAAGGTAGCCGAACCGGGCCAGCCGCTCCTTCCGGTATTCGTTGAAGCGTTTATTAATGATCCCCATGGCCCGGCCGACCAGGCATTCGTCCCGATAAGCCAGGAGAAGCAGGGTCTGGCAATAGCCGAAAGCTTTGTTTTTCTTGGGGTTGAAGTACTTCCGGTCGTCCATGTAAATCGGATGAACCCAATTGCTGTGGCCTTTGTGCAGCTTTTCCGGAAGATAGATAAACGCCTTCAGGTCTTGGCGTGTCTTGACTTCGCGGACGTCAACGGCCATAGCTCAGATCTTCATGGGCATGAGGACATACGTGTACTTGATTTCCTCATCCAGGTCCGGCTTCATGACGGCGGCGCTATTTTCGTCCTTGAGCTCCAGCCGGACTATTTCCGACCTAATGGACAGAAGGAAATCCAGGAGGTACTGGGAATTGAACCCGACCTCGAGCTCGACTCCCTTGTAGTCGACCTCGAGGTCGTCCCGGGCTTCCCCGATTTCCGGGTTTGACGAGAAGAGCTTCAGACTTCCCTTGGCTATAGAGAATTTCACTCCCCTCGACCGCTCCGCCGACAAGAGCGAAACCCTGCGAATCGCCTGCGTAAATTCCTCTTTGCCTACCCGGAGGATGTGAGGGTTCTCCTTGGGAATGACGGCCTCAAAATTGGGGAATTTGCTCTCTATGATCCGGGATATGAGCATCCGGTTCCCGATCCGGAAGAACAGGTTGTTCTCATCGTGGTCAAACTCGGCGGCGTCATCGGTCATCTTTCGAAGCTCACCCAGCGATTTCTTGGCGACGATGATCCGGACTTCTTCCCCCGGATCCAAGCCTTCAATTAACGTCGCTGTGTAAGAAAGGCGGTGACCATCGGTACTCACCAGCTCCATGGAGTCCTTCTTCATAAGGAGAAGCGCCCCGTTCAGGTAGTACCTCTGTTCCTGGGCGATGGCGAAGTAGACCCGGTCGATCATCTCCTGAAACCTGTCCAACGGCAGGACGATCTTCCTCTCAAAACTGGCCTCCGGCACCATCGGGTAGTCTTCCTTCGGCAGGCAGAGAACCTTGAACTGGCTCTTTCCCGAACTGATCTCCATCATGAGATCATCGTTTTCCTCAAAGGTGATCATCTGCTTATCAGGGAGTGACTTGACGATCTCAAAAACCTTTTTGCCCGAAACCGTGATCGCACCCGGCTCTTCTGTTTTTACCGGAAAATGAGTTCTTAACCCCACCTCGAGGTCGGTCCCTGTTATCTCAACCTTGTCTTCACCCACGCTGATCAGGATATTGGCCAAGATCGGCATTGTGTTCCGTTTCTCAACAATCCCCTGGAGAAGCTGGAGTTCATCAAGGATGACTTCTTTGACCACTGAGAATCTCATTTTTCCACCTTTCTTGAGGGCATTATTATTCTTTAATATCTTATTATAGAATTACTCTATTTAAGAAGAATAATAAAAGCAATTGGAAATGTGTAAATCATCGCTAAATCATTGACGCTTTTACTGGATCAGGCCGATCAAATTGTTGATTTCTTTGTTGAATTCAGGATTCTTGCGCCGCATTTTCTCGATTTTCCGCACACTGTAGAGGACGGTCGTGTGGTGTTTTCCACCGAACTTTTTTCCGATTTCGGGCAGGCTCAGCTTGGCCAAGTCTTTGCAGAGATACATGGCCACTTGCCGGGGGAAAGCCACCTTGGGGGAGTTGTTTCTGGACTTGAGCTGGGCAAGCTTGATCTTGAACTGATGGCAGACGAGCTTCTGGATTTTTTCCACAGTGATGACCGAGGCCATGGAATCGAGCAAACTTTTCAACGCCTCCTTGGCAATGTCGAGGTCGACCTTCTCTCCTTTGAGTGATGAGTAAGCGATCACCCGTCGCAGATAGCCCTCGAGTTCGCGGATATTGGAGTGAACCTTGTCGGCGATAAAAAGGGCGACCGTCTCGGGGAGGACGACACCCTCGACCTGGGCCTTTTTTCTCAAAATGGCGATCCGGGTTTCGATATCGGGGGGCTTGAGGTCGGCGATCAGGCCCCATTCGAAGCGCGAGCTGAAACGCTCCTCGATCTGTGGAATTTCCTTGGGCGGGCAATCGCTGGAGATGACAATCTGCTTCTGATTCTCATAGAGATGGTTGAAGGTATGGAAGAATTCCTCCTTGGTCCGTTCCCGGCCGGAGAGGTAGTGGATATCGTCCATCAGCAGCACGTCGATGCTCCGGTACTTCTGGCGGAAGTCGAGGATCTTGCCGTACTGGATGTGGTTGATCAGCTCGTTCATGAACTTCTCGGTCGTGACGTAAAGGATTTTGAGCCGGTGCTGTTTGGCCAGGGCGGAATGGCCGATAGCGTTCATCAGGTGCGTCTTGCCGAGGCCGGCCCCTCCGTAGATGTACAGCGGGTTGTAGGATTTGGCGGGGTTCTTGGCCACCGCCAGGGCGGCGGCGTGGGCGAACTGGTTGCAGCCCCCGACGACGAAGGTCTCGAAGGTGTAATTGGGGTTGAGGTTGGGGCTGAGCAGCGGGCCATGCTGCGTGCGCCTTTCTTCCGGCGAGCGGCGCATGAACGGCCCGGGAGTCTCGTCGAAAATGTATTTTATCTCGTAGGCCTTGCCGTAAAGAGCCTGGGCGGTCTCGCCGATCAGGCCGGAATAATGGAAGGAAAGCCAATCGCGGAAGTAGGAATTGGGGACCTTGATGTAAAGGATGTCTTTCTCTTGGCCGATGTAGAGCGTCGGCTCAAACCAGGTCTCGTAGCTGTTCTGATCAACCCTTTTTTTAACCCCCTGGAGGATCTCCTGCCAAGAGTTAATTTTATCTTTATCTTGCATATCGGTCTTTTAAATTTCCACAGAAATATCCACAACTGTGGAAAACCTGGCCGCGTTGCTGAAGCGGCGTCGGCGAAAGCGAGGGGAATCATAGCATTCCGAAAAAACGAATTCAAGAGTGTTTTTGAAAGAGGCCGGAGGCCGAGTTCAGGGCGTTTTTGCCGGGAAGGGTTAGAAGTCGAGGCCGATCCAGAACTTGACCTCGAAATCCCCGTAGGCTTCGATCGAGAAGGGATGGGCAATGTCGGACCAGCCCAGCTGCTTGACCCATTCGATATGGATCGGGAGACCCAGCATGAAGAGCTGGAAGCCCCAGCCGTAGGACCCGATGGCGTCGACGACGATACGGGCCAGCCCGGTATCGGAGGGCACGATGAATTTCGCCGGATAGCCGTTGAACTTGGACCGGGTGATATCGAAAAAGAGGACGCCGCGGACGGGCCCGATGTTTCCGATGAGGGTCGAGGCCGCGTTGACGAGCGGGAGGCGCAGCTCGGCATTGGCAAACCAGCCCTCGGTGGAAGCGATGTTGTAGTAATAGGAGGACCGGACCTGGTTGTTCCCTCCGTAGTAGGCGATATAGGGATCCTTGCCCCGGCTCAACCAGCCTTCCCAGCGCACGGCGAGGAGGCTGTCGATTCCCATATAGAGATACTTGCGGAGGTCGGCCCGTACGGTGGTATTGCTGAAGAAGCCCTCCGCCAGCGGCACGGCCTGGGCCAGGGAAAGACGGAACGTGTGGCCGGATCTCGGTCCATAAGGGCCGAAACGGGTCGTTTCGCCGATATAGGCGAGGGAGAGATTGAGGACATTGCCGTTCCAGAAAAAGCCATAGCCTCTCGGGTTGGCCCCCTGGCCGGCGAGGCCGTAGGGGTCCATGAAATTCTCCTCGTAGCGGTAGAATCCGACGTTGCCCTCGAGGCGATAGTATCGGCTGAGCGGATAGAAGAGGTCCAAGTTGACGCTGGTGGTCTTCCGGTAGGCGATGGCGTCCTGGTAGTTCAGGCGGTCATAGAGGAACGGGTCGATATAGGCGTAGGGCGGGTAATAGAATGTCGTGAACTCATAGAACGTCGGCATGAACTGGAGGCGCCGCTTCTGGTTGAGGTAGCCGACGTAATAGGAGCGCATGCCCCGGGCTTGATAGAGCATGGCCACGAAATTATGGTCGCCCAGTAGGTCGCCGAAGGAGATGGCCGCGCCGCCGTAGACCGAGCCATCCGTAGTAACGAGGAGGTCGACCGGCGGCCGGTCGGCGACATAGAGGTCGCTCAGGCCCGGGTAAGGCGCGACCTTCTTTGGATCGATATCCAGGGTGAGCGTCGGCTGGAACTTGGGTGCCGGCTCGCCGGCCCCCAGTTCGGCGAAGGTGACCCGGTCTT
>Ga0209253_10005084_pt1 | contig 11426 bp, 9 predicted proteins | sample FrelakmetBRP12BR_FD_187145 | JGI IMG/M metagenome (GOLD analysis project Ga0209253, IMG submission 187145) | Freshwater lake sediment microbial communities from the University of Notre Dame, USA, for methane emissions studies - BRP12 BR (SPAdes)... | ecosystem: Environmental > Aquatic >...
TGCCGAATCGGCATCGACGAGCTCGACGACTACGGCTTCTTCGATCATTTCGTGCAGACGGTGCGCCGCTCCGGCGTTAGCGTGTTCATCGTCCACGCGCGCAAGGCGATCCTCGAGGGATTGACGCCGAAGGAGAATCGCGAGATTCCGCCGCTGCGCTACGAAATGGTGGCGCGCCTGAAGCGCGAGAACCCGGAACTGACGGTGATCCTGAACGGCGGCCTGAAGACCGTCGCACAGGTGCGCGAGTGGTGGGGCCAGTGCGACGGCGTCATGCTGGGGCGGCAGGCATACCAGGAGCCGTACATGCTCGCGGAGCTGCACCGCGAATTCGTCGACGGCACCTGGACGCTGCCGACCCGCGACGAAGTGATCATGAAGTACGCTGCTTACGTCGAGCGCATGCTGGGCGAGGGACACCGACTGCCGCTGATGTTGCGACCGCTGCACGGGCTCTACGCCGGGTTCGCGGGTGCAAGGTCGTGGCGGCGCTTCCTGTCGGAGCAGGGCAGTCGCCCGGGGGCGGGCGCCGAGGTGCTGCTCGAGTCGCTGCGCGTGTTCCAGCGCGCGGCGTGAGGACGGGTCGGCCGGCGTCTGTATAATCGTCCGACGGCCACCATTGGCCGCAGTCGTTCACGCCGGGGATCCGCGGCCGCCGCAGATGAGTAAAGAGACCGAAGTCGCCGTCCTGTTCGCGGATGTCGTGGGTAGCACGCGCCTCTACGAGGTGCTCGGCGACCTCAAGGCACGCGACATGGTGGTCGCGTGCGTGGACATCATGCGCGCCGCGACCGAGCGCAACCGCGGCTCGGTGATCAAGACCATCGGCGACGAGATCCTCGCGATCTTCCCGACGGCGAACGACGCCGTGAACGCCGCGGGCGAGATGCAGCAGGACATCGGCTCCCGGCCCGCCCTGGTGGTGCAGGGGCAGCACGTCGCGATCCGCATCGGCTGTCACTTCGGGCCCGTGGTGCTAGAGAACCGCGACATCTTCGGCGCCTCGGTCCACACCGCGAACCGCATGACCAGCCAGGCGAAGGCCGGGCAGGTGATCCTCACCTCCGAGATGGTCTCGCGCCTGTCGCCGGAATGGCGGGCGGTGACGCGCCAGATCGACGTCACGCCGGTGCGCGGCCGTGCCGAGGAAGTCGAGCTCTTCGAGGTGCTGTGGCAGCAGGAGGACGCGACCAGCATGCTGCCGTCGATCCAGATCGACGCGCGAACCGGCCACCTGCCGCAACGCGTCCGCCTGCGCCATGGCGGCCGCGAGCTGGTGCTGGGCGACCGCCGGGAGAGCCTGACCATGGGCCGCGCCGACGAGAACGACATCGTCGTGCAGGGTCCCCTGATCTCGCGAATCCACGCGCGCGTCGAGATCGCGCGCAACAAGATCCTGCTCGTGGACCAGAGCACGAACGGGACGTTCGTCGTCACCCAGGACGGCCAGGAATCGTTCATCCGGCGCGACTCGCTCGCGCTGTCGGGCCAGGGAACGATCGGCCTCGGCAAGCTGCCGGACGAGACGGACGCGATCCGCTACCAGCTCGAGGAATAGGCGGAATTCGGGGACATTCTCCTTTTCCAGTCGTGGAAAAGGAGAATGTCCCCGAATTCCGCAGCGGAAAAGGAGAATGTCCCCTTTATTCAGCCCAGGGCTTTCTTGACCCGCCGGTACTGCTCGCGGAGCGCGGGCGGAGTACGGTCGCCGAACTCCTCGAGATAGCGGCCGATGTCGTCGATCTCGCGGTGCCAGGCATCGAAGTCGAGGTCGAGCAGCTGGTGCAGCGCGCCGTCCGCGAGTTCGAGGCCCCGCAGGTCGAGGTCTTCCTTGTTGGGCAGGAAGCCGATCGGTGTCTCCTGCGCGCCGGCGCGGCCCTCGCAGCGGTCGATGACCCACGAGAGCACCCGCAGGTTGTCGCCGAAACCCGGCCACAGGAACTTGCCGTTCTTGTCCTGCCGGAACCAGTTGACGTGGAAGACCTTCGGCAGGTGCTTCACACGGCCCTCGAACGAGAGCCAGTGGGCCCAGTAGTCCGCGAAGTTGTAGCCGCAGAACGGCTTCATGGCCATCGAGTCGCGGCGCACCACGCCGACCTGGCCCACGGCCGCTGCGGTCGTCTCGGACGCCATGCCTGCGCCGACCATGACGCCGTGCGCCCAGTCGCGGGCCTCGTACACGAGCGGCGCGACCTCGCGGCGACGCCCTCCGAAGAGGATCGCCGAGATCGGCACGCCGTCCGGGTGCTCCATCAGGTGGTTGTACGCGGGGTTCTGCTTGGCCGAGACCGTGAAGCGCGAATTCGGGTGCGCGGCCGGGCCGTTCGCCTTGTCGTAGGGACGACCCTGCCAGTCGATGGCCGGCGTGCCGCGAGGGCGGCCTTCCCACCACGGCTGGTTGTCCGCCGTCATGGCCACGTTGGTGTAGATCGTGTCGTGGTGGATCATCTCGTAGGCGTTGTAGTTGGTCTTGGGGCTCGTGCCGGGCACGACGCCGAAGAAGCCCGCCTCCGGGTTGATCGCGCGCAGGCGGCCGTCCGCTCCCACGTGCAGCCAGGCGATGTCCTCGCCGATCGTCCAGACCTTCCAGCCGGGCATGGTTTCAGGCGGGATCAGCATCCCGAGGTTGGTCTTGCCGCAGGCCGAAGGGAATGCCGCCGCGACGTAGTGGACCTCGCCCTGCGGGTTCTCGAGGCCGACGATCAGCATGTGCTCGGCGAGCCAGCCCTCGCTGCGCGCCTGCCAGCTCGCGATCCTGAGCGCGTGGCACTTCTTGCCGAGCAGCGCGTTGCCGCCGTAGCCCGAGCCGATGCTCTTGATCGAGAGTTCCTCGGGGAAGTGCATGATGTAGCGACGTTCGGGGTCGAGGTCGCCGACCGAGTGCAGGCCCTTCACGAAGCTGCCGTCGCGCTCGATGCGCGCGAGCGCCGCGGCACCCATGCGCGTCATGATGCGCATGTTGAGCACGACGTAGGGGCTGTCGGTGATCTCGACGCCGCAGCGCGCGTACGGGGAGGCGATCGGGCCCATGCAGTAGGGCACGACGTACATCGTGCGGCCCTTCATGCAGCCATCGAACAAGGCATCGATCTTGCGGTGGCCATCGGCCGGGTTCATCCACAGGTTGTTCGGGCCCGCGTCGTCGCGATTCGCCGTGCAGATGAAGGTCAGGTGCTCGACGCGCGCCACGTCCGACGGGTGCGAGCGGTGCAGGTAGCAGTTCGGGAAGTTGGCCTGGTCGAGTTCCAGGAGGTCGCCGCGCCCGAGCATGAGGCGCGTGAGTTCTTCACGTTCGGTGTCGGACCCCGTGCACCAGTGGATGCGGTCGGGCCGGGTGAGCTTGGCGGTCTCGGCGACCCAGTCGCTGAGTGCGGCGTTCTTCGTGGTCATCGGGTGCGCTTCCTTTTCCGCCGGTCGCCGCAGAAAGTGCCGCAGCCCGGGATGGGGATGATCCTCTCGCCCCGATTATAGCCTTGCATGTGGTCCCTGCCGCAGCGGTGGACTCTACGTGCGTCCCGCAAGCCGCGGAAAAGCCAAAAAAAAGCGCCCTCCGAGGAGGGCGCAATCAGGGGGGGATCGTTGGAAATTCCTGCGATGGTCGATCGATCGCTCAGGCGGCCTTGCGGGCGCGCGTCGTCGTCTTGCGCACGGCGCGCTTCGCCTTGCGCTTCGCGGTCTTCACCACGGGGGCCTTGTCCTCGGCCGACTCGACGAAACGCTCGTACGTGTGCGTCGCGACGCCCTTCAGGTCACGGCCGGCGACCTTGAAGATCTCGACGGCGCGCTGGGCGTCATCGACGATGCGGCCGCGGGTGGCCTGGGCCAGTTCGAGCTGGTCACGGAAAAGTTCGACGATGCCGTCGGCGCGGGCGGCGCGCTCGAGGCGCAGCGCCACGTCCGACAGGGCGGAGGTGACGATGTCCGAGTTCAGTTCGATCAGGCTGGCAACGGCGGTCTGGGAGACGTTCGTCACCTTGACGCCCGAGCGCGCGAAGACGCGAACCGGGGACTTGAGGGACTTGATGTTGTCGGCCGAGCCGCTGACGGCGTCACGCACGGTCCCGACGGAATCCTTGCGGAACTTCTCGACCTGGCTGGTGATGGCGGCTTTCTGCTCGCTCACGAAATCCTGAATCTGCTCGATCATTTGGGCGCTCCTGTGTGCTCTGCTGCTGCAATGCAGCAATTGCTGCATTGCACAATAACGCCCGGGTTGCCTGATGTCAAATTCGGTTAGTCCTGATACCCGCTCCAATGTCAGCTTGCCTGCCGGGACGCCCTCCCGCACAGTCCTTCCCATGCATTTTCGCCCGTCAAAATCATCGCCTGGGCCCCGCAGGACGTGGGTTTTCCTGGCCCTGCTGGGCAGTACCACGGTGGCCGCCCCGGGCCATGCCCAGGACGATCCCGGGGCGGCCGGAGCCGTCGTGGCGACGGGCAGTGGGCCGCTCGAGACACGCATCGAGGTGCAGAAACTGGTCATGGAAGAGCGCCCGAACGGCGAGGTTGTCCGACAGTTCGTGGAGGTAGATCGCCTCGAGGCCGGTGAGCAGATGTACTACACGGTCCGGGTGACCAACCCCGGCCGCGAGCCCGTCACGGATATCGTCGTGACGAAGCTCATGCCGTATGGAGTGGACTACGTTCCAGGCTCGGCGGTCGGCCCCGCGTGCAAGGTCGAGTTCTCCGCGGACGGGGGCGCCAGCTTCGCGCGGTCGGGCGGCAAGGGCGCTTATACGCACGTGCGCTGGGTATTCGAGCGCGCACTCGTACCCGGAGCAACCGCACTGCTGCGGTTCCGCGCGGTCTTCCGCTGAGATGACGTCCGACCTCGCCGAACTCTTCGGCGCCGGCGGGCCGCTGGCGCGCGCGATGCCCGGTTACGCCGAGCGCGAAGGACAGCTCGCGATGGCCGGGCACGTGGCGCAGGCGATGGCGGGTCACGACACGCTGGTCGTCGAGGCGGGCACCGGGACCGGCAAGACCTTCGCCTACCTCGTGCCCGCGCTCGTGTCGGGACGACGGGTGATCATCTCGACCGGGACGCGCGCGCTGCAGGACCAGCTCTATCACCGCGACCTGCCGGCGGTCTGCGGTGCGCTCGGCCGTCCGGTGCGGGTGGCGCTGCTCAAGGGCCGCGCGAACTACCTCTGCCGGCATCGCCTGGACCTCGCGGAGCAGCAGGCCTACGCGCGCGGCGTGCGCCGCGAAGTCGCAACCGCAATCCCCAAGGTGCGTGCCTGGTCGCACACGACGCGGCGCGGCGACATCGCCGAGCTCGCACGCCTCGGCGAGCAGGATCCCGTGTGGCCCTGGGTCACCTCGACACGCGAGAACTGCATCGGCACCGAATGCCCGAAGTACGACGAGTGCTTCGTGCTCGCCGCCCGCCGCGAGGCGCAGGCCGCGGACATCGTGGTCGTGAATCACTACCTGCTCATGGCGGACCTCGTGCTCAAGGAGGAAGGCTTCGGCGACCTGCTGCCCGGCGCCGACGCGATCGTGATCGACGAGGCGCACCAGCTGCCGGACGTGGCCGCGCAGTTCCTCGGCTACAGCGTGGGCACGCGGCAGCTGTCGGCGATCGCCAAGGACGTCGCGGGCGAGTTGCTGTTGACGCAGCAGATGGGCACCGGCGTGGACGCAGCGCTCACCGGATTCGACGCGCAGGTCGCGGCGGTCGTGTCGGCCAGCGGCGGCATGGAGGCGCGACTCGAGCACTCGCAGTGGCCGGAACGCCTGGTCGAATCGCTGGGCGGACTCGCGAGCCGCGCGGCGGAACTCGCCGAAGTGCTCGCGCCGCTTGCGGCCGACGGGCAGGGCGCCTTTGCGCGGCTCGCCGAGCGGCTGGTCGAGAGTGCGGAGCGCCTCGAGTCGTTCACGGCCGAGGACGCGGAGGGCGGCGTGCGCTGGGCCGAGACGAGCGCGCGAGGCGTGAGCTGTCACTATGCGCCGGTGGATGTCGCATCGCAGCTCGCGGCGCTCATGCAGGCGCAGGCCGGGGCGTGGATCCTGACCTCGGCGACGCTGGCCGTCGGCGACGACTTCTCGCACTTCAAGCGACGCTCCGGCCTGTCGCACGCGCAATGCGTGCAATTCGAGAGCCCGTTCGACTTCGCGAACCAGGCGTTGCTCTACCTGCCCAAGGGTCTCGGCGATCCCGGCGCCCCCGGTCACACCCGAGGCGTGATCGAGGCGGCGTTGCCCGTGCTCGAGGCCAGCGGCGGCCGCGCATTCCTGCTCTTCACCAGCCACCGCGCGCTGCGCGAGGGCGCGGAGGAACTGCGCCGCGCCTGGGGCGACTCGCCGCCGGTGCCGGTGTTCGTACAGGGCGACGGCTCGCGCGACCACCTGCTGCGCCGTTTTCGCGAGGCGGGCAATGCGGTGCTGCTGGGCACCGGCAGTTTCTGGGAGGGTGTCGACGTGAAGGGCACGGGGCTTTCGGTCGTCGTGATCGACAAGCTCCCGTTCGCGGCGCCGGACGATCCCTTGCTGAAGGCGCGACTCGAGGCGATCCGCGAGCAGGGCGGCAACCCGTTCTTCGAGGAGCAGGTGCCGCAGGCGGTGATCGCGCTCAAGCAGGGCGCGGGGCGTCTCATTCGCGACGAGGCGGATTTCGGGGTCGTGATGATCTGCGACTCCAGGCTCGTGACCAAGGGCTACGGCCGCGCGTTCATCACCAGCCTGCCGCCGATGAAACGCACCCGCGAGCTTGCGGAGGTGCAGGAGTTCCTGAGGGAAAGGCTCGGAAGCGGATAGCGAGTAGCGGATAGCGGATAGCGGATAGTGAATAGGGGATAGTGAATAGCGGATAGTGAAGATGCAGCCGGCGTTGGCGCACCGACGCGTAGGCAAACAGGGGCTCCCCTTCTAACTATCCCCTATCCCCTATTCACTATCCCCTATTCACTATCCGCTATCCTCCGCTCATGCGTCTCCTCGCCCTCGACACGTCCACCGAAGCCTGCTCCGCGGCCCTCATGCTGGACGGCGGACTGCGGCTGCGCTTCACGCTCACGGAGCGTGGCCACGCGGAGCTGATCCTGCCGATGATCGACGCGCTGCTCGCCGAGGCCGATGTCGAGCTCGCCAGCCTCGATGGCCTGGCCTTCGGGCGCGGTCCCGGCGGATTCACGGGCCTTCGCATCGCGGCCGGCGTCGTCCAGGGCCTGGCGTTTGGTGCCGGCCTGCCCGTGGCGCTGGTCTCGAGCCTGGCCGCAGTCGCGGAGCAGGTCGTCGCAGGCGAGGGCGAGCGCATTCTCGTCTGCAACGACGCGCGCATGGGCGAGTTGTACTGGGCTGTGTTCGACCGGCTCGCCGCAGGTGGCATCGCGCCGGCCAGTCCCGAGTTCGTGGCTCCGCCTGCCCGCGTCGCGGAGGGGATCGAGGGCCTGCGTCACGCCGCAGGCAACGGCCTTGCGAAGCACCCGGAGCTACGCGCGCGGCTCGAGGCGTCGGGACTCGAGGTCCACGACGACCTGTATCCCAGGGCGGACGCCGTTGCGAGGCTCGGTGCCGTGGAACTCGCGGCGGGTCGCGGCGTGGACGCGTCGCTCGCATTGCCGATCTATGTCCGCGACGACGTTGCGAGGCCTGCGAGTCGGGCCGTCACAGCAGTGTCATAATTTCTCCGTCTAATCCGGGCGGGACCTTTGCAGCGTTCGAGGCACGATGACGGGCAGGCAGATCCTGATAGTGGAGGACGAGAAGCCCATCCGGGACATGCTCGCCTTTGGCCTCAGGCGGGCCGGCTTCGAGGTGTCCGAGGCGGAGGACGCGTCGAGTGCGCGCGGAGCCATTGCCGACCGCCGCCCCGACCTGCTGCTCGTGGACTGGATGCTGCCGGATCAGAGTGGCCTCGACCTCACCCGCGCCATCCGCCGGAACAAGGAGACCGAGGACCTGCCGGTCATCATGCTCACGGCGCGCGCGGCCGAGCATGACAAGGTCTCGGGTCTCGAGGTCGGCGCGGACGACTACGTCACCAAGCCCTTCAGCACCCGCGAGCTCGTGGCCCGCATTCATGCCGTATTGCGCCGCACCTCGCCGGCCGGCGAGGGGGGCACGATCGAATCCGGTGGCCTCGCGATGGACACACTGAGTCACCGGGTCACCGCGCGGGGCGAGACCGTGGCGCTCGGCCCGACGGAGTACAGGCTGCTCAAGTTCTTCATGGAACATCCCGAGCGCGTGTATACGCGTGGCCAGCTGCTGGACCGCATCTGGGGCGGAGCCGTGGAAATCGAGGAGCGCACGGTGGACGTGCACGTGCGTCGCCTGCGCAAGGCGCTCGAGCCGTCCCGGCTGGACGGCCTGGTGCAGACGGTGCGCGGCTCGGGTTACCGTTACTCGTCGCGACCCGAGTAGCGCGGGAATCGAATTTGTCACGAGCTGCCTTTCGCCACCTGGCGGGCGTCATTGCGGCGGTGCTGGCCGCCGCGGGCCTCGGTTTCCTGCTCGGCCGCGCGTGGGAGTTCGTCGCCGTTGCGCTTGCCGTCCTGCTCGGGCTGCAGCTCCGCCACTTGCTGCGGTTCGATCGCTGGCTGCGTCGCCGGGACGCGGAATCGCCGCCGGACGTGACCGGGCTGTGGGGCGAAGTGGTGGCCACGACGAGCCGCATCCACCGCCGCAAGCTCTTTCACGAGCAGCGCGTGACGGCGCTGCTGCGCGAGTTTCGCCGCATGGCGTCGGCCATGCCGGACGGTGTGGTGCTCCTCGGCCAGCATCGCGAGATCCTCTGGTTCAACGCAGCCGCCGGTCGCTGGCTCGGCCTGCGCCGCAAGGTCGATCGCGGCGTGCGCATCGACAACCTCGTGCGCCATCCAACGGTGATCGAATATCTCGAGAGTCCTGCGGCGGTCGCGGTGCCGCGCGTGCGGCTGCCCGGGCCCGACGACCGCTGGCTGGAGTTCCACCTCGTGAGGAGCGAGGCCGGTGAACAGCAACTGCTGCTCGTCCGTGACGTGACCAGCGAGGCGCGCCTCGACGCCATGCGCAAGGATTTCGTGGCCAACGCCTCGCACGAGTTGCGTTCGCCGCTCACGGTCATCGGCGGGTACCTCGATGCGATGGAGGACGATGCGTCGCTCGACACCGCATGGCGTGAACCGGTCAGGGAAATGCGACGCCAGTCGGACCGGATGCGCGGGATCGTGCAGGACCTGCTCGAGCTGTCCAGGCTCGAGGCGCAGAGCGGGCCGGCCGAGAAGGCGCCGGTGGACGTGGCGGGCATGGTGGCCGCACTGCGCAAGGAGGTACTCGCCCGCGCCGAGCCCGCGGCTGCGATCGAGCTCGACGCGCAGGCGGATGCCTGCCTGCTCGGATCGGAGACCGAGCTTCACTCCGTCTTCTCTAACCTCGTGACGAACGCGGTCAAGTACACGCCGGCCGAGGGCAGCATTCGCGTCCGCTGGTGGGCGGACGCGCAGGGCGGCCACCTGAGTGTCCAGGACACCGGAATCGGGATCGCCCCCGAACACCTGCCGCGACTCACGGAGCGCTTCTACCGGGTGGACGCGGGCCGCTCGAGGAAACTTGGCGGGTCGGGGCTCGGGCTCGCGATCGTGAAGCACGCGCTGCAGCGGCATGAAGCCAGCCTCGCGGTCGAGAGCGTCGAGGGCAGGGGCAGCACGTTTACCTGCCACTTCCCGCCAGACCGGGTTGGCCGGGACGAGTCCTAGGCTGCCGGGCGCCCGGGGTTCGCCCATCGAGGCGAGGCCTCGTCGTTTCGCCGCAACACCAGTTGCAACGTCCCTGTAACACACGACGCCTATAACGGCGCCCATTGAATCCGCGCGCGTGCGCATGACTGTCACGCCGCGGCTCGCAGTTGTCGTTGACTTACCACCACATGAGGGGATCACCGTGAGAAATACCCTGCTCGCCGCGGCCGTTACCGCGGCACTCGCCATGGCCGCGACCGACGCGTCCGCTGCCACGGGCGGCACCGTCACCAAGGCGGAGATCCAGGCCATGCAGGCGCAGATGCAGGCGCTGGCCGATCGCCTGAACAAGCTCGAGACCACGAATACGCAGCTGCAGACCGAGAACCAGCAGCTCAAGGCGACCGTCGAGCAGCGCGACGCCGAGATGGATTACCTGAAGGAGCAGACCAAGGAGCAGCGCCAGGAGTCCGCGCAGGCCTCGGCCGACCTCGGCAAGCTCAAGGGCGCCGACTGGGCGAGCCGCATCAAGTTCAAGGGGGACTTCCGCGCGCGCGAGGAGTACATCGCAAAGGAGTACGTCGCCGGAAAGGCGCCTACGGCACCGGTCGTGGGCCCGCCGCCGGTCGCCGCGACGCCGAACACGCTGTCGGTGGACGATGCGGCGGACCAGTGGCGCACCCGTTTCCGCTTCCGCGTCGGGGCCGAGGCGCAGGTCACGGACCACGCGAAGGTCGTCTTCCGGCTCGACAGCGGCGACGGCGATCCGCGGTCCAGCAACCAGACCTACACGAACGTGTCCTCCGAAAAGGGCATCTTCGTCGGACAGGCCTATGCCGACTGGAACTTCATGGACGGTGCCGACCTGATCCTGGGCAAGCAGCCGCTCCCGTTCTGGCGCCCGGCCTACAGCTACTTCTGGGACGGCGACGTGAACCCGGAAGCGTTCGCGGTTACCTACAACCGCGGCATGTTCTTCGGTAGCGGCTATGCCTGGCTGGTCCAGGAGAACCAGAACAACAACTCGAGCTTCGTCAACGTCGACCCGACGATCTTCGGTGCACAGGCGGGCCTCAAGTTCGCGCTGCTGGGCGGTGAGACCAAGGTCGCGGCGCAGTACTACACGCTGGCGAACGGCAAGGGCAATGCGCCGTTCTACAACGGCAACGCGTTCGGCAACACGACCTACAAGCGGAACCTGAACGGGACCACCACGTCCGCCACTGCGTCGAACGTGCTGCTGTACGACTACGAGGTACTCGAGCTGTCGGGCGAGATGGGCATGACGGTGGCCAACCTGCCACTCAGCTTCTGGGGCGACTGGTCGCGGAACATGGCCTCCGACGTCGAGTACGACACCGCCTGGGCGCTCGGCACGTCGCTCGGCAAGGCAGGGAATTACCGTACCTGGGAAGCAAGCGTGATGTACGAGTCCATGGACAAGGACGCGATGTTCGCCCAGTTCATCGACTCCGATTTCGCCGGTGGCGTCACCGACGCCGACGGCTGGGCGTTCAAGGCGGGCTATGCACCCGTCAAGAACGTGGTCGTGAACGCGACCTACTTCCTGAACACGACCAACAAGGACGTCTATGCCGTGAGCGGAAACGTGGCCAGCGGCCCGTACGCGGGGCCGTACGCCGAAGGCAAGGGCATGAACTACGACCGCTTCCAGCTCGACGTGAACTACAAGTTCTAGGAGCCTTTCACGTGACCGCTGCTCCGGCCCGCCTTCGAGCGGGCCGGAGCCGCTTCCGGAGCCCG
>Ga0209253_10005085_pt1 | contig 11426 bp, 11 predicted proteins | sample FrelakmetBRP12BR_FD_187145 | JGI IMG/M metagenome (GOLD analysis project Ga0209253, IMG submission 187145) | Freshwater lake sediment microbial communities from the University of Notre Dame, USA, for methane emissions studies - BRP12 BR (SPAdes)... | ecosystem: Environmental > Aquatic >...
TCGAGGGCGCCGCGCCGGAAACCGTCGAGCGCGAGGTCTCGCAGGTGCTCGAGGAGTCGATCAACACCATCGAGGGCATCCAGAGCCTGCGCAGCGCCTCGAGCGACTCGCTGTCGCTGCTCTACGTGGAGTTCGAGCTCGACTACGACATCCAGGAGAAGGCGCAGCAGACCCAAGTCTTCACGGGGGAGATCGACGCCCGCCAGACCCTTTGCCCCAAATGCGGCAAGCCTGCCGGCCAGGGCAAGTTCTGCAACAACTGCGGCGCGCCCTTGGGCATGATCGAGTGCAAGAAGTGCGGGGCCAAATCCTCTGCGGGCACAAGGTTCTGCGGGGAATGCGGTACCCCGCTCTAGCCTGGCCCGGTCAAACCCCAGCGACTCAGGCTTTAGGGAAGGTAAGCACAAAGACCGCGCCCTTGGGTTGGTTGTCCTCCACGGCCACCTTGCCCCGGTAGCGCTCCACGGCCTTAGTCACCAGGTAAAGACCGAGCCCGGTTCCGGCATTGGCACCGTAGCTGAACCCTTCATCGAATATGTGGTCCTTGACCTGGTCGGGGATGCCGATGCCATTGTCGGCGATGCGCAAGTGGCATTTACCATCCTCCTCCCATATCCTGGCTTCAATCCGATCCGCCTTCCCATGAATCATCGCGTTGCGAACGATGTTGTCGATGGCCGAGGGCAGGGCATCGTCAGCGTAGATGGAGCCCTCGCCCTCCACTGAGAAGTCGACCATATATCCGCGCAGGACATTCTCTGTGACCTGGCGAAGGTCATAGACCTTCATCGCGCTGCCCGAGGCCGCTAGGGACTCGAGCTCCTTCATGCGCTTTATCATCTCCACCGACCTGTTCACCGCCTTGGTCGCGGTGGTAAGGAATCGCTCCTGTTTGCTCTTCTGGAACATGTCAAGGGAGCCCGCCACCACCATCAGCTCATTGAGCGTGTCGTGCCTGAGAATACGGTTGACAAGATGCAGCAGGTCGTTCAATTGGATGAGCCGATCTTCCATGGCCTTGCGCTCAGTAATGTCCGAGGCCACCAAGATTATGGAGGTTACTTTCCCGCTTTGGTCAAGTATCGGGGCGGTGGAGATGCTGACCCGACGCTCGCTATCATCCTCGGTCTTGCGATTTAGCTCCACATCGCTCAACGCCTCACCGGCTAGAATGCTTGATTTCAATCGGCGGAGCTCCTCCGAGTCATCATCTGGGAAGAATGGGAATGGCCGACCGCTATCGATGTTGCCCCAGCCGAAAACCCTTTCGGCCGCAGGGTTCCAGGTGTTTATCACCCCGTTGGAATCCAGGCTGACAATGGCCATGGGGGAGGTCTGGATGATGGCCCTTAGCTTGCTTCCGGTCTCCCAGAGCCTTTCCTCTGCCATTTGCCTGGAGGTGATGTCCCTAACGCTGCCGACCAGGGATGAGGGCTCGCCATGCTCGTCAACGAGGACGCGACCAATCGCCTCGACCACCACATATCCCTCCCCCCGCCTAAGACGGAAACGGAAGGTCTGCTGGTCCTGGCCCACGGGCGCATTCTGAAGGTTTTGCAGCATAGATTCCAGATCGTCCGGGTGTATGTGCTCTATCACGTTCTTTCCGATGAGCTCCTCCGGCTCCTTGCCTAATAGGTTCTTGACCGCGGGCGAGACGTAGACCAAATTACCATCTTGGTCAATCTTGACGACCACGTCGAGCGCGCTTCCCATCAGCTCTCGCAACAAGCTGTCGCTTTGGCTCTGGGACTCTTGCAAGACTATGCTGGTTATGTCCGTGGCCGTCACCGCAACGCCAGATATCGCACCATCGTCCCCGCTCAGTGGGATGGCATCCAAGGAGAGGTACCTCTTCTTGCCAATGCCGGACTCGATGGCATACCTTTGATTCAAGATCGGCGACCCTGAACGCATAACCATCGAAAATGGAAATCCCTCATCTGCCAGCGGCCGACCGTCCATAGAGGAGATCCGCCAGTTGGGCGAATTATAGGCCATCCCCAGGACCGTCTCGCCGCTCATCCCCATCATCTCTCCGACGATAGGAGTGGCGAAACTGACCTTGCCCCCTTGGTCGAAGACCAGTATCGCCACCGGGCTGGCATCGAGGAGGTGGCGGAACATGCCTAGCTTTTCTGCTAGAGCCGCCTTCTCCATCAGACTGGCCTTTTCCTCATCCTTCTCATCTATGAGGGAGACGGCTTCGGACAAGCTTTCCGCCAGCTCCTGTAGAAGGAATATTTCGCTGTCCTCCATCGCCTCAACGTCCTCGGAGGCGATCACCATTACCGCCCTCAGGTTACCACTGACCACTAGCGGCAAGGCAACGAAGGCGTGCGCGGCCCCGTCCTTCACGGAGCTGGTCAAGACCCTTTCTTTACCGCTCCTCCGCACGATCATCTCGGAGGATTCCTTTACTTGGAAGGAAAGGTCCGCCAGAGCCTCCTTGTTCAAAGTAAGGACGTCAGGCTCGTTTCTCAAAGCGGGCTTAGATGCCTTTGCCACTTCTCTCGCTTCTCCGGACGCGAGGTCGAAGCATCCTACCCATGCGCCAATGTAGCCTCCATGTTTCACCAAAGCGCGACAGATGCCGTCGAGCAGCTCCATCTCGCCGCGAGAATGTAGGATGAGCTGGCTAGTGGCGCTGAGGACCTTTAGGGCCCGGTTGAGCCGCTGCTCCCGCCTTTGCGCTCTCCTCACTTCGGTGATGTCGTGGATGATGGCATATCCGAGGGGGCGGCCCTTGACCCGGAGCATGCCCGAGTCGACCTCGACCTCACGCAACTCACCGCTGGCGAGGCGGTTTGGCATTATGATCTTGGCACTCCTTTCCACATCCCTGTGGCTCATTTGAGCCAGGCCTTCTCTATCTAGGATGGGGTAAGTGTCAGCGATGTTCATCCGCAGCATCTCAGCGCGCGAATAACCGAAGAAGGTGGTGGCCGCGGTGTTCACATCCGCGATGGCTCCAGTCTTGGGTTCGACAAGGATCATCGCCTCCACATTGTCCTTGAACAGCTTCTCATAGATCTCCTCCGATTCCTTGAGCCTCTCCGCCGATTGTCTCTGTTCGATGGAGCGCCTTATCATGTTGAGGAGCTCGGTGAACTGCGCTTTTGGATTCCCACCTTTCTGGAGGTAGAAATCTGCCCCGTTATTCAAAGCCTCTATGGCCACGTCCTCCCTGCCTTTCCCGGTGAAGAGGATGAATGGGGTGTTTCGACCTTGCATCCTGACCGTCTTGAGGAACTTAATTCCGTCCACGATCGGCATTTGATAGTCGCAGATGATGGCATCGAAATGCCTGGTCTCGATCCGGACCAATGCGTCCATAGCTGAGCTGCTGGTCTCGACTTCCACGTCCCCCTCGCTTTCCAGGAACTCCTTGGCTATTTCCAAGAGGGAGGGCTCATCATCAACATAGAGGACCGTGATCATCGCAAGGCCTTTAGCTATAGCTGGACTCATCCATGCGCTGCTCCATATTTTACTCTAACTGAATGGGCATCGGAACGTGATTCTGATTATCAAAATAGGTAGCGGTCCCGTCATCCCATCCCAGGCCATCCGGAGCCTTAATATTGCCCAAGACCATCATTCGGATGGTCAGGATGAAGTCGTCCGTTCGCTTTGCTGGCATGGGGGGCCAGGGCATCATCTACGCCGGAATGGCGCTAGCAAGAGCGACCTCATTGTTCGAGCGAAAAGAGGGCAAAGAGATGTTCGCCATCCAGACACAATCCTACGGTCCAGCGGCGCGAGGTGAATCCTCGAAATGCGACGTGGTCATCTCTGACCAGCCGACTTTCTATCCATTTGTGGAGAAGCCAGACTTCTTGGTGCTCATGTCCCAACCAGCTTATGAGAAGTTCATCGAAGATGTTAACCCTGGCACGATCGTGATCCTGGATTCGGAGGGGGTGGAGGGCAGGCCCAACCTCACCTATTACGACATACCCGCCCTGAAACGCGCCGAAGAGCTCGGAAGTCGAGCCGCGGCCAATATGATCATGCTCGGCGCCCTCATCCAGATATCGGGATTGATCTCTATGGAAGCAGCGATCAAGGCTGTGGCGGAGATGAGCCCGATAGGGGCTTTGGAAGGGAACGAGAGGGCATTGCGTGAAGGGTACCGTCAAGGCAAGACCTTTCAGACCGAGGGATGAGGACAACATTATAATCCATTCGGAAGGGTATCAAGTCGTCCAGGGAGGGTTCGCCACGGAAGATGCGTTGATCGCTTTGCCGGAGGCCAAAACCAAAGGGCTACTCAAAAAAAGAGGGATACTTACCACCAGTTTCCTCGTCCCGCGCCGTGGCGAGCTGGAGAGGTTGTCATTAACCTATCCTCTGGCAGTGAAGGTCAGCTCCGCCAAGGTGCTCCACAAGACGGAGGTCGGCGGAGTCTTCCTCGATGTGGCGACCCCGGAGGAGCTCTTTCAAAGGTATGATCAGATCCGAGCCAAGTTCCCGGACGCCGATGTTCTGGTGGAATCGATGGAGCCAAAGGGGCCAGAGGTTATCGTCGGCCTTCTCCGTGACCGGGATTTCGGCTTATGCATCATGTTCGGAATGGGCGGTGTCATGGCGGAGCTCTATAAAGACGTCTCCTTCCGCAGATTGCCGATCTCCAGGAAGGATGCGGAGGAAATGCTGGAGGAGAGCAAGGCTTCTGCATTCTTCCAGGGCTTTCGGGGATTCGTCGCCGACCGCGAGGCGATGCTGGACCTATTGGGGAAGGTCTCAAGCATGGGCATGGAGACCAAGGGCCTGGAACAATTGGACTTGAATCCAGTCATCCTCAGGGAGAAGGGGTACGTCGTCGTTGACGCGAAGATGGTCCTGAATGGGGGGTGAGCATATGGCGACGAGCAGGTCGAGAAGGGAGGAGCTGGCTGCCAAGTATTTCAATTGCAGCCCCCGGGAGAGGGCTGTGTTCGAGGCTGGCATCAAGCTAGGTACCATTTACCATCAGTTCGTCGGCACCCCAGTTTGCGCCGCCAACGCGGACATCCTCGAAAGGGCCATGGAGGATGGGGTCAAGGTGCAGCCGTTCGTGAAGGACGTCAGGGTGAGGATCGACCGGGCGGCGCTGCGCAAGAAGCGGGATGAGTTCGATTATCAGACCCTTACCGGTAGCATGCTGGACGTCACCCTGGTCATCCAGGTGGAGAACGTTCGAGCTGTGGCGGAGATGAGGTACGTGAACGAGCTTCGCTACCCCCTCATGTACGTCAAGGAGATATCCGAAGTCTAAATGTTCGCGTCCGGGCTCGACCATGGCAGAGGTCTGGTAGATGACGATCGATCATGGAGCTTGATCTGGCTCATCCCTCTTCTCGTCTGCGCGGTCCGATTCATCCTGCCGCCGCATCTCAGAGATCTGACCTTGCAGCCTTTCCCTATGGACCAAGAGCTGCATCTCCATCCTTCTCATGAAGTTCCATGGTCGGGTTGCGGCCACTATCCCCCCTGCCAGGATCAGGGCGATTCCCAATGCCTTCAACAGGGAGGAATAGCTCTCGGGCCAGGGTAACAGAATCAAGAGTACGCCTGCCCCCGCCAATAAGGCGGAGAGGAACAGGACCTCAAGACGAACCCTCTTCCATGCCGGACCTTGGCCGATGGAAGCAGGCGATGCTTCGACCATAACGCCCTCGATAATCGCCCCGGGGCGATAATAAATGATTCCGATTGGATGGCCGATGAGGCCTTCCAGCATAGTGGCATCAGAAAAAGGTAGTTAAGTATGAAATGCCATTACACCCTTCTATCGGACGCAGGCGGACTAGCGCTCGGTTTTATCCTATTCGGTGGCAAGATGAATAGCATCAAGATTGGTATCACTGGACTTCCGGGTGCTGGTAAGACCCATGCCCTCATCAAGGTCATCGAGATGCTCGAGGCGGAGGAGCTCACGGTGGGCGGCATGATCACAGAACCCATAGTCGATGACAACCGCCGCGTGGGATTCTCCATCATAGATTGGAGGACCAAGGAGAAGGAGGTCCTAGCCCACATGGACATCCAGAGCAAGTTCATGGTAGGCAAGTTCGGCGTGGACCTTAGCGTGCTGGAGAATGTGGGGGTCAATGCCTTGATGAAGGCATGCGAGGAGTCCGATGTCATTGTGATAGACGAGGTGGGCAAGATGGAGGTGGAGTCGGAGAAGTTCGTCTCGGCCGTCAAGTTCGCCCTGGACGTTGAGAAACCCATGCTTCTCACCTTGCACAAGAAGTCCCGCAACCCTCTTTTACAGGACATAAGGAGGCGGGACGATGTGCGCATCCTGGAGGTCACCCCGATAAACCGCAACCTTTTGCCTTACAAGATTATGAAGCTCATGAAGGGAGAGCTCTTGTGAGTGGTCTACCCGATGCCATAGAGACCGAGGAGGGGAGGACGCGCCTGCTAATACCCGCGGCGCACTCTTCGAGGGGGCCGGGCAAGCGCCTGGGATGCGTGTTCTTCAATGCCCAGATGGCCTTCAACCGCGACGTCTCCGTTATGCTCTTCCGGACCTTGAACATCAAGGGTTCGGCCCTGGATGCCATGGCTGCCACCGGCGCCAGGGGCATCCGGTTGGCCAACGAGTGCCCTGGCGTGTACCGCATGTTCATTAACGACAAGGATCCCAGGGCCTTTCATTATATACAGGCGAACATAGAGCTAAACGCCCTCGAGAACTGCGAGGCCACCAATCAGGACCTGCGCTGTCACTTGGCCTCCAAGGTCCACGATTACATTGACATCGATCCGTTCGGGACGCCCGCGCCATTCGTACAGGCGGCCTTCCAAGGATTGAAGCGGAATGGCGTGCTGGCCGTTACCGCTACGGACACGGCGCCTTTGGCCGGTACACATGTCAAGAAGTGCGTGCGGAGATACATGGCCCGACCGCTGAGGAACGTATTCGGCCACGAGACCGGCCTGCGCATTCTGATGGGGTACTTGGCGAGAGAAGCCGCCCAGCTGGATAAGGGAATCAGGCCTTTGCTCTGCTATTATGCTGACCATTACTTCCGTTGCTTCGTCAGGGTTCCGGAGAGCGCGGCGGCAGCGGACGAGTCCCTGACCAACCTTGGCCACCTAACCTATGATCCAAGCAATCACGAACGCTCTTGGTCCAACCAGCCGTCCGCAGGAGCCCTAGGTCCAATGTGGTTGGGACCTTTGCATGAACGTGCCACCCTCTCGGACATGAATGCCGACGAGGGTTTGCAGGAGCGCTCCAGATGCTTGAAATACCTAGGGCTATGGAGGGAGGAGCTGGAGGCTCCCTTCTTCTATGAGAACAACGAGCTCTCCTCGATGCTTAAGGTATCCCCTCATGTGCTGGATGAGGTCATCGAACGATTGAACCAGGTGGGACATGCCTCCAAGACCCATTTCTCCCCGACCGGCTTCAAGACCGACCTCCCCCTAAAGGAAGTTTGCAGCGCATATCTGGATATGGCCTAAATGGCACCGAACGGTTTATCTACCTCTCGGAGGATGCGAGCGCGGTGAAGGCTTGAGCACGCTCGCGGTCATCGGCACGCAATGGGGTGACGAAGGCAAGGGCAAGATCACGGATTATCTGGCGCAGGATGCGGAAATGGTCGTGCGCTATCAGGGTGGTGCCAATGCGGGCCACACCATTGAGATTGGAAAGGAGGTGTTCGCCCTGCACCTGCTCCCATCGGGAATCCTCAGGCCAGGAATCATAAATGTCATCGGCAACGGGGTGGTCGTGGACCTCGAGGCCCTGGAGGAAGAGATGGCCAAGGTGAAGGCCAGCGGCCGTTCCATGGAGGGGCTCCGCATCTCGGACAGAGCAAACGTGGTGATGAGATACCATCGTCTCTTGGACGGCGCGGAGGAGCGCCAGCGCGGCGCGAAGGGCGTCGGTACCACCGGACGCGGCATCGGGCCATGCTATGCTGACAAGGTCGCTCGCCAAGGCATCAGAGTCTGTGATCTCTTGGAGGAGGACGAGCTCAGGGACAAGCTGGACGCCGTCTATCCTTTGAAGGAGAGGCAGCTCGCGGCCCTGGGAGGAGAGGGGATGCCGACGAAGGAGGAGCTGCTGCGAAAGCTCCTATCCCATGGCAAGAAGCTAGATCGCCATATTTGCGATACGTCGGTCCTGGTGAACGACGCCATCAAGAAGGGCAAGAAGGTAATGTTCGAAGGCGCACAGGGAACCATGCTGGACATAGACCATGGAACCTATCCTTTCGTGACCTCCTCGAGCTGCATTGCCGGCGGCATCTGCACTGGCGTGGGCATCGGGCCTTCGCTGATAAACGAGGTGGTCGGCGTGATGAAGGCCTACACCACCAGGGTTGGGTCGGGTCCTTTCCCCACTGAGCTCACCGATGAGATGGGTGAGATGCTCATGACCAAGGGGGGCGAGTTCGGGGCCACCACCGGTCGGCCCAGGCGCTGTGGCTGGCTGGACCTGGTCATCGTCCGTCACGCAGTTAGGTTGAACGGATTGTCGGGCCTTGCCGTCACCAAGCTGGACGTGCTTGGAGGAGTTGGCAAGATCAATATATGCACCGGCTATGAGATCGACGGCAAGCTCGAGGAGAGCTTCCCAGCCTCGCTGAGCCGGCTGCAAAGGGCGCGCCCCGTCTACCAGCAGCTGCAGGGATGGGAGGAATTCTCCGCGGGCAAGGGGGCCGATTGCGCTGCCAAGGGCTATGAATCCCTGCCTTCGAACCTCAAAGCCTACCTCGATTTCGTCTCCAAGAACGTGGGAGCCCCCATTCGGATAGTCTCCTTGGGCAAGGAGAGGGACGAGACCATCGACCTTCGCTCTCGGAAGAAGCAAGCGGTCAATTCATGCTACTGATCCTGGGCTCGCCCCCGCCCATTCCTGGCTCGGTGGATTCATTCTAGCTTGGCCAGGTCGAACCCCGTGGAACCGATGGGCTTGGTGGCATCGATTCCCATCTTGGAGGTTGTCCCTTCCGCCGAGGGGTCCAAGGAGGACCCGGCCGCGTTCTTCACGACCACCAGGCCACGGTGTGCCTGGAACCTTGTGGCCACGGCCCACTCCACCTGCCGGTCATCATAGATGTCCACGTCCTGGTCCACGATTATGACCTTCTTCAAGGATGGATGGCCGGTGAAGGCGGCCATTATGGCATTCACGGCGTCCCCCTCCTTGTTCTTGGTGATGCTGACCACTCCATGCAGCCAGCAACATCCTCCTTCCGTCAATCGCACCCCATGCACCAAGGGAACGACCTGGTTCACTGATTTGAATATCGCTGGTTCCCGGGGCAGGCCCATGAGAAGATAGTGCTCCAGCCCTCCTGGCAGGACGATTTGGAAGATGGGGTCCCTGCGCATATAGACACGGTCCACCTTGAACACTGGCTGCTTGCGGACGTCATCATAGGTGCCAGTGATGTCAACGAACGGGCCCTCCTCGACCATCTCTGCGGTCAGTCTTCCCTCCAGCACATACTCGGATTGCGCTGGGACGACCAGCCCTGAGCGCAATTTGGCTACCTCCAAGGGGTGACCGGTGCATTCCTGGTTCAACGCCGAGGCTATTTCCATCTCATCCTGGAGGAAATCAGTGGAAGTGGCGGCGGCCAGGAGAAGGGACGGGCTCAGCCCGATGCAGAACGCCACGGGGAGATCCTTCCCCTTGGCCAAGGAGGCCTTGTACATGGTGTACAGATGTCTGGGAACCAACCTAACGGCAAACCTTCCTTTGTCCAAAAGCATCAGTCTGTGGAAGGAAACGTTCCTTTTACCATCGAACTCGGATACCGCGACGCCAGCGGTTATGTACCTACCACCATCCTTGGGATAGAACTTGGGGACCGGCAGCTTGGTTAGGTCCACCTTCTCCGAGACCTTGTCGTTGAAGCCCGGGGCCTTGACCTCGGAAGGGGGGAGCGGCTTTGCGCTCGCTCGGAGCAGCTTGGGCACCAGCTCCTGAGGCTCAATCCCGAGAGCGGCGCAGACGCTTTCCCTGGTGGAATACAGGTTGCCAACGGCCTCCCCTCCATTCAAATCCATGAATCTGACTACCCGATTCTGGTTCTCGAGCAATATGCGGGTGACCTCATAGGCAACTTCGACAGGTTCGCGGATTACAAGAGGGTCCTTGGCGCAGGAGACTATGCCACGAAGGGACATAATTCACCCATATCGGAGAGGCGGTATAAATCCCTCCTCAACCCCTGGCCCGAAAGAGCATCAAAATATCTGAAACAGAGCATTCGCTAGCCCTCCTAACATGAACGCTATGGTGACGGAGGCCAAGGTGATCTTCAGGGCGTCCTTCCAGCCGAACTCCCTCGATAGCACCGCCAAGGCGGAGAGGCAGGGCATATAGGTCGCCATTATGAGGGCGAAAATGAAAAGCTGCTCTGGGGTCATGACCTGGGACAGGTCCGCGGTGCCGATGACGTCCTCGCCGGAGTAGCGGCCGTCGCCGTCGTCCTTGTAGATCCGGATGCCCGAAAACGTGTGGTCGAGATCGTCCGGATCGCCGGCGCCGGCGCTCGCGTTTGTAACCGAGAGCGAGTCGAGCGTCACCGGTTGACTCGTCTTGTTCACCAGCGAAAGGAAGAGAAGCCGCACGTCCCCGGATCCCGGCGCCGCCGGAATTGTGACAGGTCCGGCAAAGACCCGACGGCCGTCGACCGACACGTCGACCGGCCCCTCGGCGGCGAGGTGGTATCCTCCCGGCCACGCTACCGGTGCGCGCCCCGAAGGGTTCCGAGCACGTCACCCGGGTCGCGCGGCCACCGGCTTCCCCCGCCCCCGCGCCCTCCCGGCCGATGCCCGGCAATCCCCGGAGACGTGCCGGTCGCCAGTGCACCAGCCTGGAGGGGAGCCTTGACGTACAGCGACCGGACCCTGACCTGCGTCGACTGCGGGATGTCCTTCGTGCACTCCGTCGCCGACCAGGAGTACTACGCCCAGAAGGGCTTCACCTCCGAGCCCAAGCGCTGCCCGGCCTGCCGAGCCTCCCGGCGGTCCGCGCGGGGCGACGGCTGGGACGTCCGGAGCATCGGTGGCCCACGGGGCTACGAGCGGGGCGAGCCGGCAGCGCGCGAGTACTTCGCGGTGACCTGCTCCCGCTGCGGGAACAACGCCCAGGTGCCATTCAAGCCGCGGATGGACAAGCCGGTCTACTGCTCCGATTGCTTCCGCGAGGTGCGGGCGGGCTGACCCGACCTGCACTCCAGCGCTCACCGACGGCCGGCGCCGACATCGCCGGCCGTCGTGCTTCCCGGGGATGGGCCGCAGCCCCTCGTCGCCAGCTGGGCCCGGGGAGGGCCCGACCGGACGAACCGGCCGAAGGTCGCGTAGCCGGCGGCCAGCCCGAGCATGCCGGCTGCCAGCACGGCCCACCAGGCGCCGCCGATCGCGGCCACCGCCGTGCCGGCCACGAGCGGGGCGATCGCGTT
>Ga0209253_10005086_pt1 | contig 11425 bp, 10 predicted proteins | sample FrelakmetBRP12BR_FD_187145 | JGI IMG/M metagenome (GOLD analysis project Ga0209253, IMG submission 187145) | Freshwater lake sediment microbial communities from the University of Notre Dame, USA, for methane emissions studies - BRP12 BR (SPAdes)... | ecosystem: Environmental > Aquatic >...
TAATTCAGCACCAAGAAGCCAGCACGTTTGGCTCGCTGCAGCAGGCCATACTCTCGCGTCAGCTCGGCTTCCAGTTCCACGCGTTCCAGCAGTTTCAACTCGGCAGTAATTTCAAACGCCGTAAACATAAGGCGGTCATTGTTTCCATCCACTTCGCATTGCTGTAGCCACTCCGCATTCCGATTGAACAGCTCCAGTGCCATGCCCCGCTGGGCTGATGTTGTTCTCTTCCCGTGGGAGCGTTTGCTTTTCGGAATATGCACAGTGCTTTTGGCCTGGTGGCTCTATGGCAAAGTGGAGAAGTGCCAGCGTGAGGTCAATCAACTCGCAGGACAGGCCGAGTACATTTTGCGCAGTCCGCCTTGCAATGAGCAGCGCGATGTGTATGGCGGAGTGCTCGACTGTGAGGCGTTGCGGCGCAAACTCGACTACAACTACCACGAAGAGGTGTGGTGGAGTTGCTTTTTGAACACGTTTATCTTTTACCGCAGCTGGTTCGGCATTGCGGCCGTACTCTTTGTGGCCTATGTTCTCTTCTCCAGAGTGCAGCTGGCGCCGCGCGAAGTAAGTGTTTCGGCACCGCGCATTCACTACCGGCGCCGACAGATGATCGCCTATGAGAATGTACCGCGCAGCAGACTGCGCATTCGGCCCTACCGCTCGAGCGAAGACGACACCAGCGATAGCGAGTAAACAGTTTAGTACCGGTTAGCACCGCCGGCATCCGTGACATACTGTGCCAGAGCACCACCGCGAATGAACTTGGCATCCGGTCCATCGGTGTTGCCGAAGTGGCCCTTGCCCTCATGCACGCCCTTGAACTCCGACTCCTCACGGAACCAGTACTTGCCAGGCCAGCAAATGAAGTTGCGGGGGTTGTAACCGGGCCGACTGGCCTGCATCTCTGCATCCTCGGCCAGCATCTTCTGTGTGCCGGCAGTCATGCGGAAGCGCAGCGCCTGGGGGAAATAGGGCTCCTCCTTGAGCTGCAGTGTCTGCACGCGCTCAAGATCGAATGTGGAGCCGGTGATGGAAGTGACCATGGGCATCTCAGCACGCAGGGGGATGATGAGACCAAGCATGGACTCCTCTTGTTCAGATTGCCCCTTCATCTCCTTCTCAACATTGATCCACTGTGTGCCCTTGCCACCCAAGTACTGGTCGACAGTAATGGCAGGAATGACGCAAACATTCCACGGCTTCTCGATGACTGGCAGCGAGTAGAACGTGAAGTGGCCCATGATCGACTGGGGGCCGGGGTCCGAACCGTAAGTGAACTTGGCCTTGCCGATCAGAGTGTGACCAAGATTAGCACGGCCGCGCATGCAGGCAATCGCATGCGAGACGCGGTGGGTGATGTTCGGCCGGAAGATCACGCCTTGGAAGGGAAGCGGTAGTCCGATTGAGGCCCAGCGGATGACAGTGTCTTTGTGAATTTCGGAATGGATAAATTTCATTGCCAAATGACGGATCAGACCCGCCGTCATAGATTCGATGTTCTGTTGGTGGATTTTGAAGTTCTTGTCCATCAACGAGCGGGCGGCTTTCACAATGTCACGAGCGTACTTGAGAACAAAAGCCCTGCGCGGTGCAATGAGTGCCTCATTGGCCGCTTGATCTCCAATGGAGCGGAGAATACTGCGGAACTCTGGCGAGGCGTTTTCGTGCAGATCTGCCAGAAGAGCATCATGCTCGCCTTGGTTGCTGTGAATCAAAGTGTGCAATGCAGCCATGTGACAGGAAACATAAATCGGTGTTTGAGGCCATGTCTTTTTCCCCGGTTCGTTTGAAGGAAAGTACTCCTGCAAGTCTTCCCGATTCATCATCAAGAATCCTTTGTCAAATTCGGGATGTGAAGGAATCATCTCAGGCACTGCGGTATCTGTCCATTCGACAAATGCAGCTTCGGCCTCGGCGGCGTTCATGGTAAGACTAGACAAAGCATAGGAAAGCTGACCACCTGCGGTTTTTTCCTTCAAGATGCCTTTGTACTTAGCGACCAGCTCAGCCGCAGCGTTTTTTTCAGAGTCAGAAAGCACGGCATAGGCGGTCTGCAGTTTTGTCTCAGCGGTGGACAGGTCATCCAGGATGCTGACAAAACCACTTTGATCTTTCACTGCCTTTTTGTTGATGACATAGGCTGCATAAACTCCTGCAGCCGCGGGTATGGTTTCCTCAGTGGTGAGTGCTTCAGATGTGTAGTCAGGAAAGATCTTCCTAAAGATGCTTCGTTGGCGCGTTGCTGCCACATCAGAGGACGTTCCAGTCGACACACCCTTCTTCAACATCCAAACAAGCACAGAACCAGGCTTCGCTGCAGCGAGCCTTTCCGATCCCTTTGTCATGCCTGCAGTGCCCACTGCCTTGGGGAAGATGTTTTCCATGATCTCAGCAACCTTGTTTTCTTGCGTGGAGCGCGCGACACCCTTTTTGGGCTCGGCTTCCAGCCAGGTTGCATATTCCGTAGGACCAAAGTTGAACTCTTTCTTCAGCTTCAAGGCCACGGCCTTGGCCCACTGCACAATGTCCAGGCTGCTCAAACTCCTTTGGTGCATTTGACCAAAGAACTGCAAGGGATTGCCTAGATCATCGGTCCACATGTCATGAATTCCATCAGCCGGCTTGTGTCTCAGCTCGCCGTGGTGTTGAGCATAGGGTAGCTCATCAAGGCCCAGCAGTGAGCCATCGTTTGCGAACAACTGCGAATTCATGCAGATCTCGAGCAGAGTGATCTTTTTGCGGGTGCTGTCGGTTTCATCGTAGATCTCGATGGCCTGGTTGTCCGGGGTCCAGTACTTGCTGCTGAAATCGATGTAGCTCTTGCAGCAGTAGTACTCGCCCACAGAGAAGGGCGAGGTCATCAGGGCAGCGCCGTGGTTCATGCGGTACTGCTCAAAGGTGGGCCGCAGCGGCACAATCAGGTTGCCACTGATGCCAGGGTAGAGGCCCTTGTCATCGTTGTTGTCGGGATTCGCGCGGGAGAGCGCCTGACCGGATGGGCCGGCCATGTTGTAGTCCAGGTACTTGTCCTTGACCGACTTGGTGTAGCCGGTGACATGAGAGGGCACAATCAGCGTGTCGTACTGGCCATCAACAAAGGCCATGTTCTTGCGGATGCGGGCATCCAGCGCCTCAAAAGGCCGGGCATTCTTCTGCATGATGCCGTAGAAGAACACTTCATCCGACATGTAGTCGGCTGTGCTCATTCCACGCCAGCGGGGGTCTTTCTTCAGCATGAGGTCTTCGGTGTCGAGCGGGGCCTGCTCAAGAGCGAGCAGAATTTCCGTGCTCAGGGTGTCGCGCTGCGACTTGATGATAGTCATCACATAGCGGTTGAAGGTGTCCCTGCCGTACTCGGTATCGGCAAAGCCCTGCTCCAACTCCATCTGCAGACCGCGCCGGATGAGGCGTTTCCTGCGCTGGCGCTTGCTGAAGCTGACCAGCTTGGCCTGCGACCACTCCGGGTTCGTGTCCATGAGCTTGGGCTCAAAGATGGTCATGTTCAGATCAGCAGTCAGCTTGTTGGTCTCCTGCACGGGCAGGATGTCGGTGAGGAAGAAGTCACTCTTGTCCATGATGCCGACTTGCCAGACAATCTCAGCCAGCATGCGCAGTGGCTCACCACTGTACTGGTCGAAGGAGAGCGGGTAGTCCGGCTGCTGCACATTGGAGAGCGCGTTGGCAGGGATCTCGCGGCTCGGTTGTGCCTGGAAGACACCACCGAGGTTCTGGTTGCCGTACCCCGAGAAGGTGTGGCCGAACATCCTTGGTGTACACTATTGGTGCTTCTGCAGGGGGTCCATGGTACATAGGCGGGTTTAATGTTTCACGGGTCGATCGCGGCTGCAGGCACGCTGGCCACTCGCTCGAGCGGATCCAGAAGTATGAGAGCCGGTGCAGGCGGGGGCTTGAGGCGCTCGTGCCGCGTGAGCTTCATCAGCGAGCGAACTGCCGTGAGTTCATTGTACCGCTGCGTGCGCTCTGCAGTTTGTGCAGCGGTGCCGCTGAGAATGGCCTGCTCGTATTGAGTGCACATGAGCTGCTGGGCATGCCGCAGCGTGTGATGTGCCGGTGTGCTCTCAGTGACTGCATTGATCTCTGCAGCCAGTGCTTCTGTGTACTTGGCCAATGTCTCTTGGGCATCGGCTTCGACTTGAGTTTGATCCCACTGCAGCGGTGTGCGAGCGAGGCGTGCAGTGAGTTCTGCTGCCCGATCTGCAGTCACGGCATCATAGATCAACCCATGTACTAGACAATGTGGCAGACTGCGCCAATTGCGGCCCTCTAGCAGTGCCAGTGTGGATGAGGCGGAGATGGCGCGATCGATTTGTCGCGGCAACTCTGTCATATCGGTTTGCACATTTTGCAGGGCATTGATGCACTCGCTGAGCTCTGGTGTGGCCTGTGTCTTCAGCAGAGTCTTCAGTTTCTTGCTGGCGTAGGTGAGTCGATTGGAAATGCGCAGTGTTTGCTTCTTGAGTTGGTGGATCTCCATGCGCGAGCCGGTGGTAGTTTGATCAACCGGCTGCGGTGCCGCGGTCTCCGAGCGGACCGGCTTTGCTACTGTCTCCACTACGGCATAGTCTGAGTTGGCCTTTTGTGTCTGCTCGATAACTTCTTGTCGCATCTGCTTGCGCGTATCGGCCTTGAAACGCGACACCATGGTGGACTTGCGCTTTTTGCCGGTCTTCTGGCGCTTGGCTGTCGGTGCCTGCACTTCCGGGACCTCGTGCAGCAAGGCATCGAGCTCGGCATCAATGTCCATGCTTTTAATTAATATGACTTTTTTGTGCCCACACAAGACTGACCAGCCGTACACAGAGACTACCGACTGTGCCGGCAATGAGGGGCAGAGGTCGTGCCAGCACCAGACACCAGCTGGCCTGCAAGGCACTGTTGCCAGAGCCACTCAGCCGAGAGAGCATGAAGTCGATAGTGTAGTTAAACAAGAAACAGCAGCATTGAAAAGCCTGAAATAACTCATCTGTTGAGAGTCCGTCATTGCGAATGAATGGCGTGATGCAAATCAGCAACACGATACGGGCTTTTTGTGGCAGGGGGCTCAAACAAATCACGTAAAGCAGCAACTGGAAAAGTGGCTGCGTACTGTGCAATGTAGTGCGCCACACCGTTGGCTTCTCCTGTGCATCCCATATGCTGGGGCTGCAAACCAGCAATTCCCAGAGCATCCAGTACGAGACTAGAGTAAGGAGTGGCTGGTGATCTTGCAAACAGCCGCCCAGTTCGCTGAAGCGCCACTCACTTGAACCAAGCATGTAGAATACCACGAAACTGCAAGCAACCAGAGGCAACAGACTAGCTGGCGCGTGTTCCGCAGCGGCAGTGAGCACGACCACACTGCAGAGAACTGCGATGCAGACTACAAGCGTTAGCGCTGCATCGGCCACTAGTGTTTGGCTGCGAGCCGTACGGTGTTCGCGCAACAGTGTGCCGATCGGAAGGAGATCATCTGGCAGTTCAGGTTCATCCATTTAGCCGGCTCGAGCAAAGTGTAATTTGTAGAAACCATGGACAACTTTGACCAGTTTGCCGAAGACGACAACAATCTTTTCGCCCACTTCTGTGAGCCCTCCCCCAAGCAGCGGCTGCAACAAGTCAAGGCCAACATTGCGCAGGAACAGGCAACATTCCTGCAGGAGGTGGCCCGCTTCAATGCCCAGCCCACCCAGTCAATCACGGCGCAGCGCTTTTCCAATGGCTTTGCTCTGTGGACATACTAAACTTTATCGTGCACTTTCACTGCTTCCAGCGTTAGCAACTCGGTGAGTTGGTCCCAGCGGCCAGCCACACCGAAGCGCCGGCCCACTTGTGCTCCAGACACGTTGTTGTCCACAGTAGAACCGGGCACATTGCGTTGAGTTTTGGATAGAATGCGTTCGTTATTCACTTTTCTTGCGTAGACAAACACTTGAACGGAAATGATGATTTGCACAATGCTCATCAGCCACTGCACAAGAATGGAGAAGAGCACCCACAGCCATTGCCAGTGCACATTCAGCCCATCCCAGCAGTAGGCAGCTGCCGTGCCAGCATCGCAGTCCACAACCCACTGATAGATCATGTAGACCACAATTGCAGTCAGCAAAATGGCGTACGGAACGAGAACAGCCAACACTGCGCCCTTGGAGCAGGAGAGCACATTTTTCGTGTAGAGGAAGGGAAAGTAGACGGCAATGAAAATGCCCAGCAGTGGGAATGTCAGAACGTAGCTGTAAAACGTGTGCCAAATGGCAAATCCAGCCGCTTGATAAACGGGGCCATAACTGAACAGCGCTGCGGCTAGACTGACCACAGAAGCAGTGAAGAAAAACAGCACCACCCAAAAGAAGAGGCTGCAAGTCTTGAACGTGTTCTCGGTGCGTTTCAGCTCCGGTCCTATCAAGGGCTCCGACATCGACTTGACTCTCAAACGTGGCGCAGCACATGGGCGCCTGTTATAGACTGATTGCAGTTTTACTGGAAGAGTCGCTGGCGGGCTGTATCGCTTGCCTGTGGCTGCACACCAACACAGTCACCTGAATCAAAGTTGCACGCCGCAACATTACAGGCCGCCTGACAAGTGCCGTCGCCTTGTTGTGCTGCACTGCAGCCCGTGGCACATAAGCCTGGCATAAGACAGTCATTTCCATCGTAGTTGCAGAGGGCGTTGTTGCATTCGGGCTCGCAGATGCCATTATTGTAGTTGACTATCGGGCATGCTGGACTGTCGCACCAGCGAGTCACAGAACAATCACCACCATCGCCATTGCAACTTTGGTAGTTGCATTGTGGATTGCACCGGCCGTTGGAGATCATGTTGTCGCTGCAGCCGGGTGCGCAGTCAGTTCGCGGAAACTCGGCTGCCACATAACTATCGAGCTTGCAATTTTGTGCTGTATTCAGACAAAGCAGCACCACAATGGAAATGTTGCGTCCCACAATACTAGTTGTGTCCAAATTAGCACAAGAGACATTGGAACCGCATGCAGAGAGATTTCCAAAACAAGTCTGAAAGTTCGCGGCGACTGCTGTGTTGTATTCCGCTTGAGTTAGCACAAAGAGATTGAACAAATCAACATGTCCGGTCGCGACATTGGTGGTTCCGGTTGCCTGGTAAGCCAATGTTATGACACCATATTGTACCGGGATCTCTGCCCGAGCATTCGGAGCAAGGTCATCAAAGTGGGTGGAAAAATAGCCGCATGTGGATCTCAATTGAGCCCAACACAATCCAACTAGGAACAGCAATTGCAGCATTCTCGTTTTTAATTGTCTGCCACGAGCTCTGCTTTCACGGCGTTCAATTCTTTTGTATATCGGGCTTCTTGGCGCCGAAAGAATGCATCAACTTGGCGCGTCAGGCTCTTTTGCTCTGCGTCCGTGAAGCCGGGCTCAATCGAGAACAGAGTCTGGATTTCCCGCGTTGTGCTTGTTCTGATCAATCGATCAAAGGCCTCTGCGAGAGGAATTTCCAAGCAAGCAATGCTCAGAATGCGATTGGCTTCGATGCAGTTCACAAGCAGCTCAGGGCTCCAGTCGTGAAGCATTTCAGCTAATTCAGGGGTCTCTCGCATCGAGATGGCCTGCACAAGCAGTTGAAGCGTATCGCGCGTCACGTTTGGCAGAGGAGTGGGTTCGCTCGATGCTTCCACTGCCTCCATCATGCCAGCAAGCAAGCCAATGTGTTTGACAATATCATCGCCAATCGTGAATGTGGTGTCGTCGTTGAGCTTGACTTGCAGCATTTTGTCTGTGGGATCGATCAGCAACGGTCTTCGATATTTTCGCAGGACCTTTTCTATTATCTTTTATTCGTGCACCAGGAACTTTTTCTTCGCTTGTATATTTAAGTGTGACTTAGGTCTGGTGCAAACCTCCCAAAATTTCGTCCTTTAAAGTGAATGCGGACCGGGTCGAACTTCGACTCTTCGATATTTTCATATTCGACCGACGGGTTATGCAAAATTTCGCAGACTACCGGTCAGTCCAACACACTCGAGAATGGATAGGATATTCAAGAAGTCGGGTCTTCCGCTGGAACAAGATGCTCTAGCAAAGTGGTTTGCATTGATGATCTCACGGGGCATGAAATTGCAACGCGATCACGAATTACCCGGTCCTGTCGTGACGAAACTGGCACTTGAGTACATCAAGGTCTATTGTACGGACTCTGCCATTCGCTTCGTCATGGTTGATCCCGAGCACAACTTTCCCCTGGACAAAAGCCAACAACTGCCTTTGGTGCTTTGTATTCCCGATCTTTATTCGCACCCGAGCCAAGGCTTGCATTACTTTGCCGTATTGTGTGCGAAGCAGGAACAAACCACTATAGTTGTTCTTTGTCCACCGGATATTGACAGTGCGTTGCTTGTGAACCACTTTAAGAAATGCTTTTACGGATCTGAAGAAGATGAAATAACTTTTTGTGTGTACCATGTTATGAGGTCCAACAGCCCATTTGAACGAGCAATGGTCCTCCTTCAGCTCCTTGAAATTGGATACGAACTATTGTGGGACTTCCCTGATGAACCGGACAAACTTCCGAGTCCGTTGCACATTGATGGCGCTATGGAGATGTTTTCAGCAATGCATAGGCATTTTTGGGAAACTCTTTTCGATTTTATGCCCGCCGCCAAAGCATTGGAATCGCACATGACGGTACCAGTGAGCCGAGTGCAAATTCAAGACTATATGAAAGGCCGTTGTTTCTTCTGTCTTGCCAGCGGCCTTGATCATCACGCCAAATACACAGTATGCACAAAATGCAAAGCTGTGTTGCAAGTGCTGACAAAATGCGAGCCCCAATGGGACAAAGCCCTCACTGCCAATGCTGAACTCTCCCAATACAAGACGATTACTGCTTTTCAAGAACGCTGGCCTCGCGCCAGCTATGCGGGGTGTGCGCTTTGCCAGCGCTTTGATCATCCCACCTTCACCTGCAAAGGCACGACCTTGTGTCTGCTATGCTACGACCGCATGAAGGTACTTGGCCTGGAGTTTCGCTATGAGCCGGCCGAGTCTCCTGCCTTCCAATCCACACCATACCATTTGTTGCAGAGCCATTCCAATGACCTCAAACGCAGTGCCGACCAATCAGAGCCGGCCAAGCGGCAGCGCGGTGATGAATTGGATGCACCGACACTCTGGCGCTACATGGTCATGATCGATAGAATCCAAAATCTGCTGAAACCAGAGCAGTTCATCGCTGGTGATTATCTTGCCAGATTCGTTGGTATTCGCAAGTTGTCTCAGAGCGATTTGGAGAGCTACATGGATCGAGTGAAACCAGATCAGGAAGAGAACAGCACTGAAGATCTGAAGAAGGTTATGCTGCGACAATTGCGCATAATTAGCGGCCTTCTCAGGTCCGACTCTACAGCTGTGTTTTTCCGCGGTACTCCGAAGCTGCAAAAAGACTTGGCTGCTATGTGTGCGGCCAACCGCAGCAGGTGCATTCTCCTTTCAGAGTACATCGAGCATGTGTATGGCAAGAATCCAGTGAAATTCTTTGTGATGAAAAACATTCTCTCAGTAAACCACTAACGCTATTAGTCGACGCGCTCTCTTGTCTCACCAGCAAAGCCGTCATGGTGCCGCTGCAGTACACCAATTTTGGCGTCTTCTTGGTCAGTTTCTCGATCGGGTCATACACACACAATTGGCTCGCGGGCCTGGGCTATGTCTTGTTGCTGCTGCACAGCGTGTTCTGGGTGAGTGACTTTACCGCAGCGCCCATTGACACATCGCTTTGGTTTCATGTGTGGACTGCAGGCATTGCACTGGCCGCCGGCGTAGCGGGCCATCTCTATGCCAAAGCTATGGCCTGTCCCCAACTCATTGTGCTCTCAACTCTGCGCTCTCTGCGAGATCGCGTCTACATCCCAATGGAGGACATTTTCGTGTTTCTCTTTGCGGTTTCCACTCTTTTGGTGGCCGCTGGAATCAATTTCTGGCTTGGTCGCACAATCATTGGTGGCGGTGGGCTGTCGCCAATCAATGCAGATCTCATCAGTCCCGGAATTGGCATGACCGTGGCCTTTGGCATCATGATGGTGGTGCTGACCATCGGACTGGTTGCCACAAACTACGATGGCCGCGTCAGCCTCAAGTACATGTGGCTCGCGATTCTGCCACCGCTCTCTTTGGTGCTCAATGACCTGGCCTTCTTTGATTGGGGACTCAGTGACCCATGGCCGGCACTGCTTTCACTTGGTGTGCTCATTGTGCTGCAGATTGTGGTTTGGCTGCTCTCTGTGTATTTGCCCGTTCTTCGGCGCGGAACACAAGACCTGGATGACAACACCACCCGTGTCTTTGAGCCGAGCGAATTCGACCCCCTCTACAAGAACAGCAAGTACGCGTTGGCCTTTTTTGGCGGACAGCTGGCCATCTACGTGGTTGGCTGGTTGGCCTTGAACATGATCACTGATTGGTTCGGAGACAGGAGTCTAGAGACCGGTGCCATTGTCATGATTTCAACAGCCGGCCTTGTTTTGATCGTAGCGCTGATCATTGGCTACGGAGCCAGCAAACAGATTGCTGAATTGCGAAAGGTGAAAGTCGCAGAAGAGGGCTCTCTGCAGCACATCTTTCCCGAGCGGAAGTACGTCACACTGAAGAGTGAGCGCAGCGTGCAGAGCGGCGCGGTCAGTCTCAAAGAGTACATGAGCCAGGGAAAATAAACTAGTCAAGGATAAACGATATTTGTGCAGAGCTTGTTTTGCAGTGAAATGTACGGCAAGGTGCAATGGTTTGCGTTGATACTTGTGTTTGCGCTCGTGCTCTGGGTTGGCTTCATGCTGGGCTATCTAGTTGGCAAGGAGATCTATGATCCGCGCTTTTTTACATACTTTAACTACGCGTTTGGCTTTGCGTTCTACAATCTACTCTACATTAGCTTCTTTTCTGTTGAATTATTTGAACTGGTCACCGTGTTTCTGCTGCCGCTCTACGTTGGCACAACTCTGTTTGTGTTCTTTGCCATTGTTGTGATCGTAGAGCTGAATGATTGGGTGTTTATTCGTACAACCATACTGGGCGGCACCAATCGCACCATTGGCGACAATCATACTGGCGACTGGATTGTGCACTACTTTCCTGCATTCTGTCTCCTGCTCGTGCTGCTCGCTATCAAATCCTACTACATGAATTTTATTGGCGTCTACTGGCAATCGCTGCGGAAGCTGGGGAAAGCATTCTACGTCAGCTATGTGTTGTTGATTCCGCTGGTTGTGTTGCTGCTCTACATGCTCACAATGCCATTTGACAGCAACTATCCAACCTCGTTGGCGCACTGGAAAGTCATCGCGCTCGTCATTGGCATGTCGTTGGTAATACAGGGCATTTTTGCCGCTGCTGTCCTCCCCAATGCGGCAAGTCCACCCTCAGTGCAGAATATCATAGAAACCCCCGCCGGGGTGCAGGA
>Ga0209253_10005088_pt1 | contig 11424 bp, 11 predicted proteins | sample FrelakmetBRP12BR_FD_187145 | JGI IMG/M metagenome (GOLD analysis project Ga0209253, IMG submission 187145) | Freshwater lake sediment microbial communities from the University of Notre Dame, USA, for methane emissions studies - BRP12 BR (SPAdes)... | ecosystem: Environmental > Aquatic >...
CAGGTTGCTGATCTCAAGCGCGGTTGGAGCGGGTTTCTTCATCAGACCTCTTGCATAAGTGCGACGCACTTTATCCTTCGGCAGGAAAAATGTACGAAATCACGGGAAACATCACCCAAAATTCTCGTTAAGCGGAGCAAAAGTGCGTCGCACATCTACTGAAATCCACGCCCATCATTTTCAGGCTACTCCGAGGAAGAGTTCTGCGAATTTTGGATCCTCCAGCAGGTTCTTCCCGCTGTCGGTGCGCCGGATCTGCCCTGACTCGAGCAGGTAGACGCGCGGGCAGTGCTCCAGCACGCTGGCAGGATTCTCCTCCACCACCCACAGGATCGCCGTGCCGCTCCGGTTGATATCCAGGATTTGCCGGATCACCTCGTCCGCCACCACCGGGGCCAGGCCCGTCGTCGGCTCATCCAGCATCAGCAGCTTGGGGTCCACCATCAGGGCGCTCGCAATGGCCAGCATTTGGCGCTCACCCCCCGAGAGCGTGCGTGCCAGCTGCCTCTGCCTCTCGCCCAGGATCGGGAAACGCTCGAAAGCCGCCTTGATCTTCGGCCTGCGATCCTTCAGCAGGGTGGCGGCCATCTCGAGGTTTTCGGCTACGGTCAGCCCGGGGAAAACGTTCCGGTCTTGTGGCACATAGCCCAGCCCCCAGGTTGGCAGCAGGCTCGGATCGTAATCGTGCACACGTTTCCCGGCGAACTCCACCTGGCCCTTCCAGCACGGCAGCAGTCCCGAGATTGTCTTCAGCAGGGTCGATTTGCCAGCCCCGTTCGGACCGATCACCGCCACCAGCTCCCCATCCTCGATATGCAGGTCGATGCCGTGCAGGATTGGCAGCTTGCCGTAGCCGGACTCCACGGAATTAACGTTGAGCAGGCTCATTGGTGCACCCCCAGGTAGGCCTCGATCACCCGCTCGTCGCGTGCTACGCTTTGGGGCAGGCCGGATGAGATCAGTTTGCCGTATTGCAGCACATGCATGAAATGGCTTAGTTTCATAATGAAGCTCAAATTGTGTCCGATGATGAAGAAGGTGATCCCTTGCTGGTTAAGCTCGCTGATCCGGTTGGCCAGGATGTCGAGCATGGCCGGGTTGACGCCGCTGGAGGGTTCATCCAGCAGCACCAGCCGCGGCGAAAACATCAGCTGCCGCCCGATCTCGAGCATGCGCGCCTCCGGCGCGCTCAGGTTGGCCGCCTTCTCCTCCAGCTTTTGCGTAAGCCCGATCCGTTCCAGGCTGCTGTAAGCCCGCTCCATCTGCGCTTGCTCCTGCTTGCGGATGCTGCCCGGGCGTGTGAAAACAGACCACAGGCTCTCCCCTTCCTGGTGCGGATACGCCACGAGCAGGTTTTCCCACACCGTCAGCTTTGGAAAGAGCGATGAGACCTGGAAAGTGCGCGCAATCCCCAGGTTGGCAATCCGGTGAATTGGTAGGCCGGTGATCGTCTGTCCCTCGAACAGCACGCGGCCCCGGGTGGCTTGTATATATCCCGTGATCACGTTGAAGAGCGTCGTTTTACCGGAGCCATTCGGGCCGATCAGGGCGGTGATGCTGCCCTGCTCCACGCTCAATGTGCAATCATCCAGGGCTTTAAGCCCGCCGAAGTACTTGGATACCCCTTCCACTTGCAGCATGGCGCTCATGCTTCCTCCTTCGCCCCTTGCGGTTTTTCTGCTTTGACCCCGGGCAGCCGCGGCGGTTTGGGGCTTTTCTCGGGCACCAGGCCCGCCGGCCAAAAGCGCAGGATCAGCACCAACACCAGCCCTTCCATGATCAGTTGTATGGACGAAATGATCGGCGCCATCGCCGGGGTGAGTTGAATGAACTTGAACGCCTGCTGTGCGCCCAGCAGGACGATCGTGCCCACCACAGCGCCCTTGTTGTTGCCCTGCCCGCCCAGGATGAGCGCGATCCAGGCGGCAAATGAGACGCTCATTCCGAAAAGCGAAGGCAGCGCCAGGGTCATGTACCAGGAGTACATCGCCCCGGCCAGGCCGCAGATGGCCGCGCCGAGCAGGAATATCCGCATCTTGAAACTGTAGACATTCTTGCCGTTGGAGAGAGCTGCCGGTTCGTTGTCACGCATGGCCCGCAGGGTCCGCCCGAAGGGTGAAGTGCCCACGCGCTGGGCGATCAGGTAAACGATGCCCACGATCACCACGATCAGGCCTGCCAGGAAGAGCGGATAGTTCTTGCCGACGATCACATCCCGGAAGGGCTGGTGAACGTTGATGAACCCGCGTGTGCCGTTGGTCAGCCAGCCCTCATTCGATAAGAGCTTCTGGATCACCTCGGCAAAAGCGAAAGTTACGATCAGCAGGTAGTCACCCTCCACCCGCAGTGTCGGCAGGCCGATTAAGAAGGCAAAAATGGTGGTCACCACGCCCGCCGCCAGGAAGCCCACCCACCACGGCTGGTTGAAATAAAAATGGTATACGTCCTCCCCGACCGGGGCAGCCCGGGTCACGATCGCGTACGTGTAAGCGCCCACTGCTACGAAACCGACAATCCCGAAGCTCAAAAGGCCGGCGTAGCCATAGTGCAGGTTTACCGCCAGGGTTAGTAGGGTGTAAATGCCTATTAATGCAGTGACGCTGGCCAGGAACAGAATGAAGTTGGACATGGCTCAGGCCTCCTTGAAGATACCCTTGGGGCGGATGAGCAGCACGACAATGATGAGCACGAAGGCGATCACCTGGCTGTACTGGGCGGGGATCACCAGCACACTCATTTGCGTGATCAGCCCGATGATCAGGGCCGCCACCATCGCTCCGTAAATACTTCCCAGGCCGCCCAGGATGGCCACGATCATGATAAGCATGATATATTCCCAGCCCATGTAAGGCGCCAGCCGGCTGATCAAGCCGATCATGACCCCGGCCAGCCCGCCCAGGGCGGAGGCGATCAGCCAGACATAGATGCGCAAGCGCGGCGTCTTGATGCCGCGGATGCGCGCCAGGTCGAAATCGCTCGCCATCGCCCGGATCGCCTTGCCTGTTTCGGTGCGGGTCAGCAGCAGGTGCAGAAAGAGCGCTGCCAGGCCGGCCGCGAGCACCATCGCGATCTGGTCCGGGCCTGCCAAAGACAAGTTGCCAATCTTGATGGCGCGCATCGGGGGAAATCGATACTGCTTCACAAAAGGCCCGAATAAAATTTCTATTATGCCCTGGATGACATACGAAATACCGGTGGAGGCGATCGCGATCAATAAGGGTGGTTTGCCTTTGAGTGGAAAGAACACCACCTGTGCCACCAGGTATCCTATCACAGCGGTCACCAGCACGGCCAGGATGGCCGATAGGATGATATTCCATCCTAACAAGGAGTTAAACACGTAACAAGAGTAGGCTCCGATGGCCAGCATCTGCCCATGGGCAATATTGAGGAACCCTTCGATGCGGCGGATCATTGAGAATCCTACAGTTGCCAAAAGGAGGACACAGCCCAGCAAGAGTCCATAAACGGCAAATTGCATGATCTACCTCTCCTCTAGCCGGTCTGGATTTTTTGCCATCACACGGAGACCGGTTTCCGTTCACAGGAACTGTCTTCCTCAACCCCTCCTCCGCGGAGAAGGGGTTGGGGTAAATAACCAAACGTCAATCAAACCAGCCAGGCCACACGCATTGTCGGTCCTGCCAGGCTGGTTTGATGGGAAAAATTATGGGAGCACAAAATTGTCCGCGGTATAGAACTTAAATGTCACCCAATGATCGCCTTCCGCCTGCAAAATCACCCAGGGGGCGACCACATTATTGTATTTGTTGAATTGGAGCGGTCCGGAGACGCCCATGTAGCGGATGGTGTTGCCCTTTGCCAGCTCAGCCTTGCATGTCTCGTAGGAAATGCACTGGACACTGCCGGTGGTTACTTTTTTCATATTGGCATTGATTGCCTCACCGGTCGCGGCTCCGCCGATCTGGATTGCCAGGGCTTCCAGGATGAAGGAATCGTAAAGGGCGCTGGCGTAAGGCGCAATGGTTGCCTGGCCGGTCTTCTGCTTCCATAGATCCAGGAAACGCTGGTAGGATGGCGAGCTGGTATCATCCGCGCCCGTCTGGCCAAACTGGCCTGCCATCACATCCGCGCCGATCCCTGCCACGACTTCATTGGCGCCCAGGTCGCTGCCGAGGATCCACTTGCCGCCGTAGTTGCCGCGATACCACTCGCGCATGATGGTCGTCGCCGAGTCTGCGCCGGCCGACAGGAGAACGATCTCCGGCTTGGCTGCAAATACGGTCGCCAGCTCGGCCTGGTACGAAGCCTGGCCGGGGTTATAGGCCACGTTGGCCACGACGGTGCCGCCAGCCGCTTCGAATGCTTTCTGCATCGTCACCGCGTTGCTTTGCGGAGACTCGCTGTTCTCGTACAGGTTGGCCGCCTTGGTGTAACCCTGATCCTTCAGGAACTTGGCCGTCCCTACGCCGGCGAAGCTGTCTGATAAGGCATCCCGGAAGACGTAGTCGCCACCTTCCGTGTCGAGCTTGACTGTGCCGCCCCACTGGGTGATGATCGGCACCTTGTTGCTGCGAGCAAATTCGAGCAGCGAGACCATGTCCAGGGAATTAAGGCCGAGCAGAGTGATCGCTCCATCGGACAATACGAGCTTGTTGGCGCCGGTCACCGCAGCCTGCGCGGTTGACTCGTCGTCTTCCGTGGATACCACGATTTTGCAGCCCAGGGGGCCGCCGGCTGCATTAATCTCGGCAACTGCTATCTCTTCTGCGGGCAGTTGGGCAGAACCCAGGTCGCCCAGGTCGCCAGTCAGCGAAATCAACAGGCCGAACTTGATCTCGCAGGCACCCGCCGGCTGGGTAGCCTTGGCGGGAGCTTGCGTCGCAGCCGGACCGCAGCTTGCCAATACGACAGTTAGAATCACGATCCCAAAAAACAGCTTGGATTTCATTGTTGTTTTCTCCTCCGTATATTAGATTCTTCTGAAAAGGTTATCTACAGCGGGAAATTCGAGATAAAACAATTTTGGCGATTATTTGAGCGTTGGCATTGTCAACCCGATAGGATCTTCACCGATCCACGGGCTGCAGGCAATGCGCTGAATTCTGCGCCTCCTTTCGATGATGTTTTTTATGTACAAGTGCATACCAGGTTGCTGCAAATATTGTATACTGTTAACTTCAAAATAGTCAAGCGGTCTGAAGTAGCATTTGAAAAAAAGCGCATTTCAAATATTGTCTTCCTTCAGAAGCCAGTGAATCTGCCCACTTATCCAACCGGAGGGCGGCCTACATCACATTCAACAGGAGAGGTTGAGCATGAATATTCAAGATGTCCCCTTTGGAACGACGGATTGGAGCACATTGCCCACCAGCGAACATCCGGGAACAACCGGTAAAGCGCTTTGGCGTACCATTGAAATGGGCAATATTCGGGTGCGTATGGTGGAATATACGCCGGGCTACCAGGCAGACCACTGGTGCAAGCGCGGACACGTCCTGCTTGTCCTGGAGGGCGAGCTGGTAACCGAGTTGAGCGATGGACGAAAATTCCTGTTGAACGCCGGAATGAGTTACCAGGTGGCCAATGATATCAACCCGCACCGTTCCACCACCAGTACCGGGGCAAAGCTGTTCATTGTGGATTAACAGCACCAGGTAGCCGCACTTTTGCCACCTGCGAAGCGCGTCCGAGCAGGTCGACTGGATGTGCGTGCCAGGCAGACTGAAGGTCATGTTTTCAACGTGACGATCGCACAGATTTGAGAAGATTGGAAGTCAGATTTACAACCTGATGATCCGCCACCCTATTTTGGTTTTCGCCAGTTCTTATTAATGGCAATACTGCTTCCTGCAAAAATAACTGAACTGAAGCAGCCAAAATGCAGAGAAAAGCCGACGATTTTGGTTCAATTATCTACGCAGTACTCTGTAATTCTTGAAGAAGTCTTCTGGCTTCAACCAGGTCAGGAGTATCGAATCCTTCGGTAAACCAGTTGTATAGCTCTGATACCATCTTTTTCGCCTGGGCTTTCTTGCCCTGCTGCTGCCACAGGCGGCATAAGCTGTTTGTCGCCCTCAACTCCCAGGACTTCGCACGCTGCTGACGGGCTATTTCAATCGCATTTTTCAGGCAGGCTTCAGCGCCTTCTTCATCGCCCCCTGCCAGCAACAACTTACCTTTTTGGTCATTAAGGTCGGATGCCCAATGCAGCTCGTCTGCCTTTTCGGCCAAAGATAAGGCTTCATTCAACTTAGCCAACCCTTGCTCTGGCTGCCCTGCAGCTGCAAGCGCCTTGACTAAAATGCCCAATATCCTCGACTTGTGACACCAGGCGCCGATATACTCAGTGGTTTTATTTCCTTCGCGAATATCCATAATCCCCTCTTGAATCTGCCCAAGCCAAACCAACCCTGCTCCGTAGTAACAGGTTCCAGTCCTATTGAATGACGTAAATCCCATTCCCTTTGATAAACGCATTACTTCCTCTGCATCAGACTTGAGGGCCTGTGCATCCCGGCGATTATGTTAAACAAACAACCGCCGAAACAAAGGACGTCAACAAGAGAGAAAGTATTTCCAAGCTTCCGGGCCAAGGCCAGGGATTGCTGGCTTCGGTTTAAAGCTTGATCCGGAAAACCTAGGCACCAGAGACAACAAGCATCGTACGCAAGCGCGCTTACTCCCGGATCAGAGGCATGCAGGTGCATAAAAGGTTGATGGTGTTGCTGTGGATCGTAAAAGGAAATCACCCACCCAAGATGCTCATGGGCTAACAAATATTCTCCACGGCTGAATAATATAAACCCCAGATACCAATGGCTCAACAGGATAAGAAGGGAATCCCCTGATTTTTGGGCAAGCTCGAGAGATTCCTCGGCGAGCTCACAGGCTTTCTTGTATTCCGCCTTTACGTAATATAAGATGGATAATTCTCCCAGCACCTGGCACAATTCATGCACATGTCCGGTCTGCCTGCAGAGTTCACGAGCCTTATTGATGACTTTTCCCCAGCTGGGGCCTGATACATCACCCCTTAAGGCTTTCCCTAGCGAGAGCTGCAAGGTCAGCTCAAGCTGTGTACTTTCAAGGTCCTCCGGCATATTTTCCAACAATGCCAGTGCTCTGTTAATATGAACGACTGCGTCTTGATAAGCAGACAATACTACCGCTCTTTCTCCCGCCATGTTCAGGTAATGGATCGCCTTTTCAGTTATCCTGGCTTCCTCAAAGTGGCGTGCCAGCTGGACGGCATTCATTTCCAGGTGCTCTTCAACCCGGTATAAATTTTCCAAAGAAATCCCAACCTGCTCATGCAGATGAACCCGTTCTACTTCATCAAGAATGCCATACAGGTATTTCTGAAAGAGGATATGCCGGAATCGATAACGGGAAAGAGGCTGGTCCCCCAGTCGTTGAATGCTCTCGGCGCGGACCAGGTGGTGCCTGCGGTCCAACTCCCTACTCAAGCACTGTAATAGATCCTGGGCATTCATCCCTTGGACCTTTGCCAGCGCTTCAGCGGTAAATATTTCCCCTTCCACGCTGGCCAGGGATAATGTTCTTTGCAGCTCCAGGGGCAGCCGGTCGATGCGCTCCTGAATGGCAGCATCCACCCGTACAGGCAGGGTCTCCCAGTCAAGCGAAGGACCCTCAACCCAGAATCCCTTTTGATCCTGTACCAGGTCGCCGCGCTCCTGCAGGCCGCGCAGTAATTCAATGGTAAACAGGGGTTGACCAAGTGTTTGATAATAGAGCATGGTGCGAAAGGAATTCCCAAGCCGGTTTGGTTCACTGTCGAGGTAGGCGTTGATAAAGGCACGCCCCTCGGCTTGATCCATGTCCACGAGCATGTCACCATATAAGCGACGAAATTCGTTGATAACAGGTTCAAGAGCGTGTTGTCCACCGTCCTTCCCAATAGTAATCTCCTCGGAACGATAAGCACCCAGGACGAGCATGCGGCAGCCAGCCAAACGGAGCCCGAGATGAAAGAGCAGGCTGATCGAACCCACATCCGCCCACTGCATGTCATCCAGCACCAGCAGCAGCGGATTGTGTTTCGACAGGGCATGCAGCACCCGGGTGTATTGCTCGAACAGGTCTTCCTGCAGGACACTGATGACCCCGGTTCCGCCGGGTGGCTTGCGTTTCAAAAGTTCTTGCAGTCGCGAAAACAAGTCTGAAGGGAGGGGGGAATGGGCTGAGGCGTGTTCCAGCAGGGTCGCGCGCGGGATGAAGGTGTCGATCAGGTCCGGGCCGCGATCCACCAGTGCCTGCACTGCGGATGGAAGCATATTCCAAAGGCGGCGGCCGGTTTCCCGGGTAATGGTGCCGGCCATTCCCTTGGCTTCCACGTCTCCAGTCAGCAAATCCAGGATTTCCCGAAAGGGCAGGTACGGATCCCCTATTCCGGTATAGGCGTTGCAGCTCCCACTTGCGAATACCAGGTCAGGATGAGCGATCTCAGCCCGCCGGGAAAATTCCTGGAGCAGGACCGATTTACCGCTTCCGGTTTCACCGATGACGAATGCAACCCGCCCGTGTCCCGCCAGGGAAAGGTCCAGGAACTGCTCCAGCTGCTGCAGCTCCTGTTCGCGGGCGGCAAAGACCGGCAGGTCCGTTGGAATTGGCTCCTGCCTGAGAAAAAAGGTATGCTGGCAGGTGGGCCGGACTGGGAAAATGGGGGTGGGACAGGACCGTTTAGTCTGCCATCCCGGATCTGCTCGTACAGCTCGGTGGTTTCCCGGCTTGGCTCAACCTCCAGTTCATCCGCCAGGGTACGACGGCAGGTCTGGTATTGCGCCAGGGCCGCCGAGCGTTGACCGGTGAAGGCCAGGATTCTTATCATCTGCTGGTGGGCGATCTCATCCCAGGGTTCCAGGTCAAGTTGACGGCGTGCGTATGCCAGGGCTGGCTGGTAATTGCCACTGGCTTCATAGTTGGAAGCCAGAATATGGAGAGCTGATGTTACTTGTTGCGCCAGCCTTGCTCGGGTGAGTAGGATCCACTGCTCGAAGGGAGGACAATCGCTGACAGAGAATCCTTCCAGGAAACTTCCCTGATACAAGGAAAGCGCTTGCTCCAGGTTTTCCGTGCTGGTGGGATTTGTTTTGTTTTCCTCAAACAACCCGGTAAAGGCAGCCACATCCAGCCAGGTATCGCTGGCTGGATTGAATTGAAGCGCATCACGGGTGATCAATAAATAAGGGGGATCCGCCTGCTGATCGCAAATCACCTTGCGCAGGCTGGAGAGGCTGAAGCGGAGATTACTGAGGGCCTACCGGTCAGACCAATCCGGCCACAGAAAACCGGCCAGCACCTCACGCCGGTGTGGGCGTACAGATTCCACAGCCAGATAGCCCAATAACGCCCGGTCTTTATTGGATTTAAAACCTGTCAGGGGCTGCCCATCCAGCGTAACCCGCAAATTCCCAAAAAGGTTAATGGATAGATGTGCCATTTTCTTCCTCCTAAGAAAGGAGAAGTTCAGCACATAAACATTGTACCTTAAAAAAAAGAAATCCTGACAAGTTCCACGATATCACCACGTTTCTACCACGAACTCACAACCTTGAATCTTTATTATTTGTATATGAATTTCCGACACCATTCTACAAAGGAGGTAGAAATGTCAACAAATTCGAATGTCTCAAGTGGCAGGATCAAAGCGTTACCGCTTTACGGGATCCTCCTGGTGGTTGGATTGATCTTGGCTTTGCTCATCATCAACCCGCCATCAATCAACCTTTCAGCACCTGCTGTTCCTGTTGCAGAACCCAGCCCAGCACGCGGCCGGGCTGCGGATACGGCACGCTGGAACGGCATGGCCGGAGCCTATGCAGCCTCACCCGCAGGGATGGCAGCCAGCCTGGTACGCAGCCGGGCGGCGGATGCAGCACGCTTGAACCTCATGGCCGATCAGTATGCCAAATTCACTGAGGCGGCAGCCAACCTGGAACGCGGCCGGGCAGCCGATGAGGCTCGCTGGACAGGCATGGCTGGGAATTATCTTGCCAGCCAAGCAGCCAACCTGGCGCGCGGCCGGGCAGCCGATACGGCACGCTTGAACGGCAGAGTCGGAGCCTATGCCGCCTCTCCCGCCGGGATGGCAGACAACCTGGCGCGCAGCCGGGCGGCGGATTCGGTACGCTGGAATGCCATGGCAAAGAGTCTCTATGCCAGTCTAGGAACCTAAGGAACATTAATCCTTAATCGTGATCTAAAACCGGGTAAAACCATCCACTGATCAAAGTAGATCCCTAGAACAGACTTACCATAGAAGCGCTCCCTGTGAAAAAAACCACAAGGGGTGCTTCTATGTCTTAATTTATCCTTGACCGGTTCCCTGTGCAGGAGGACACCGCAAGAATCGAAGACGATGTTACTGCTGAATTTCTCGATCGATGGACCCCCGGTGGTTACAGTGCCCTGGGATATGATGTTGTCAGGGCACCTGAATTGGTCCGTAAGACTTGCGTTTATCCTTAATAGACTTACTTAGCAAGGGTGGATTTATTCAATGGATTGAGCGGACAGGTCATTTTCTTGGTTTCAGTTATTGAGGGAAGTTAGGGTTAGTCAGGTTAACTTTCGCTGTGCATTTCTATGGACAGCCGGGCAATCTCCCTTTCCAAATGGGATGGATATAGTTGTAGTCCCGGTTTAATATCAGTTGGAATGCCATCAAACATCCAGGCAATTCCCAGCAGCATCACAGCCATGTAATGATCAAATTGGTCATTGCTATATGGGCCTTCCCCGGCCGCCAAGTTCAACAGACTTCCCTGGGCCAATAGGTACAGGTGAGTTTTTCCAATATCGAACCGCTCAATGTGGGCTTTCATTCGATGGTGAGGTTGCTGGTATAGCCAATCAATATCAATTTCACGATTGGAGTGACCAGCATTGAAAAGAATGGTTCCAGGTTTTACCTGGCGAAGATGCTCTTCGATCATTACTCCTTCAACCCCTGTGGCTGTCACGATGATATGGCAACGACCAATGCCTTCCTCCAGACTAACCGGATCACACCCAAGATGACGTGCTTCCAGAAGTCGCACAGGGTCCAAATCAGTAACATGCACAATCGCACCTAAATCGTGTGCTCGCTCCGCTATTCCTTTCCCGACAGGTCCACATCCGAGAATGAGTACGTGTCTCCCAAACAAACTCATTCCGGTCACGTGGCTAAATGCAGGCCAGGCGCTATCCCCAACATGAAACCGATTATGCAAATCTTTTAGGGGGATGCTATTCCAGTCAAAAACAGGAAACAGCAGCCTGTGCTTTTTCAGGAGATAAAGCCCACTCATGGTCGCTTCAAGAGCACCCTTGACGGGAGGATTTTTATCAAGATACGCAACGCACAGTTCTCCGCCCATATCACAAAGATAATCAGCGTCAAAACTACGGACGCTTGCCAGGTTCTCCTGATATTCTAATTGGCTCATCCCTTGCCAC
>Ga0209253_10005089_pt1 | contig 11421 bp, 9 predicted proteins | sample FrelakmetBRP12BR_FD_187145 | JGI IMG/M metagenome (GOLD analysis project Ga0209253, IMG submission 187145) | Freshwater lake sediment microbial communities from the University of Notre Dame, USA, for methane emissions studies - BRP12 BR (SPAdes)... | ecosystem: Environmental > Aquatic >...
CCCTGCCAACGCCCCGAGAGCCAGGGTGATCAGGCCGATAAACCCTTTGGCAATACCGGAACCCACTGCAAACAGGATCGCCAATCCAAAAACCACCAGAAAACCAAGCCAACCATCCTGGGCTCCCGGCAGGAAACGCAGCAGGGCAAGGCCGACCACTGCCCCAACCCCTGCCCCGAATAACCACATGCGCTTTCCAAAACCCAATAACATCAGACCAAGAACAATTACGATGAGCGCAAAAACTAGCATTGATATCACTCCTAAAAAAGGATTTTTACTGCATCCTTGTTAACCCCTGATATGTATAAATGATGCTTCCTTGTTTCTACGAATATCGGAATCAAACAATCAATAAGGGTACCCCGATCGCATCCAAGGTCGTAAGGACGCCCGGTTTTATCATCCAACCGCGGGCACCACGATAACTTCGATTTCCTGGGTGGGGTTCCCTTGCGTGATCACCGGTATGCTCGAATCGTTGATGAACAGCAGCCTTCCCGTGCCATCCTCGATCCTAACCCGCAAGCTGTAGCTATGATTATCTTCGATCTCACCAGGATCATAAGGTACTGCAAATGGGACGGGCACCTGTGCACCGTCGGTCTGTATCACCTGCTCTCCGATCACCTTTGCTGGGGCATCTGCTTTGGATACATCCTCGATCCGAACAGTAACCACCGCATCCGGTGGAAGGGCAATGCGCTGCAGATAGTCACGGTTACAGTCACTGATTCTTTAGAAGAGCCTCCACAGGCTGCCAGGGTTAAAGATCCCAACAGCAACATAAGCAGGGTTATTCTATTTAGTAGCATTTATTTCTCTCCTCTGACAGGTAATGGTTAATAAACATGCAATTAGCCGATTTGGTTGAGGGCGGGCCAGAGACCCGTCCTACAGGTGTTAATGATTAAAGGCGGGTCAGAGACCTCGCCTCTTCAGGTCGATATGACTGAGGGCGGGTCTGAGACCCGCCCCTACAGCTAAAGCAGCTTATTGCCCGGAATATACCCAGTTCTGCACATCCCAGACCATGCTGCCCCAGGTGCTGACGGAATAACCGGTCAGGTTATTGGCAAAACCATAGCCATCCTGGAACAGATAAACGTAGACCATCGGTAATTCCCTGGCAAGCTCATCGCCCAAACCGCAGTAGGCGTCCTTACGGGCAGCCAGGTCAAATGTACCGCCACCTGCCTGGACGAATGCATCCGCCTGTGGATTAACCCAGCGCCATTGGTTACCACCGGTTGGGTTTTCAGCTGATGGGATCTGGGTAGAGAGATAAGAATTTTCAATCGGTCCCTGGGGTTCGATTCCCAGGCTGCGGTCGTAGATCAGCATGTCGTAGTCACCCACCATGCGGGGGGAATTCTCATCATAGCTACCAAAGATGATCGAGAAATCGTAATTTTGGATACGAGCCTCGATCCCAACTGCTTTCAGGTTCTCCACGATGAATTCTTCCGTGCGTTGAAGCGGTTCGTAGCTGGTATAACCCTGCAGCTCAAGGCTGAGGCGGGTGCCATCCTGGGCGTACAGGGCTCCTTTAGCTTCGCGGATGCCATCGGAACCAACGACCCATCCTGCCTCATCCAGGAGTGCCTTCGCTTTTTCCACATCAAATGGATAGAGGCGGGGGATATCGCATTGATACCAACCATACGCAAAGGGTGAGGTGGAAGGCGATACTGTGTTCTGCATTACATCCCGAACCAGGGTATCGTAGTCAATCGCAGAAGAGATCGCCTGGCGTACCCGGATATCTCCCAAGATCGGATGGGGAGGTGTGGGACCTGGGTCGCCATCGAAAGGCATGCTCAGGTTGAAATCGATGGCCATGTTCCAAACACCCGGCACCAGAACTTCATGGGCAGCATCGCCTACTTGTAAAGCATAATCCTCAACAGAATCGATGCCAGGCCAGAGCTGAACCTGGGCATCGCCCTGCTTCATCAGTGCAATCTGGGCGGCTGGTTCAGGAACAATCCTGAAGATTATTTGGCTGAGGTAGGGTTTCCCAGAGTCAAAATAATAGGGATTGGGTTCCATAATAATGCTCTCTCCCGAGGCCCACTCGGTGACGACAAACGGACCAGCACCCACGGGCAGGCGGTTCCATTCCCAATTGGGCATCTCTTCCGGCGCTCCAGTGGCATGGCGGGGAAAGAGCCCACTGGCAAACTGGTCCAGGTAGCCTGGATAGGGAGTGCTGTAATTGATCACGGCGGTGAGAGGATCAGGCGTGTCAATCGATGCGATCTGAGAAATTCCACCCGTCCCGGACAATGCCTGAGAGGCAGGGTTGGAGAGGGCTTCCCAGGTGAATTTGACATCATCAGAGGTCAGCGGCTGACCATCCGACCATTTCAGGTCAGGTTTCAGTTTCCAGGTGACGGTCAATTTGTCCGCTGAAAGACCGCCATTCGCTTCGGTGGGAAGCTCGGCAGCCAGCACAGGCTGGAATTCACCCTTCTCATCCACCAGGACCAAGCCGGTCATGCTGGTGGCATCCGCCACCTGCCTGACGATGGCAGCATCCGAAAGGAAGTAATTCAAGGTGGTCGGTTCTTCCGGGATGATCAAGATCACCGTCCCGCCTGCTGGAGCTTGTGCTGGTGGAGGGCTGGTGGGTTCGGCTGCTCCAGAATCCGGTGGAGCTGCCTCAGTGACCACTGGTGCCTGGGTGGTGGCAGAAGCACAGGCTGATAACAGCAGTCCTATCAAAATTAGAAGCGTGATCAAACGTGTTTTCATTTTTTTCTCCTCATGTGGATTTCGAATATTGGTTGCTGATAGGGTACCTTATTTTTTCTCGGCATGCACAACATACGGGTCAAATGCATCCCGCAAGCCATCGCCAATAAAATTGATCGACATCACGGTGATAAAAATCATCAACCCCGGATAGACCGCCATCCAGGGGGCGCGGTAGACGTGGGTCTGTGCGGTGGAGAGAATCGTCCCCCAGGTGGGGGTGGGGGGTTGAACCCCAAACCCCAGGTAGCTCAAGCCGGATTCCAATATGATAGCAAATGCCATTTGAAGCGTAGCGCTGACCAGGATCGGTCCCATGCAGTTGGGCAGGATATGCTGGATGATAATCCTGCCATCACTCCCACCCAGGGCGCGTGTGGCGGTGACAAATTCGCGCTCACGCAGGGTGATGAACAGGCTGCGCACCAGGCGGGCAGTCCACATCCACGACAGGGTTGCAATGATCACGATCACCACGAAGACTGAATTCTTGAGCCACGGATAGGGCTGCTCGCGCAGGAAGGAGCTCAGGATGATAAGCACAAATATGGTGGGCAGGGTCAGGAAGGTATCCGTGAAGCGCATGAGCACATTATCCGTCCTACCGCCATAATAACCCGCCAAAGCACCGACCAACACTCCCAGCAAAATGGCAATAAAGGTTGATACCATTCCAACCATCAGGGATACCCTGCCACCGTACAAAATGCGGGTAAAAATATCACGCCCCAGCTCATCGGTGCCGAACCAGTGGGTTGTCGATGGAGACTGGAAGGGATGGGCAGGGTCTTGCTCGGTGGGTGAATAGGGAGTGAGACCTGCCCCTAAAGCCAGCAATACCATCACGATCAGCATCGCCACCGCCACCACCGCCAGGCGGTGTTTCATGAATCGGTGCAGGATCTGGTATCCCAGGCTATGGTTAGTCATATTTCACGCGTGGATCCAGGACACCATAGAACAGATCCGCCAGGATATTACAAATGATGATGAGGACAGCATCGATCATGAGTACGGCCAGGAGCACGGGGTAATCGCGCCCACGGGCTGCATCCCAAAACAGGCGCCCCATCCCAGGCCACGAAAAGATGGTCTCGATGAATAATGCACCGGCAAACAGGCTGGGCAGGTCCAGGGCGATCAGGGTGATCAAAGGCAGGATGGCATTCCGCAGGGCATGCTTGTAATACACAGTTCGGTCTGAAGCGCCTTTGGCACGCGCGGTACGGATGTAATCTTCATGCTGAATATCCAGCAAGCTGGAGCGCAAAAAGCGCGAGTACCAGGCAGCCCAGCTGGCGCTGAGGGCAACGACGGGCAGGACCAGGTGCCAGGCAAGATCCGAAAAACTATTTTCGCCGCCAATTGTGCGCATCCCGCCGGCCGGGAAAAGGGGCTTGCCGGTGACCGGATTTTGGATGGCAACATAAAAAATCAGGATCAATCCCAGTCCCAGCCAGTAGACGGGCACAGATTGACCAATGAAGGTCAACGAGGTGGCTGTGTAATCGAACAGAGAATAGGGTTTGCGCGCCGAGATGATCCCCACTGGCAGGGCGATAATCAGCGCGACCAGGAAGGAAACACCCACCAGGATCAGGGTATTGGGTATACGTTCAGCGATCATCTCCGAGACGGGCCGGCGAAATTTGATCGAATCACCCATTTCTCCACGCAACATATCCCCCAGCCAACGGACATACTGGACCGGCAGGGGTTGGTCCAATCCCAGCTGCTTCTTCAGTATCTCGATTTGCTCTTTGGTTACATTGGGATTGCGATAGGCAGTCGACAGGGGACCGCCGGGGGCAGACCGCACCAGGGCAAAGAGCAGGATGCTCAAAATAAAGATGATCGGTATCGACTGCAAAACCCGGCGCAGGGCGTAATTAAACATCACACCTCGTAGGTGATTTTGCCACCCAGCATGGTCATCCTGGGATGGACTTCCTTCATATTTTCAGGGGGGATTTTGAAGATATCATCCGAGAGCAGGACCATATCCGCCAGGTAGCCCGGTTTGAGCTGTCCTTTGATATGCTCCTGGAATTCGGCATAGGCAGCATCACAGGTGTAGGAGCGCAGTGTATCCGCCAGGTGCTGGTGGTGGTGAGGCATGCCTGCCGCCCAGGGCTTGCGGTTCAAGGTATTGTGCACACCCAGGATGGGGTTTTGGGTGACAACCGGCCAATCGGAGCCGAAGGCCAGCATGGCACCCGCATTACGGATATCTGTCCAGGCAAAGCTGAGCGGCCAGCGGGACTCACCCACGCGGAACTGCCAGACATCACCGTCATCCACAGAGGGTGGAGCATGCAGGGGCTGCATCGAAGCGATCACCCCCAGCTCTTTGAAGCGCGGCAGATCATCCGGATGGATGACTTCGATGTGTTCCACCCGGTGCCGGCTGTCGCGACACCCATTAACCTGCTGCGCCAGGGCATAGGCATTTAGCACACGCTGCACCCCTCCATCACCGACCGAGTGAACAAAGATCTGCAATCCCAGGCGGTCCACTTCAAGGATGTTGCGGTTGAAATGTTCCACGCTGTAATTGCTATCGCCGCAGGTGGTGGGGTTATCTGTATAGGGGTCCACCAACAGACCGGTATAAGTCTCGATCACACCGTCCATGAAGAGCTTGACACACCCGCCGCGTACCAGCTCGGACTGGTATTTCAGTTTTAGGGGGAAGGCTTCAGCCTGGATGGCTTCAAAGGGGGTCTCCACGTGGATGCTGTAGGGGACATATACACGGACGGATAATTCCCCGTCCTGTTCCAGGGTGGCATACAGCCCAGCTTGCTCATCATCCCCGTCCATGTTGTGGACGCTGGTGATACCCATTTGGGAGGCAATTTTCACCCCTTTCCTTAACAAGCGCAGCTCCTCATTTCTATCTGGGACGGGAAGGATGTTACTGATATGCACACTGGCGTGCTCTTTCAGCTCGCCGGTGGCTTCACCGTGTTGATCCAGGACGATCTTGGAGTTGGGTGGGCATTCACCACCATTGAAGATGCCAGCTGTGCGCAGTCCAAGGCTGTTCGACCACATGGTGTGACCGTCATAGGCGGTGATGGCGATCGGGCGGTCGGCCAGGATGGCATCCAGGTGTTGGCGGGTGAGCGGGGTAAGTGCGGGTCCCAGGTTGTAACGCAAGCCAAAACCGGTCAGCCAGGGTACATCGGGGTTCTCGAGGGCAAAACTGCGGATAGCGTTTAGCATATCTTCATAAGTAAAGCAGGTTTCAAAATGGATTTGATCCAGGAAGAGTGAACCGTGCAGCATATGGAAGTGGCTGTCAATGAATCCGGGCATTAGCGTGCAGCTGCGCGCATCGATGAGGCGCGTAGTCGCGCCTATCCATGGCTTGACCCCCAGCTCATCGCCGACATAGACGATGTTTTTCCCTTTAACAGCAACCGCCCGTGCTGTGGGATGATCTCGGTCTGCAGTGAAGACATTTGCAGCTGTGATGATGGTGTCAGCATGGGTGGTCATGGGTGGCCTCCGGATATTAAGATGGGATGCTGTATTTTAGCATAAACACAGATTTTATTATATAGGAGCAAGGTCTCAAGCAGCTGGAATGCGGTTAATGCTTTATAATTTCATGGTCATGGAGGGTGTGAAATTGAAAAATAGATTCCCATTTTACAGGTTCTCTGGTTCTCATGATCAGATTGGTCTGCAATATGGATCAGCCTGCCGGGAATTGATCAAGAAAAATCTAGATCTATCCATGCATCGCCTACAGAAGCATACGAATGCCACCCGCGAGCAGATCCTAAACACCACCCTGCAATACCGGCCCTATGTGCTTCGTTATGCCCCATTTTTGGATGAGGAGATCCAGGGTGTGGCTGAAAGCACTGGCTTTAAGTTGGAGGAAATTTACTTTCTGCAGTTACGGGCGGAGATTCAGGCATTATTCTTCAATGAAAACACCCAAAATCCTGGAATGGAATGTACGACATTTGCCGTTTCAGGAAAAGGCACCTCTAACCGTTCCCCTCTTGCCGGGCAGAATGCTGACCTGCCTTCTTTTTTTGCCGATCTAGGCATCGTGGTCGAGATCATTCCAGACGATCAACCGGCGGTATTGATGGTCACCCCTGCTGGGCAGGTGTCGTATATTGGGATGAATCGATCCGGTTTATGTGCCTTTGCGAATTATTTGGTGTGTGATGGCTGGAGGGTGGGTTTTCCACGCTATTGCCTGACCAGGCTTGCCCTGACCCAGGATAATGTGAGTGACGCAGAGCGAATCCTGCTTGAAGTTCAGCGGGCGTCTTCACGCAATATATTGCTGCTCGATGCACGGGGTGAGGTGGTGGACCTGGAATTGGCGGTCGAGCGGCATGGCAGGCTAACGTCCACAGATGGGCGATTGATCCACTCCAACCATTTTCTCTCCCCGGAGCTGCTGGGTGAAGAACGCGCCACACCAGGAGACCAGATGAATTCACTGCAGCGGCAAATACGCCTGCAGCAATTGATCGATGGAGAGTATGGCAGCCTGGATGTGGATCGATTAAAAGGGTATCTGCGGGACCGGCAAACTTACCCAGACGCGGTGTGCATTGAGCCTGAAGACCCAGGGCAGGGTGATGAAATGACGGTCGCCTCGGTGATTGCTGAGTCTGCAGGCGGGTGTTTGTGGGCGGCGGTTGGTCCGCCCAGCCGTAATCAGTACCAGCGTTATTCCTTCACAGAGTAGTGACATTTCTTGTGTGGGCGGCTGGTGAGCCGCCCATACCTGTTTCAAGACCAGAATCTTTTAAAATAGAATTACTGTAATTACTCGCCCATCCCCCCTTTATCCCCCCTTCACCCACAAAAATCTGGGACGGGAGGAAAGATGATGGGAAATAAGAGTCCGCAGGAAAACCACCTGCGGACTCTTATTTCCCGATAAGGGTTCACTTAATAATTCAAGGTGAGGCAAAAATGCAAAACTGTGAGTAGTTGCGAATTCTATTTGTTCTTTAGTAGAGACACAGCAGTCCGATCAAAAACCAGACCGGACCGGCTGCTGCGCCTAACCTTCTTCACGGCAGTGTAACAAAGTGCTCGAGGAAGTCGCGGGCTGGTACTGTATCCACGCGATAGGTTTTGTCGGCTGCCTTACAATACCTGTCTCCGGTCACCGTGACTGATACTACAATATTGATCTCAACATCATATATGTGAATGAAGTCCCCCAGCTTACTGAGTTCCGGTCACTACAGAACTGATGACGGGTACGAGGATCACGAGCATACAGCATGTGACTAGTACTACAATGATGATCGTCGGGATAAAGATAGCACCCAAGGCCTGCCAGGTGCCTACATCCTCAGCTGCCTTGATCGCATTCACATTCAAAATAATGATATAGACGCCGAATGCCAATCCAACCATCGCAGGAAGGAATACAAGCAGGAGGTTTTGAGAAAATAGCAGAGCGAAGATACTGATCACTCCTCCGACCAATGTACCTGGTGCGTTCACCGCAGACAGAGAAAAAAGCAGGTCATTCCAATTCCCACGACCACCCAGGAGTTTTGCTATCCAATGGTATACAGCAGCCGAAATGGCAATTCCAAGGATGGCGAAAAGTGGGGAGAGGATGATCCCACAAATATAGGAAAGGGTGTAACCTGCATAATTCTTGAATAGCTCGCCACCAAAGGCGTCTGCCATGATATTCCGCAAAACAAAGGCTGAAACTAAATAGCTAACCAGGGTAACGATGAAGGAGGTTACACCGACCCAGATAAATCCTCGCGTAACATCCCTGCCTGGCTCGTTCAGGATCGTTTTAAAGGGGGCGATACCTGGATGGCTCCACACATCCCACCAAATCTCGTACCATTTCCTGGGTATTCCTGGTTGAATGATTTCTGTACTCATCTTATCCACTCTCCTTTTTTGGGATCATTAACCGAACGATAACCACTTGGGCATTCCAACACGACGCCAACCGCATCCTGCGCAAACAACAGATCGCAGAGCGCATGGTTGTACCAATATCCTATTTACGATAATTTCCAAATTTCAGACAAGCTTATGTTCAGTATTTTATCCATAATTTAAAAATAACGCTACCGGGTGCTACCCCAATTTACAAATTCTAAAATACATCCTTTCGTACCACAAGCTGGTTCAAGGGTGGCAATCATCTGCGCTATAATTAGTCCATCCTGTATGAAGCACACCGATCCTATGCATGCCCCTTCACGAATCCCCAACTGGCTGATAGGTGGCGCAGGCGTATGGCTGGCTTATGTAGTTACCCTCAGCTTCCTGCACCTGCGGCTGGTAAACCTGTGGGATGAGCCATCTACTTTGCAGATTTATACAGGTGTGGCTGAGCCGGCATCGATTATCCAAATCCTGCTGCTCGGAATGGTCGCACCGGGATTTTTCATTATTGACACTCTTTCATTCTTAAATATCCACCTAGCGTGGGTAGACGCCGCGATTTATAACTGGCGTACGATGGTTCTTCTCTCCAGCCTTCCAGCCATTGCGATTGGCGTCCTGCTAAGTATGAAGGATCGGCGGATAAACCTTGCTGGAGCAATCCTTGGATTGGCACTGCTCGGTGGCAGCTTACTTTTCATAGTGAACCGCATGCTTGCCCGCTGACCTTTCACCCAACTGCATGATCCGACCACCTCGCTTCCACATTGCCAGCGCCATTACCATGCTCATCCTGGGCATTCTGGCATGCCAGGTCCCCCAAAGTGCAACCTCCACGCCTACCATCCTCCCAATGACCCCGGCAGGTGTAGGCACAAGCACTCCAACCGCTACATCTTCCCCTCCAGTAACTATTGTTGCCCCAACAATCCGTCCCACCGCAGCACCAGAAGTGGCAGACCACCGCATTGCCACCCACCGCATCTATGGTATTGCGGGATTCTACGACCAGCAAAATTCCCAGAGTTTCATCCCACGCGGCGTAAATTACTCCAACCTTGTGCCGGTGTACGATCATTATGAGGACCGCCTGTTTGGAGTGGGAGTGTACGACCACAACCGGACCTTGCTGGACTTCAAAACACTCAAGACTGCCGGGTATAACACAGTGCGCATCGTCCTGGACGGCTGCACATCCGGGGATGGCTGCATCGGGATGGAGAATGAGCAGGGTTTGAATCCGGCATACCTGGATAATATGGTGGACCTGATGAAGCTGGCAAAAGAAAAGGAGCTGTTCCTGCTGTTCGCCTCGGCAGATCTACCCGAGCTGGGTGGCTATCAAACCCTTGCCAATCAGGGTGCAAGCCAATCCTTTGCTGAAGGGCGCAACGCCGGGTACTTTACACCTGAAGGCATCCAGGCTGCACAAAAGTATTGGACCGACCTGCTAACGGGATTGATCTCCCGGGGTGCGCCTCTGGATATCGTGCTCGGCTGGGAGCTGCAAGCAGAACAGTACTTCCTGTCTGACCAGACACCGTTTTCGCTGGAGGATGGAAAAGTGAAGCCTGCCAATGGCAAAATTTATGATATGTCCAATGCTGCACAAAAGCAGGCAATGGCAGTGGATGGGCTTCGATATTACATCAACCAGGTGCGAGAGAGCATCCTTACCCACGACCCAACCGCACTGGTGACGATGGGATTTTTCGCACCCGATTCACCCAACCCCTGGCGGGAGCAGGATGCGCGTTTCGTTGATACGGCACCCTTGCTGGAAGATTCGTGGCTGGATTTCTTCGATTTGCATGCGTCTCCAGGGATGGGGTTGAGCATGGCTGAGGCAGCGCAGAATTTCGGATTGGATGGACATAATACCAAGCCCATCCTGATGGGCGAAGTAGGCGCCAACACCTGGATATATCCAGTTATATCCGATGCTGCGATCGTCATCCAGGATTGGATCGCAGATTCCTGTTCCGACGGTTTCTCGGGTTGGCTTTACCAGAGGTACTACCCATCGCCGGCTGGCTTGTGGGATGCCACTTGGGGTAGCGTTGATGAAGGAAATACCATCCTGAACGCACTTTCTCCTCTGAGGCAACCTGACGCTTGTGTCACCACCACACTGCCTGGGCGCAATCTGGCATTTGGAAAACCCGCCACAGTTTCAGCTTCATTACCAGACCAGCCACCTGCTATGGCGGTGGATGGCGATACCAACACGCAGTGGAGCGCCGGGGCTTTCCCCACCCAATGGATCGAGATAGATTTGGGTACCGCTTATACGATCGGAGAGATCCGCCTGACGGTGGGTATGTGGCCAGACGGTGAGACCGTTCACCAGCTTTGGATCGGTGCCACACGCGATGCCATGCGATTGGTGTCTGAATTCAGGGGACAGGAATATGATTTCGATGTGTTGAACTTTATTCCGGCTGTTCCGCTTACAAATATCCGCTTTGTGCGCATCGATACCACCGCAAGCCCATCTTGGGTTTCGTGGAGGGAGATCGAGGTGATGGCGCCTTTCAATGGAACACAGACACCGGCGATTACCTCCACGCCGTAAAAAGCCTGGGTCGATAATTACGGCGGATTTGTGACTGCCATCGATGATGGCGGTCCGGGATCGCCAATCCCGGCATCGCTCACAAAGACCGTTTGCGATGTTTCACGTCGCTATGCTCGGTGTAACCGGACAACGAACGTCCTCAACTACACAGTTCCCGCTCACCTCTCCACTTCGGA
>Ga0209253_10005090_pt1 | contig 11421 bp, 9 predicted proteins | sample FrelakmetBRP12BR_FD_187145 | JGI IMG/M metagenome (GOLD analysis project Ga0209253, IMG submission 187145) | Freshwater lake sediment microbial communities from the University of Notre Dame, USA, for methane emissions studies - BRP12 BR (SPAdes)... | ecosystem: Environmental > Aquatic >...
CCCCAGCCGCCACGAATTCTGAGTAGTCAGTGCGATGGTCATGATAATTGGACCAAGCGTCACGCCAATCCCATAGCACGCGTGCAACCACTGCATCAACCCTTCGCCAAAGTTTGCTGCAACATAGGTGTTGAGACCAGCATCAATCGCACCCGCTCCCAGGCCAGCCACCACACCAAGCAGGACCATTAACCACCATGCCGGTGCCAGGGTGTAACCGATCAGGCCCACCCCGGTCATGGCGCAACTCACCGCAAGTATGTTGCCAACACCTAAACGTGCAATCAATGGACCGCTCAAAAAACTGGAAGTCAGGTAACCGGCCACACATGCCGTAAGCAGATATCCAACTGCATCCATGGGTATGGAAAAACTTGCCCGGATCGAAGGCCAAGCCACTCCCAATAAGCCATCTGGCATTCCAAGTGCGATGAAGGCAATATACGCCAAAACAACCAAACCGATTTTGGGATATTTCTTAACCTTAACCCAAATTCTCACGCGTGAATTCCCTCCGATTTCACTATTGCGTCGAAAAATTAAGTATACAGATTAGTTTTGCATAATCAGTCAATTGTCCATATTATAACGTTCGGTCAATTAGCTTGTCAAAAATAACTTCCTTCTAGTCCAAAAAATCTGGGCGAGTATTCACATTACACATTAATACCTTACCTGCTAATACTCGCCAAATCCAGGGACGCAAAAAAACCAGGTAATAGGTAATCTATTATTATATTCTTCACTTTTAAAGGGGGGTGTTATTTACTCAGTTTCACCACACTTAAACCTAGGGGAATGCAAAACCAATTCCCAACAGACCGAGGAAACTTATTCAGACTCGCTTTTTATGAAAAATTTTACTTCAAACCATTGCCCAGCTTTAAAGGCATAAGCTTTATAATTGAACGAGTTTCTTTCATATTGCAAGTTTACTAGTATCAATCTTTCAATCGAGTAATCATACATAGCCTGTTTGTCTGGTATGTGCATATAATATCGTCATTGTGAAAGCCCAACCTGAGTGGAAAGCCTTGATGGAAATCAATAAAATCGCTACTCCTACTGCATAGTTTCACTTCTTTGTTCTGGAGTCTGGCTTGATAAATTCAAAACCCACAAAATATTCGTTTAAAAATATTTTGGTTTCGATTCTCCCCTATGTTTTGCTTATTACCGTTGCTGCAATTTGCTACATGTCGATCGCGCACCTATTGGGCTATTATAACGATGATTGGTACCTGATCTACGCAGGTGTCAGCCAGGGTGCCGAGAAGTTTCATGATGTTTTTGCAATTGATCGCCCCTTGCGTGGCTATTTTGTGGGGTGGATGTTCGAGATATTTGGAGCGAATCCCTGGCTGTACAGTTTGGGGGCATTTTTGATACGCTGCCTCAGTGGGCTGGGATTGCTGTGGATCCTGCGTATCCTTTGGCCTGAAGAACGAAAAGCGATTTATGGCGCTGTCTTGCTATTTATTGTATATCCTGGCTTTCTGGATCAACCCAACGCCATTGATTTCCAGTCTCACTTATGGGGATTTACATTGGCCATTATCTCCATCGGCTGCACTCTACAAGCCATAATAACTTCAAAAAAACAAAACAAGGCAATCTTTATCGTCTTATCGCTCGTGACCCAGATCCTTTATCTGATGCTCATGGAATATTACATCGGTTTGGAAGGATTACGCATCTTATTAATTGCATATTTGAGTTGGAGACAAGACCATGCTAACCTCACCAGGCTTGCCTGGCGGATATTTTTACGCTACCTTCCTTCGTTTTTAGTGTCCCTCGGCTTTTTATTTTGGCTCACCCAAATATTTCAAGTTCAACGCCAGACCGTGAACATGGATAGCATGCTCGCTTATATCTTGGAAAACCCCTTAAAGCGACTGATTGGATTGTCGATTAACCTGCTTAAAGATCTGTTGAATGTCATTTTCGTTGCATGGGCAGAACCCTTCTATCAATATGCTTTTGTTAAACAATTGAAGCCCCTTCTCCTGGAGATTAGCCTGGCAATTCTAGCTGGGGGAATCGCCTGGTTGGGATTGTCCTTGGTCAAGGATACATCCACTGACAAAACTCAGCAGTCCAACAAGCCTCATGTTGCTCGGGATATGGTCCGCGTTGGATTGTTAGCAGCCGTGCTGGCACTCGTACCGATAAGCTTTAGCAATCGCCAGGTTATCTTTAATGGGTTTAGCCGTTTTAGCTTACCTCCATCCATTGGAGCAATCTTCATCCTTGCCGGATGCCTGGTGGCGATGGGCAAGAGCAAGTTAAAGACCTGGTTTTTGGTGAGTTTAGTAATCCTAGCTACAATGACTCACATCGGTAATGGACTGAATTATGCTGATCGGTGGAAGGTAATGCGTGATTTTTGGTGGCAAGTCGCGTGGCGTGCACCCAATCTTGCATCCGGCACAGTCTTGATGGCGGAATACGCGAATACTGGTATTGCTGAAGATTATTTCGTTTGGGGACCGGCAAACCTGATTTATTACCCCGTCCTTCCCTACCAGCTAAAAACAAAGTTGAATTTAAATGCAGCGACACTGCATAATATCAATTTGAATGCGGTAATAACCCAAGCCAAGCAGAAGGATGAAAGGCGTGGTTTCGTTTCAGAAATAGACTTTTCTAAGTTGCTGATTCTTTCCATGCCAAATGAGAACATTTGCGTTCATGCATTGGATGGGAATAGCCTGGAGTTGTCCGATCAGTCACGTGCAGAGATCGCCCTGATTGCACCCTATTCGCAAATCAATCAGATAATGGTCGATGAGCCAATGTCTCGGCCACCCGAAGTCATCTTTGGTGAAGAGCCCACCCATGATTGGTGCTATTACTATCAAAAAGCAGATCTCGCCCGACAGCGCGGCGATTGGGATGAAATTATTCGCTTGGGGGAGGAAGCATCCCGGTTGAATCTTCAACCATATGACAGTATTGAGTGGATGCCTTTCATCGAAGCATATGCCTATTCAGGCGAGAAAGATCACGCGCAAGAACTGGCAAGGATTGTCAGTAACAATCCTTATTATCGTCAATTGGTTTGTGAGGAAATCTCAGCAGATCCATACCAGATGGCTGAGCAGTACCCTAACGGGCACCAGTTGCTGGTCAATGAGTTTTGCCAGCCAGGCAGTAAATAGGATATCCGGTTGAAAATGGGGATTGCCGTTATCTGCTTTTCATCGCCAGGCGTGGGTCGAGTGCATCGCGTAAGCCATCACCCAACAGATTGAATGAAAGCACCACCAGCATGATGAATAGCCCTGGGTAGACTACCAGATATGGAGCAGTGAAAACCTGGTTGCGTTCTGCACTCAACATGGACCCCCATTCTGGTGTGGGCGGCTGTGCTCCCAGGCCGAGGAATGACAGGGCGGCTGCATCCAGGATGGCAGTCGCAATACCTAACGTTCCAATCACGATCAAAGGCGTCAACGAGTTGGGTAAAATTCGCTGAAACAAGATATAGGAGGTGCTGGCTCCCAGGGCACGTGAGGCAGCTACAAAGTCCATTTCGCGCGTGGTCAGGATCGCCGAGCGGGTCACGCGTGCAAAAGCAGGGATGGAGACGATACCGATCGCTAACAAAGCGTTGGTCAACCCAGGCCCCAGGCTGGTCACGAGAGCAATGGCTAAAAGCAGGGATGGAAATGCCAGCAGCACATCCATGAAGCGCATGAGCACATTGTCCACACTACCTCCCAAATAACCCGCCAATGCCCCAATGGTTGTACCGATAATAATTGCAAAGCTTACCGTGGTAAAACCGATGATTAAGCTTAACCTGGCTCCATATAAAACCCGGCTGAACTCATCGCGGACATTCCCATCAATCCCCATCAGATGCTGGGGTTGGTCTGCAGGGCAACCCAATAGGTGGATGCAGGGTGCCTGGCGTGCCTTCACTTTCTCTACTCCAATCAGCACCTGCAAAGGATCATAAGGTGCCAACAAAGGAGCAAAGATGGCGATAAATACCAATATACTCAGAACAACCATACCCAAGATGGCTGATTTTCGTTTGAATAAGCGCCGCCGGGCAGTCCCCCATAGAGTAACAGGTTTATCAGAGATTAACTTCTCAGCCTGTAAATTAACCACCTGACTGGTGGGGGCATTTTGGGTAACCTCGCTCATTTAGATTAATCCAGCCGGACGCGTGGGTCAAGGTAGATATAAGATATATCCACAATGAGATTCAAGATCACAAAGAAGACAGCAATGACTACAGTGAAGGATTGGACGATGATGTAATCGCGGGCGGTGATGGCGTCATATAGAATTTTACCCACACCCGATAGGTTAAAGATCGTTTCTGTGAGCACTGCCCCAGCCAATAAACTACCCAGGGATAGCCCGATGATCGTCACCAAAGGCAGGAGTGCATTGCGCAAAGAGTGTTTCATAACTTGAGAGTAACGCGAGGCACCCTTGGCGCGCGCCGTACGGATATAATCGGTCCCCAAGACGTCCAGCATGCTGGAACGGGTCATGCGCGCGATCAGCGCTAGCGGGATCGTACCCACCGCGATTGCCGGTAAAATGATGTGCTTTACCGCATCTAAAAATACATCCCAACGCCAGATCAGGATGGCATTCAGCATATTGAACCGGCTGATAAATTCAAAGATGCTCGTTAAACCTTGTGAAGTGGCTTTCAGCCCCCATACAACAAAAAATGGATCAGGTGACATGCCGGGGCTGAGCCGACCAGAGGGTGGTAATTGGAATGGTGTGCCTTTCAACACCAAGGCAAACAGATACGCTAACATTAAACCCAGCCAGAAGACAGGCATGGAGATGCCGATATTAGCCACCAGCATGGTACCAATATCAACGGAGGAATTCTGCCTTACGGCTGAGATGATCCCCAATGGTATGCCCAGAAGCACAGCAAAAAACATGGCTGCAAAGGCTAATTCCAGGGTGGTTGGCAAGCGCTCAATCATCATTTCTGTCACAGGCCTACCGTATCGGATTGATACTCCAAAATCTCCGCGTGCAATCTGACCCATATAGGTCATAAACTGGGTCAAGATCGGTTGATCGAATCCATAGCGACGATTAAACTCAGCGCACACCTCTGGGGTTGCTTTTTCACCCAGCATGGCACGGCATGGATCACCCAACGCCCGGGCAAGGATAAAGGTGACTACCAGTATCCCAAACAGGACGGGGATGCTGGATAAGATACGCCGCAGGATGAAAGTTAACATTTTTTTTAGAAGACCCCCCGGTGGAGATAGTAACCTCCACCGGGGAGAATTGAAACAAGGTTTATTCTTTAATTATCCTGTTGGTGCATTCAGAAAGGAGCCAAACAGTGAGTTGAAGTACTCGAATAATCCCGAGCGACCAACATGCAAAGGACTGGAGGCATCCCACTGCATGATATAGGAGGCAGCCACATCATTGGCATCGAAGGTTGAGCCATCCGAGAAGGTCACACCTTCATGTAGGTAGCATGTCCACTCGGTGAGGTCTGCGTTCGGCTCACAAGAAGTGGCAAGCGCTGGTTCAACGGTCGTAGCACCAACCGTGTAGCGATACAACCCTTCCTGTACCTGGATACAGGCGCGGATGCTCTCGCCATCGGTCTCATCCCCACAGTACAGGGAGAGTGGCTCAGCATTCTGCATCCAGACAAAGGTGTCCTGTCCCTCGATGTAGGCTGGGGGGAAGTACTCGTTGCCCAATGCACTGACGTTGGCATTCTGGACCGTGGCTTTATAGGCTACCGCCGAACCACCATGCGAGATGGGTAACATCGGTACGTGTTGTTTGATGGCGTTGTTGGCAGCAGTATAGAAAGGTTCACGCGCTGCATTGTCTGCCAACTTGGCACCCTCGGCCAGGTTCGTGGTGATGTCATCCCACTTGGTACCAAATTGCTGCGATGCTCCCGCGCCAAAGTGGTAATCCATGAAGTTGGTCATATCCGGGTAGTCACCCGTCCAACCCAGCAGGTGCAAACCTCCCACCGTACCCTTGGCCGTTTCATCCAGAAAAGTACCTGATTCCATGACTACGATCTCAGTATTAATGTTCAGGTTTTCCTTTAACTGTGCCTGGAGATCCTGCGCTACCACACCAGGCTGCGGCAGGTAGCCGCGCACTACATCGCGGTAGGTGATGGTGGTATCAAAACCATCTGCGAAACCTGCTTCAGCTAATAATTCCTTGGCCTTTACAGGATCAAACTCATACCATGCCTCGCCTGCGCAAGCATTGGTCACTACACAGGGGGTGAAGTGAGACGCCACTTCAGATCCAACAGGGAAGAAGTTATCCACTAAGCGCTGTCGGTCAATGCCCATGGCGATCGCCTGGCGTACTAGCTCATTATCAAAAGGTGTGAAAGTATTGTTCATGCCGACGTAAAAAATGTTGAGCGCTGGGCGGTCAAGCTTTTGCAGGTTTGGATCATTCGCTACGACCTCGAAATCTGCCGTGCCGATGTTATCAATCCCATCGACGGTGCCGGATTGCAGTTCCAGCAATCGTTGGGCAGCTTCAGAGCTCCAGCGGAAGACCAGCGTGGGGGTCTTGGCGGGATCGCCCCAATAAGTGGGGTTCTGGACTAAAACCAGCTCATCGCCTTTCTTCCATTCACCCAGCATATAGGGACCCGTACCAACTGGGGTGTCCAGAAGGGCACCGGTACCACCAGTTTGCTCCAGGTATTCAGCGGAATAAACCGGGAAGGCTGCAAAGGCAACCTTCTGCAGGAAGGATGGATCAGGACTGCACAAGCTGACCTTGACGGTTAACGCATCAACTGCTTCGATACTCTTTATCAAGCCACCATAATCACAATCTGGTGCGCTCAACGAGAGACCCTCAAAGGCAGGTGGCGCTTCGGTCGGTGGCGCTTCAGTAGCAGGTACTTCGGTGGGTGGAACTTCAGTTGGAACCACCGGTACTGCGGTTGCAGGTGGTTCAACAACCACCTCGGTGGGGGTTGCCTGTGTGGCGCAAGCAGACAGGACCATGCTGAACAGCACAACAATCGCCACCAGTATATATAGTTTATTGTGTTTCATCTTTCTCTTCTCCTTTAGATTTTAGTGAAAACTAGTTAGTTTAACAAACAATCAATCATCAATGGAATTATCTGTTTTCGCCTCCTCTCTATTCGTAAGTACAAGGATGAACCGCTATTAATCATAGGATTATACAACAGGATTCCTTTACAAGCGATGTGATTATTTTTATCATGCATAGTTTTCCAGGCAATTAATGGCAACGCATTATTATGGATTACTCTTTGCCAGAGTTAAAGTTCAAGGTATACTAAACCCGAACGGAGAGTATCAATGGCTGAGAAAAACTGGGAGACCTTGAAAATTCAATATTGCCAGCATGTGGACCAGCAGGTAGGCTTGCAAGCTCAAGTCGTTTACCCGCCTGACATCATGCCTGATCAGCCGGCACGCATCCTGGCTCACCGCTGCAGCCACGGTTTCACCTGCAACCTGGACGGACGGGCAAGCTGCATCTGGGCTGGCACGAACCCGGCTTTTGATCCATTCAAAGAATAAGCACCGTAAAAAAAACATTGTAGGGGCGGGTCTGTGACCCGCCCCTACAAAAACATCATATACTCCAGCAATTTTTCTTATTGGATCACACCCAACTTGCGACCCACTGATGTGAAGATTTCCAACCCTTTATCCAGGTCATCATGAGCATGGGCAGCAGAGATCATCACCCGGATGCGCGCTTTCCCCTTTGGAACGGTCGGGAAACCGATCGACATAGCAAATAGGTTATTCTCAAACAGCTCACGGCTGAATTGCTGGGCAAGCGGAGCTTCGCCCAGCATGATGGGGGTGATGGGGGTAGTGCTCAGACCCGTGTCGAAGCCCAGGTGGCGCAACTCGGTCTTAAAATAATGGGTGTTTTCCCACAGCTTATCCACCAGCTCGGTGGACTCTTCCAGGATATCAACCGCTGCAATGCAGGCAGCCACATCCGGGACGGTCATAGCGGAAGAGAACAGGAATGGACGCCCACGCTGGCGTAACCATTCGACCACCACCGGGTTGCCCGCCGATATGCCTCCGACCACACCAAATGCCTTGGAGAGCGTCCCCACTTCGACATCTACCTTGCCATGCAGGCCAAAATGATCTACGATGCCCCGTCCCCCTTTTCCAATCACTCCTTCACCGTGCGCATCGTCCACCATCAGGATGGAATTGTACTTTTGGACGACTTGATAGATTTTATCTAATGGAGCGATATCACCATCCATGCTGAATACACCATCCGTAATGACCATCGCCCGGGGGAATTTCTCACGTTCTTCGATCAAGACGCGTTCCAAATCTTGTGGGTTGCAATGGGCATAGCGGATGATCTTGGCGCCCGAGAGCCGGCAGCCATCGATGATACTGGCATGGTTGAGCTCGTCCGAGAAGACTGCATCATCCTTGCCCACCAGGGCAGGAATGGTGCCCAAATTGGCAGTGAAACCAGATTGGAATGTAATTGCGGCTTCCACACCCTTAAAAGCAGCCAGGCGGCGTTCCAACTCCAGGTGCAGGTCCATCGTACCAGCAATTGACCGCACTGCAGCCGGACCCACGCCGTATTTTTTTACCGCTTCCTGGACAGCCTGGACGATACGCGGGTGGTTGGCCATTCCTAAATAATTGTTCGAGCAAAAGTTTAACACCCTTTTGCCATCCACAATCAGCCATGCACCTTGAGGCGAGCTGAGCGTGCGGATGCGGTTATACAAACCATCGTCTTTCAGTTTTTGGATCTCATCCTGGATCCATTGAAGTTTATTGGTCATTAAGCGCCTCTTTTTCACTGGAATGAAAACAGCTGTAAGCTGTTGGTTATTTGGGGGGTTTTGGTTTACGCCCGCCGCCAAAGGTGAACATGCGGGAGAACACTTGTTTGGAGGTTGGAAGCTCAACCTTCGGGGCATTTTCGGTTGCCGCCCAATTGGCCGCGCTCCTTTCCCTCAGCCATTTCTCACGCCCAAGCCTGGCACGGGAAAGCTCCTTGAGCAGCGCTTCCGAATCTTTGGTAGAAATCTGCTGCCGCATCGTATATAAATTTTCCATCAATGCGTCAATCCACCGCAATAGTTGCTCTTGAGAAGAGACAGCCTGGCTGGCGAGGGAACCAGCCTCTCCAAATTGCCACGCTGCACTGGTGGCTGCCGCATATGGTCGTCCAGCCAGCTTGCGTGCCTCATACCACCCAGGTTGATCAATGGTGGTATTCAAAAGAAGCGCGGCAAGTAATTGGGGCAAGGTGTGGGTCGCGGCCATCATGCTGTCCATCTCAACGGGATCCATAAATAAATGCTCCGCTCCCAAGAGGAGGCTGAAATCTGTTGCCAGTTTTATGGCATCTGAAGGCACTCCCTGGGGGGATATAATTGCCATCATACCGTTTTTGAACAGGTCTGCGTGAGCAGCATCGACTCCGGTATCAAAGGTTTCCAGGTATGCTGGATTGATCACGGGCGCCAAACCGATGTAATAGCGATCCGGAGGCAGCATCTCTTTAAACCACTGCATCACCTCGCTTTTCACTGGTGCGGTATCCATGATTACCGCTTCTTCCCTCAGGTCTGGAGCGATGAATTTCAAGGTTTCTCGGATCTGGTCTAAAGGTATCGCCAGAACGACGATCGCTGAATTTACCACTGAGTTTGGTAAGTTTATATCCACCCGGTCGAAGGCACCTTTGTCTTTAGCCCGGTTGGCGACCCTGATATCCTTGTCATGCCCCACTCGAAAAAACATTTCCTTGTGTTCTGCCAGGGCCAAACCCATGGATGTGCCAATTTGCCCTGTACCAATGATAGTGATCTGAACTGCCATTTTTTCCTCAATTAATTTTCATTATCCACAACCCACAGTTTATACAGCAGGTCGTTCGCTTCATCACCTGGCACCTGTATATCGGGGTGGTGGTGCTTACAGATTAAGATTTCGGTGAGGGAGCTCACCCCTGCATTATGTGCCAGCTCAGCTCCCCATACAGAATGCTGCTCTGCAACAACGAATGGTTTTCGCCAGCCAGGCAACTCTTCCCATGCGTTGGGTGGTGGATTCCCCCACTTGCGCGCTTGCTCCGGCATGGCTGCCCTTGCCAGGACAACTATCGTCCGTTCCAATGGATTCATGGCATATCGATTCTTGCCCACATCATGTAATAATGCCGCCACGAGTAGGTCGAGATTATTTTCATCCTGCTCTACCAACCTGCGGAACAGCATCAGGGCATGATCCTTCTCGCCGGGTTGCATTTGCATAAACAGTACCATTTGCTCTGGACTTAATATTGCCTGCACGTGCTCAAGATCTGAAGCATCAGGCGTTACGGTAACCATGCGCCAGAACTGACGCACACGATAAAGGATACGCACAACCTTTACACACCAATCAAAAATCGGGTTAGATTGTTTACAGCTGGCAGGATGATCGAACCAAGCAAGTCTATACCAACCAGTCTGGGTAATATGAAAACCAGGGCTAATAGGATCATCGGGCCATAAGGACGTATGCTTTCCAAGACTCGCGCTGCAGATGGGGGCAACAAATAATCCAGGACCTTCTCACCATCCAAAGGGAACAGGGGGATCATGTTAAACAGCATCAGTAAAAGGTTAATTCTAATAAAAATTACCAGGAGCTGTGCAATGTTGGGAAGGATCCCCACTGGCGGTATGTTGATAGCATCAGTTGAAACCAAACCAAACCGGAAGAACAGTGAGGCAAAGATTGCCATCAACAAATTCGACATGGGTCCTGCCAGTGAAACCAGCATGGTTGCAGACCGGGAGTGCCGCTCCAACACGTATGGATTGATGGGCACAGGTTTTGCAAACCCAAAGCCAACCAGGATCATCATCAGTGAGCCAATGGGGTCCAGGTGCGCCAGGGGATTAAGTGTAAGGCGACCATTGGCACGAGGAGTGGTATCTCCAAAGCGATCGGCAACCCAGGCATGCGCGAATTCATGCACCGGGAAGGCTGTAAGTAAAATAATGGCAAATATGATCAGCTCAGACGGTGAGGGTAAAAAATTAGACACTAGCCAGAGTCTCCTTAGGCAAAGATTATACCATCCAAGGCTATTACGGCTGCGTGTTATAATGCCCTCATGCTGCCTGATTTACGGCTGGATGATGTCCTTCGTTTACGTAAACCCCACCCCTGCGGAGGCTATGAATGGAAAGTAGTCCGGCTAGGCGCAGATATTGGTTTAGAATGCCTGAGTTGCGGGCGACGAGTTCTCTTACCCAGGCGCCAACTCGCCCGTAGGGTTAAATCCATCTACCCACGCCCTGATACACCAATCTCCCCCAATGGATGATCTCCCACGTAAACTTTCTCATATCCTGTTCCTGTTCTCAGATACTGGCGG